>Ga0080004_1089080_pt1 | contig 99838 bp, 81 predicted proteins | sample WasSprMetagenome_FD_69207 | JGI IMG/M metagenome (GOLD analysis project Ga0080004, IMG submission 69207) | Sulfidic aquatic microbial communities from Washburn Spring, Yellowstone National Park, USA - WS (SPADES assembly) (version 2) | ecosystem: Environmental > Aquatic > Thermal springs > Hot...
GAGGCTTCTCAACGGCGAACCCTTTCAGTTCAGCCTTACCGCTCTTGACTTCGTCAGCGATAGCCTCTGCCAATTCCAGACGGACATTGTTGGGGGCAAGGAGCCAAACAGCCTCAACATTGGGGTCGCGAACCATCTCGCGGACATCTTTGTAAATCTTCGGCTCGCCGACACCCAACTCCTTGCAGAGGGCTGCCAACGCTTGCGCTCGTGTTTCATCAATGTCGCAGATTGCCACGATGTCGGCGTCACGAACCCAAGCGAAAGATTGGGCGTGGAACCGAGCCACGAAACCACTTCCGACAAATCCGACACCCAGACTCCGACCCATCTTCACGCACCTCCATAGCGAAAGTTTTTGGCTTTATGGAAGCAGCCCGGCAGGACAATTTTTGCCCTGCCGGGCACATTTTGCTTACTTCTTTTTCTTCGCCGCCTCAGCCTGCTCCGCCTGTTTCTTTCTCCTCTCTTGAATTTCCGGCAAGATTTCAACTGTCACCCACTTGCGCTTTTGAGCCGACCGTTCAATTGCATCCAGAACTCGCTGGCACTGCACGCCATCGTAAAAGTCAGGCTCAAAGTATTCTTCTTCGGCAACGCCTCGCAGGAAGTCATAGACTGTGTGGATGAAGGTGTGTTCGTAGCCGATGATGTGGGCTGGAGGCCACCACGCTGCGATGTATTTGTGAACCCCAGGCTCTGTCACAATGACTTGGTGGAAGCCTTGAGCCTCTGCCGGGTCATCTCGGAAGAAGACTTCCAACTCGTTCATCCGCTCTAAGTTGAAGACAATGCTTCCCTTCTCGCAGTTGATTTCAAACCTGTTGTAGTTCTTGCGACCTGGGCAGAATCGGCTCGCCTCAATGTAGCCGATTGCTCCGTTGTCAAATAGGACAATCGTCATCGTTGCGTCGTCGACATCCACTTCGCCCTCCCCTGCACCTGCCACACCTGCCAGACCGCCGACTTCCTCCGCGGGGAGAGGTCGCTTTTTGATGAAAGTGTGCATATAACTGACGACTTCAACGATCTCACCGACGAGGAAGCGGGCGGTGTCAATCAAGTGGGCAGCCAAGTCTCCCAAAGCGCCTGAGCCAGCGATCTTCTTTTGAAGCCGCCAAACGAGGGGGAAGTTAGGGTCAACAATCCAGTCTTGCAAGTAAGTGCCTCGGAAGTGGAAGACCTTGCCCATTTTCCCACTGGCAATTAGGTGCTTTGCCAACTGAATTGCAGGTGCTCGGCGATAGTTGAAGCAAACACCGTGCTTGACACCTGCTTTCACGACGGCGTCCAACATCTTTTCGGCATCCCTAAGGTTGTGGGCGAGGGGCTTTTCGCAGAAAACATGTTTCCCGGCTTTCGCCGCACCAATAGCGATTGGGGCATGTTCGTTGTTTGGGGTCGTAATATCCACGATTTCGATGTCATCGCGGTTGACAAGTTTCTTCCAATCCGTCTCGTAGGTCTGCCAGCCAAACTTTTCGGCAGCAGCCTTGACTTTTTCCTCAGTTCGCCCACAGATTGCTACCATCTTGGGAATCAATGGTGGGTCAAAGAAGTGTTTGACTTGCCTCCAAGCGTTGCTGTGAGCCTTACCCATGAACGCATACCCAACCAGTCCAACACCAACTTCCCTTTGTGCCATGACTTCCACCTCCTCATTTCCCCGTGCCGTCCTCAAACGACACGGTGTACTTTATCTCCGCCTTCTTCCAAAGTTGCTCAACCAACTCCGGCGCCAGAATGACCAACCGCTCCACCAAATAATCTTGACGCACTCTGTCGCGAATTTTCTCAAAGGGATTGCGTTCGCCGGGTTTTTTGTCCAGCACCCAGACGATGCGGTAAGTCAATTGACCAGAAATCTTCACTGCTATCGGTGGGAGGATTTCGTTCGGTTGGGCTTTCTGGAGGGGCAAGCGCATTTCTTCGGGCAATTCAGCGTATGTGAACTCACCCATCGCCCCTGGTATGATTGACCGTTCCTTTGACAACCGTTCAAACTCGCTGGCTAACTTGGTGGGTGGTGTCCTCGCCAACTGCTGGTAAATCTGTTGCGCTTCTTGAGGGGTTGAAACGATGATTTCCCGAATTTGAACCCTTTCGGGGCGATTGTATCGGATGAAGTGGCGATTGTAGAAGTCGCGCAATTCCTTCTCTGAAACTTCAACCCGTTTGCTGATGAGCCGTTCAAGTAATATCAACCGTTTCGCTTCGTCACGCAAAGTCAAATCGCTCAACCGACCGCGCCCCAACTGTTTGCTCAAATCCTCCCGTCTCGCCCTTAGTTCCTCAAACCGCTGCTGAATTTCCTCTTCCGTCACAGTTATGCCTTCCTTCTCAGCCTCTTGCTCCAGCAGCCTCAAGGTAATCAATTGCTTCAGCGTCTCCTCACCGAAATCCGCCAGCAATCGCTCAAGGAGTTCACCCTTCGTTATCACAGTTTTGTTGACGATGGCTGCGGGTTCAGACAAATCCCAAACCCCAACCCTTTGCGTCCCGAAAGCAGCCACCACGACCGCACTGAACAAGAAGCCGCAAAGCCATTGCCACCATGACCGCATCACGCTGTCACCGTTTTTTATGTTGCCTGCGATTGTCGGGAAAGTCAAGAGAGTTAAAAGGGCAAACCAAACTCAACTGCGCTAAACTGTGCTGATGCCTGAGTTGAACTTTCAAGGAGGCGAGGTCAATGCAAACTTTGGTTTCGCTCCTTTCATCTCAGCGCACAGAAAGAGACCCGGCGATACTGCCGATTTTGCATAAGGCGTTAGACGGCGGGCGGTTGGATTTTGACGAAATTGTGGCGCTCCTGAAAAGCCCAGATTTGCTGTCATTGGGGATGGTTGCAAACGAAATCCGCTTCCGCTTGCACCCCGAACCCATCGTCACTTATGTCGTCTCCCGCAACATCAACTACACCAATGTCTGCGTGGACTACTGCAGTTTTTGTGCCTTCTACCGACCACCGGGGCACAAGGAAGGCTATGTTTTGCCGTTGGAGGTCATCCTACAAAAGGTGCAGGAAGCCGTTGAGTTGGGAGCAACGCAAATTTTGATGCAAGGCGGTCTCAACCCAGATTTGCGGCTTGACTGGTATTGCAACACTTTCACCGCCATCAAGGAACGATTCCCGCAAATTTGGCTGCATTGTCTCTCGCCCGCAGAAATCCTTTACATCGCTGAACTGGAAAACATGAGCGTGCGGGAAGTGTTGCTGAAATTGAAGGAGGCAGGTTTGGGTTCAATACCGGGCGGAGGCGCCGAGATACTGAGCGACCGGGTGCGATACATTATCAGCCGACTCAAGTGCAGCAAGGACGAGTGGCTGATGGTCATGAGAACCGCCCATGAGTTGGGGATTCGCTCATCGGCGACGATGATGTTCGGGCACATTGAAGAGCCTGAGGACATCGCAGAGCACTTCGTCGCTATCCGCCAACTGCAGGACGAAACAGGCGGGTTCACTGCGTTCATACATTGGTGCTTCCAACCGGGCAACACTCCTTTGGGCAAGCGGGTTAAAGGTCATCAGGCTGGCGGGCATCCATACTTGAAACTGACAGCCATCGCTCGGCTTGCATTGGACAACTTCCCAAACATTCAGGCATCTTGGGTAACGCAGGGCTTGAAAGTGGCGCAGATGTCGCTCTTTTTCGGGGCAAACGATTTCGGCGATACAGTCATTGAAGAGAATGTGACCCGATTGGCGGGCGCAAAATACTGGGCAACTATAGACGAGATGCTCCGCGCTATCAGGGAGGCAGGCTTCATTCCCAAGAAGCGCAACACGCTGTATGAGTTGCTGGAATAGCAAACGGCTGAAAGGTTGGCACTTTGCAAAACCAAAAAGGGACGATTCCGTCCATTGCTAACGCACTGAACCCATTCACAGGCGATAGCCCAAAACTATCTGTCGCTTTATCACGCCACTTCTTCAGTGGCTTCCTGTTGGCGCATTTCCTCATAAGCCAGTTTGGCTAAGGCGCCTGCCATGTGGGTTTTGGTCTCTTCGTCGGCGCTTTCAAGTTCACCCGCCAACATTGCCTCCAGCCGCTTGCGGGCAAATTCCGGTTTCGCCCGAAGGATGTTTTGGACTGTTTGGGGCGTCAAGCCAAGAGTGGCAGCAATCTCCTTTGCAGTTTTCCGCTCAAGTTCGTGAAGCAGGACGACATAAACGGCTTCCATCAAACTGGGCAGCCAAGTCACCCGGCGCAACTCAATTATCTTCCTCGGACCGCCAAGCAGTTTGATGACTTTCGCAAATAACCTCATCGCCATAAAGTCAAGGCTGTAACGGCGCGGCTTTACCACGACAGCCATTGCTACCACCTCCTCGTAGTTTTTGCCTTAACGCTTACTCCTCAACTTCAACGCTTAGCGGTGGACCGATGCGAACCAAGCCTGTTTCGGTGATTTCCATCAAGTGGGTTTTGGTGTCGTGACCGCAGAGCCGACAGCCGTCAATGCGGAAGAGGCGGACGACTTCGCCGACGGGCGCCTTGTAAAGTTTCGCCTCAAAACGGTTGGTGATGAGAACTTTGGAAAGCACGATGGAGCAGTCAACGATGTGGCTGACGGCGTAACCGCCTGCTGCCTCAGGCGACAGTTGTTCGTGGGAACTTCGTTTCTGAGAAACAAACAACGCGGTCTGACGCCACTTCTTGGCGAAGTTGAAAAGTGTCCGAACAATGTCTCGTGCCATCATCTCACGGGCTTCGTAAAGACCTGTGATGGAGTCAACGACGAGGGATTTGGTGTCGTAGGTTTTGATGGCATGGGCAAGAGTGTTCAGCAAGGTGGGGAGACTGTGGCGCAGGATGGCATAACTTGCAGCGTCAACAAGCACAATCCTGTCCTGAACCGCTTCGTAATCAATTCCCATTGCCATCGCCCGTTGCCTCAGACCAGCCGCAACGAACGGAGCGGGGCTTTCAATCGTGACAAACAGCACCGGGTATCCCATGCTTGCCTGCTTGATAGCAAACTGTTCCACCATCAAACTTTTGCCAGTGTCAGGAACGCCAGTGATGTTGACGACCGCGTAAGACGGGAACCCACCGAGCGGTTTCTTTACGGGCTTACCGTCTCTGATTTCGGTGGTGAAGAACAAATCGTCAAGACCTTCAACGCCCGATGCAATTCCGAAGAGGCGCGGCGCTCGCTTGCCCGCTTCCCTGAGGGTAGCGAGGCTTTCAACCACTGGCTTTTGCTCTTCCCTCTCCCGTTCAACTTCCGTTTCTTCTGCGACTTCAATTCCGGTTTCCTCTGTCGCCTCGGCAGCGATGATGTCTTCTTCGGTCTTCATCTTTGCACTTCGGCGCGCCATAGAAATCACCTCCACGATAGGCGAGAAACTGCTGAAAACTGGACGACCGAGACTCCCCCGCCGCGAGGGAAAGCCGCCGAAGCCATAAAAATTTTTGCGCACTTGACACGAATGTTAAACACTTTTTCAGGCATCGCATCTCAGCCAACTGCCTCGGGTCAAGTTTTTCGCTCGCATGAAGGTCAAAGGTCAACCTCCACGACCTTTGAGCGGCTTGTGTGCCCTGACACGATTTTGATGCGACTTTTCGCCACCCCAAAATGTTCAGCCAAAAGTTCAATTAGCCTCTCGTTAGCTTTGCCTTTCTCCGGTGGAGCTGCAACTGCCACTTCCAGCGTCCCGTTTGCGTTGACGGAAACCCCTTCCTTTTTGGCTGACGGCTTGACTTTCACTGTCAACCTCAAAGCAAACTCACTCCCTACCGCAATTCAAGTTGCAACTTCGTTCCCGCCGTTAACGGAATGGGCGATGGGAAGCGAAGGACGAGCCAGTCGCCTTTCACACTTGCCTGAGAGCGCAACGATTTTCCGTCAAGGGTGATGGCAACCTGTCGCTTTGAAAGAGCGCCAACCTGCAACTGCAACTCTTTCAAGTTGAACTTGCCCCCAAGTATTTGCCACATCGCTGAAAGCCGCTTAGTCGTCTCCGTCCAGTTGAAGACGCCCCAACATGTGCCAGCGAAAAATGGTGCTCTGAAGTTTTGGGTTTCAAATTTGGGTGCGAACTTCATCGTCCCTGAGTGGACATCGCACGAAAAGCCTGTCGCTGCCAGAAGCAAACTCCAACTTGAAAGGGCACGAATGTAGTAGTGCCCGCACTCAATTTCCGCAAACGGGTTTCGCTTGTCGCCCCTGTATCGGTTGCGGGCGCCTTCCACGATTTTCAACGCTTCGTCAACCATCCCGTTCCAAAGCAGCAACGCCGCCACTTCATACTCGTGCCCAGTCCAAACCTCGTCGCAGTAAAGGATTGGTCTTTGGGGACGACCACCGTTTGGCCAAGTGCAAACAATCAACCCGCTTTCGTCGCCCTCGGCGAAAACCCGCTGGCTGTGCTTGAAGCCGCGCAAACTTTTCCGCCAGTTGTAGCGAAAGATGCTCCAAAGTGCCGTCTTGACCATCTCTTCAGACAGCAGGTAACCCAAATCCAAAATGAACGCCCACCACTGTCCGAACAGTTGGTCACTGTGGCAACCGATGCCCCAGCAGTTGTTTTGCTCGTAAACTTCGGGTGGCACATTGGGAGCATCATAGGCGTTGATGAAAAATTCGCCATTCCAACACCGTTGGACATAACCTTGCCTCCCGCTCTCAAATCGCTTCCGGCACTCTTCCGCCAGCGCCTTCCACTCGCTCATCCCAATCACTTCCACCATTCGTTCCACTGCCTTCAATGCCGCCAGATATATCGTGCCGATGAAAGTGTTGCTGCCAAAGGTGTGAATGTCGTAGGTGTTGGGTTGCTCACCGCTGATAACTCCGTCGCCGTCAGGGTCAAATTGCTCAAATATGTGCTGCATCAACTTGGCGACATGGGGGAACATCTCAGCCAACCACTTGACATCGCCGCTGAGTTGAAATTCGCGGTAAGTCTTGAGCACTGCTCCGAGCATCCCATCCAAAGCGGGATTGTGAGGACCTCCGATGCCACGCTCCCAAAGTCTCGGCAAATCAAGGGGCACAATGACGCGGTGCGGGATATAACCCTTTTCGGGATGCTGCTGAACCTTCCACTCCACGAACCGCATCGTCCGCTCAAGTTCGGGAAAGAGAAAAGCGATGCTTTGGGCGTAGTTGTAGACATGGGTGCAATTCAACGGGCAGCAACTGTCGGCGCCCTCAAAGCCGTAAAAGTTTCCGTCTTCCAGCCACATCAAAACGCTGCTGCGCAAAATCGCCAAGTTGGATGCAACGGCATCTTTGATGGCTTCGGGGAGAGAACTGTCCCACAAAGCGTCGGAGAAGGTTTTCGTCTCAAGGTGAAGGCGGTTAGCATTTTGGGCGAAATAGCGGACAACCTCTTTTGCGTCGGAAAACCAAGCGTTGTATCGGTTGCCGAGCCGATAGCGATACTCGTAAGGCGGCGCCCAGCCATACCGCTCCGTCCTGTAGCGATTGGGAAAGTGCCAAGCGAGAACGAAAGTCACCGAGCGGCGTTCGTTCGGTTTCAAAGCGATTTTCGCGCTCACCGCTCCGCAGCAAGTTTTGCCCACTTCTGTTGGTGTGGGGTGCGGTGTGCGAAGTGCAGAGTCAAAGGCGCCGTCGTCGGTGAAATCTTCCCACATCGCTTGGACATCTTCATGCTGTGTCAAGGTTGTGATTTGCCATCCTCTCTTATCGCCTTTGACCGCTAATGCCATCGTCCCGAAGGCAGGTGATGTCTTGCGCCAGCCTGTCATGGGGGTGTAGCGAGTTTCGGTGGCTTCAGCGATGAGTGTGCCCACGAGAGTTTTCCGATGCCCCACTTGTGCCCACTCGTTGGGCGAACCGAACACGACCACCAAATTGCCCTTACCCATCCGTGCCTTGACAATGAGCGGTCTCCCGTCGGGAGTTTGAGCCAAAACTTGACTTGAAGGCTCGGAGCGCCAACCTTCAACTCGCCAGAAGCGATTGACCGTCAATGTCCTTTGAGAACCGTTCATGACAGCAGTGACTGGTTCGCTTTCCCGCCAAACCAGTTCATCCCACCCGAAGGGCAACCGTTGCAACAATTGCTTTGCCTTTTGCGGGTCAACGAAGGGTGACAAAGGCGAATCGCTAAAGACGATGTGGTCAACGAGGATGTGTCCCCAACCACCTGTTTCCATGTCCACGATTTCCAATCGCGCTTCCTTGCCGATGAACTCACTGACATCCCACCGTTCAGGGAAAAGTTGCTCGCTGTTGCGTCCCGTCGCCGTCCGCACGACTTTGCCGTCAACGAGCAAGTTCAAGCAACAGCGACCTGGATGGTGACCGCCGCCGATGAGGAAGTGGATGAAGCGTTTCGTGATTTTGAAAGGACGGGAGATTGCTCGACCAGTCGCCGTGTCGTCAGGGTTGAAAGTGTTGACAAAGAACTTGCCTTTCCAACCCGAGACAGGTTGCTGCCAGTTGATTTTGCCCGTCGCTGGGCGCTCGCCGAAGCAATTGCCTTCAATTGTCCAGCCTTCGTAAGTGCCGCTTTCAAAGTCGGCAAACACTTCCACATCTGCCGATGACTTCGCCCAAGCATCAAGAACCGCTAAAGGATGGCGACCCGTCCCGCAAACGACGAGGTTGACACCTTTCTCACATGCGTCCAAAAGTTGGGCAAAATGTTGCTCCGAAAACGAGTCGGGCAAATCGCATAACCAGACAGTGCAATTTTGGGTTTCTGGCGGCAACGCAATTTGCACTTCCCTTGTCCAATCCCAAAGCCGAACCGATGCGTTTTCGGTCAACCGCATCAGCCATGCGACTTCTCGGTCATGCGTGAACAGTTGGACCGGAACTTCAAAGGCATCGCCGCTGCCTTCACGGGTCTGGCAGACGAGAGTCGTCCAACCTTCAATTCCCTCGTCCCCCGTCCCTCGTCCTGCGTCCCATTGCTCAACGGTGTTGAAGTTGCCGACAAACTCTTCGTGCTGCAAGCCATCAAGGGATCGGTAACCTTCCCACCCGACGATGTTTTGCAAGTTCATCATTACGGCAGCGTCAATCGGTCGCTTTGTCGGGTTGTGAAGGGTGAAGGTGAAGACGGCTACAGGCAAAGCACTGTCTTTTGCGTTGAGGGGGATGAAGGGCGACCAAGCCTCAAGTTCCACATTCACGGGCAAATCGGTTTCGTAGCGGACATGCAGAATTGGGAAACGGTTTCGAGCCTTCAAGCCTTTTGCGGTCGGCAAATTTGCCACAGAAACCGTTTGCAACAGCGTCGCTTTTGAGGTTCGCCCTTGTTTCGCCCAAGCGGCGAAAAAAGTCAGCGGCACGATGGCGCCATCAACCCCGTGAGCGCCTGAGTTGAAGTTGTTGACGATTTGCCACGCGACCAATTGTCCCGTTCCCGCAAAACTCACATTGCCACTTCCCACACCGCCCAACGGACAAGCAAAAACTTTCAACCTCTCACCTTCAAACTCCATCGCCATCGCCTCCGCTCAAAATTCGTTCGCCACCGTAAAATATGAAGCGTGCAAGCCTTAGGCGAAAGTTGCGAGGTGGTCAGAGTGAAAGTAAGCGATGTCCAAGCCTTCAATTTGGCGAACCGAACGGTGTTGGTGAAGGTGACGACGGATGAAGGGATTGTCGGATGGGGCGAATGTTCGCCGATGCAACCGCCCGTCATCGTCGCCCACATTGAGCACACCCTCGCCCGCCTTGTCGTCGGCGAAGACCCGTTTGATTTGGAGCGGTTGGTGGAGCAGATGTTCGTTACGCCCTACAAAATTGCGGGGCAAGCCCTCGCCATTGCCATCAGCGGGATTGAAATTGCGCTGTGGGACATCATCGGCAAGGCGCTGGGCGTGCCCGTTTACAAGTTGCTGGGTGGTGCGTATCGGACGAAAGTCCCTGTCTACGCGTCCAGCATGCGAAGGGACATTTCGCCGCAAGAGGAAGCGAAGCGATTGGCGGAATTAGTGGAAAAGTTCGGTTTTCGTGCCGTGAAAGTTCGCGTCGGCGATCGGTTCGGCGCTGACGCCGATGTTTACCCAGGTCGGTCAATAGAAGTCGTTCGGGAAGTTCGCAAGGCGTTGGGCGATGACATCGCCATCATGGTAGACGCCAACTCCGCTTTCACGCCTTCCCGCGCCATTGAACTCGGTCGCCGTTTGGAAGAGTTCGGCGTCTTCCACTTTGAAGAGCCATGTCCCTACACCGATTTGGACGCCAATGCGAAAGTGGCGGCGGCGTTGGATGTGCCCGTCGCGTTGGGCGAGCAGGAGTGGGATTTGGTGCGGTTTCGCGAGATGTTGGTCAAGGGCGCTTGCGACATCGTTCAACCCGATGTCATCAAAGTTGGCGGATTTTTGCGATGCAAAAAGGTAGCAGCGATGGCAGAAGCCTTCAATGTGCCCGTCACCCTGCACAACACGCAGCCGACTATCGGGACAATCGCGACTTTGCATTTCGCTGCCAGCACGCCTGTTTGCCGTTATCCGCAAGAGTTCAACATTGAACCACATCCATTCGCCCACCGTTTGGTGAAGGAACTTCCGAAAGTTGAGGATGGCTTCATCTCCGTCCCAGATGCGCCCGGCTTGGGCGTTGAGGTGAGCGAAGAAGTCGTCACCGAATTGAGCCAAAAGTAGTGGCTGGGGATGTCCCACTGTGTTAGCCTTCAATGAGTCGAGCGCTTCAAACAAAACGATGAGCGGTTACGAGTCAAAATGAGCCATTTGGCTGAAAATCACGGAAAGGGCGAGGTGAGAAAGCGGATGCGGTTTTTGGAGGCTGGGCAAGTTGATGACGCACAAGTCATCATCATTGGCGCTCCCTTTGAAGAGGCGTCAAGTTACCGGAAAGGGAGTTCCCTTGCGCCAGCGGCAATTCGCCGCGCTTCTCAAAGCATCGAGAGTTACAGCGCAATATTTCGCGCCGATTTGAGGGATATAGGGTTGGGCGATGCTGGCGATTTGACGCTGAGCAACCAGATTGAAGAGGCATTGAGCCAAATTGCCGACACCGTTGAATCGTTTTTGCGAAAAGGGAAGCGGGTTGTGGTCTTAGGAGGTGACCATAGCGTCTCCATCGGCGCTATCGCAGGAGCGAGGCGAGTTGTGCCTAACTTGCAAGTTGCGGTCTTGGACGCTCACTCCGATTGGCGCGACAGTTACAGCGGCAGCAGATATTCCCATGCCTGCACGGTCAGGCGAATTTGGGAGTTGGTGGAAGGAAGGGTTTGGGTTGCGGGAACGAGGTCTTTCGTCGGAAACGAAGATTGGAGCAGGTATGTGTCCATTGATGAATTGCCCCAAAAACTTGACCCATCGCGACCGACCTACTTGAGCATTGACATTGACGCCCTTGACCCAAGTTTGTGTCCAGGGGTGGGCAACCCTGAACCGGGCGGATTGAGATACGAACAGGTGATTTCGCTCTTCAAAGCGCTGAGCGAGTTCAGCCTCATCGGGATGGACATCGTTGAAGTTCACCCACTTTATGACCCAGCGGAAATTACGGCTGTCACAGCAGCCAAGTTGGTGCAGGAAGGGATTTTGGCGTTCTGGGGCAAGTGACTTTGGGGCGTTGAAATTTGTGAGGGGGTGAGAGCGATGTTGAAATTGCCAGCGTTGTCGGGACGCGGTGTTGTCGTTGCTGAACACCCGCTTGCCGCGTTGGCGGGCAGGGATGTTTTGAGGCAGGGCGGAAACTTCGCTGACGCCGTTGTCGCGGTTAGTGCCATGCTTTCCGTTGTCACCCCTCACCTTTGCGGGCTCGGTGGCGATTTCTTTGGGCTCTTTTGGCTCGCCCGCGAAAAACGAGCAGTTTCCCTCAACGGGAGCGGTTGTGCCCCGAAAGGGTTGGACGCTTCAAACTTGCGCCGACGATTTCGAGGGAACTTGCCCGTTTATTCGCCCTTGACAATAACTGTCCCCGGGTTGGTTGATGCTTTGTGGCAACTTCACTCGCGGTTCGGTCGTTTGACTTGGCGAAGCCTTTGGCAACCCGCTGTGGAAGTCGCCCGCGAAGGTTTCCCCATTTCCCACAAACTTGCCGCAGCAATTGCAGCGAACGCCAAAAGGTTGGCAAAGGACGAAGGTGCGCGAAAGGTTTTCTTCCGCAACGGGAAACCTTTGAGCGTCGGTCAAACGCTGAAGCAACCGGAACTTGCTGAGACATTGGAGCAAATTGCTGACGGTGGGCGGGACGCTTTTTATTCGAGCGATTTGACCAAAGCGATGGTTAAATGCTTGCAACGAAAGGGCAACCCGGTGACGGTTGACGACTTTGCTGCTCAGACGAGTTTGTGGGGCGAACCGATTTCGTGGCGTGACGGCAAGTTGACGGTTCTTGAAATCCCGCCCAACTCACTCGGCATCGCTACCCTTCAAAGCCTCGCTCTCCTCAAAACTTTTCCCGTTGAGAAACTTGGCTTGACAGAACTGGCGAGTTTGGTTGGAGCGATTGCCCGCGTCGTCGCTCAAGAGAGGGACTCTTACCTTGCCGACCCACGCTATCTCCCCTACCCTGCCGAAACCCTTTTAAGCCCTGACAGGATTATGATGCTCAAGCAGAAGTTGACGACCAACAGCCCGCCAGTGAAATTGAGTTCGTTGGGCGACACAACGGACTTTGCCGTCGTGGACTTGGATGGCAACGCTGCTTCAACCATCCAGAGCATCTTCCACAATTTCGGTTCTGGCATCCTTGACCCGAAGACTGGGATTTTGTTCCACAATCGCGGCGCTAATTTCACGCTGAAGGCAAATCACCCTAACGAGTTGAAAGGTGGGAAAAGACCGCGACACACCCTTTCGGCAGTGATGGTTCTTGACGGGCAAAACCTCAAGGGCGTTTTAGGGACGAGCGGAGGCGATTATCGCCCAACCATTCACGCTTGGCTTATGCTTCACTGGCTCTATCGCAACAAAAGTTTGCAGGAAGCCATCGAGATGCCGAGGGTTTTGTGGCAAGGGGAAAATCGCTTGCTGATTGAGCAAGGTGCTGGTGATGTCTCTGTTTTGGAACGAATGGGTTGGCAAGTTCAAATCGCGAACCACCCGTCGCCCTTCGGTTTCGGCGTTTCACACGGGATTGAGAAAATCGGCGACAGTTGGTGCGGTTGCGCCGATGTCAGGGGCGAAGGTCTCGCCTTGCCGATTTGATTTTTCAGCGACCAGCAAAAACGGGAGAGGTTGCATTGACGGCGATGCGCCAAAGTCGCTTGGTTGGGACATGGGCGAGCCAAAGTTGCGGCTGGTCAGAGGTTTTCGCTCGGTAGGTGTAAGCGAGCCACTGACCGTCCCTTGAAAGTGTCAAATCGCCAAACTCGCCCTTCCGGTCATCGAGCACCGACAGTTGAAATTCCTGCCCTTTCAAAGTCCCCAGTTGCAGAATCCCGTCCTTGACGACGGCGACATTTTCGCCACTTACAGCGAAAGCGCTGACCGAGGAAGCGATTGGGCGCCATGTGACGAACTCTTGACCGATTTCGCCTTGCTTCAAAGTTGTTCCTGTCAGCACGAAGATTCTCCTCTCATTGACCGCAATCTGAGAGGGTTGAGTTTTTGCGTCCATTGAAACGAACCTGAAAGTGTCACCGTGACTCCATATCGCCAAAGTCGGTTCGCCGAACCTTTCAGCGAAAACGAGCAGTTTGTTTTCGAGCGTCCATTGAATGGCGAGGATTTCGCCTAAAGGTGTTCTGGCAGGGAATGCCGCCTCTTTGCCCTTCCCGTCAAAGACCTTCAGGAAAGTTTTCCCACCCTCTTTAGCCAAAACCGCAAGCCATTGTTCGTTGGGTGAGCGCTGGAAGTCAAGTATCTCGTCGGCGTGGAAAGCGTTGGGAAACTCGGTCTTTCGGTTTCCTTCCTTCCAAATCGCCAGTTGCACTAACTCTGAGCCTTTGCGTCGGACCAGCATCCACAGAGTTTTCCCGTCAGCGGAAACTTGAAACCTTTCCACCCGCCAGTTTTCCAATTGCCAAACCTTCTTCGGTTGTGAAGAGTCTGAAGGCAAGCGGAGAACTGCGTTTTCGGAGAGGAAAAACAGCGCTGCTGACCTTTTGGGAAGGGCACCGCTTTTTGCGCCTTGAGGCAGCGGTTGCAGTGTCTCAGGGTCAACGCCGAGCATATCGGCAATTCGCTGAATCCGCGAGGGAATGTCAGGATGAGTCCCAAACCATCGGACGAGCCCTTTGTATCTCTCCATGCCCAACTTCTTGAGCGCCGTAATTGCCGCCACTGGGTTGTAGCCTGCAGCCTTCATGTATCTGACACCGCGAGTGTCCGCGTCCCGTTCGTGTTGTCGGCTGTAGCCGCTTTGATAGAGCGAAAACATGATGTCAGTGCCGATCCGAACAATTTGGCTTGAGCCGCCTGTGAGAATGTCAAGCAGAATTGAGCCTGCGATTGCTTGGCTCAGTTGCTTTCTGATGTGGTCGCCAGCAACATGCCCAATTTCGTGACCGAGCACGAAGGCAACTTCGTCGTCGCTTTCCAGCGCTTCCAAAAGTGCCCTCGTGATGTAAATGAAGCCGCCGGGCGCTGCCATGGCATTGAGTTCCTTTCGTTCGTTCAGGATTTTGAAGGTGTAGGGCATGTCCTTTCGTTCGCAGACAGCCACAAGGCTTTTGCCAATCCGTTCAATCCTCCGAGTTTGCTCTGGGTCATCCCAGACGCCATATTGCTTCTCCAGCGCAGCAGCGACTTCTTTGCCGATTTCAATTTCTTGGTTGCGGCTGATAAGGATGAGTTGTGACGAAGCGGGGGCGAAAATCAAAATCGTGAGCAAGGAGAGAATCGCCAATCGTTGCGCCATTTCGCTCACCTCTCAAGTCAAGGTTTGAACTCTCCCGACTTAAAAGACGCAGCGGGGCTTTAAGCCGTTTCACTTCGCGATGGGGTTGAAGGTTGGAGCGGCATATCCAAAGTCTGGTTTTGTTTGGGACGATTTCGGCGGCGGTATTTCCAGATGCCGAAAGTGACCACCGAGATAACTCCTGAAGCGACCAGAGTTGCGTAGCGGTTATGCTTCCAACCCAAGTGGAAAAGCCCCGCAATTAACACGGCAGCAACCGTCCCGCTCAGGAATCGGAAGGGTTTTCTTTGAACTTTTTGCTCGTCTTGCAAAGGAGTTGGAGGGGCAAGTGGTGTCTCAACCTCGTCCAAGAAATTTTTGGCAATTTGGCGCAGCCTTTCTCGGGGGTGGCTTTGGGCAATTTGCTTCAGCGTATCAAAAGCCTGATGGAATGGGTGGCGGGCGATGAACCGAACCATCAACTCCTGCAAGTCTTCGTCCTGTTCGTCCCACACCGCTTCCGAGAGAGCGACGATTGCTTCCTTAGTCCCAATTTGCCCCAAGGCTTGAATGACCGCTCTCCGCACGCCTCTGTTTTCGTCCCTCAGAAGGACCTTCAAGGCGGGGACAGCCTCAGCAGCCTTCAATTCGCCCAACGCTTGAGCCGCTGCAGCCCGAACGGTCATTGGGTCACCCGTCAAAGGGTCTGGACCAATTGGCGGCATTTCATCAAACAGCGCGTAAATCAAAGGCTTGACAGCCCGTTTGTCTTTGAGTTTCCCCAGAGCGAGGGCTGCGTGGTAGCGGACAAGTTTGTCGTGGTCTTTGAGAGCCTGAATGAGGGGTTCAACAGCCCTTCGGTCTCCAATTTGCCCTAAAGTTGAGGCAACCAGCGGACGGGCGGGGTAATTGGGGTTTTGCAAGGTCTCAATGAGCGGACGAACCGCCGCTGAGCCCATTTGGATGAGAAATTCCCCCGCTTGGACTCTCACCAACTCGTCTTCTGCCGCCAGTTGCTCAATCAATCGGGCGATGATGTCCATGCAGTTCACCTCTGGCGCTTTTATCATGATAGCCCATGCCATGTTGAATTGCAAGGGTGCCAATCCCTTACAACGCTGATGTGATCGTGCGGCAAAATTTTGCCGATGGTGATGGGGAATGGGTGACGACAGTCAAAGGACGGATTTAGCGGTCAGTGACCGATGGCAACACTGGAAGCGGAATTTTTGGTTGGGCGTCATAAACGGCATCCTTTTTAAGGTCGGCATCACTTTTTCCCACCCTTCCACCGTTTTGGCTGTTTTCCTGACGAAACTCACGGGCAGCGAACTTTACGCTGGCATCCTGACGGCTGTAGCCGGGCTCGGTTGGTTTCTGCCCCCAATGTTCGTCGCAGGCTGGGTTGAGTCTCTCCCGCGCAAATTGCCTCTTTACGCTCACATGGCTCTTGGACGAGCCCTCGGTTGGTTGTGGATGATTTTTGTCGTTGTCTTCGTTGCACCTAAGTTTCCCGTTTACGCTGCAATCCTTTTCCTGCTCGGGTATGCTGTCTACACCATTACCGGCGGCATCTCCTCTTTGGCTTTCATGGACATATTTGCCCGCACCGTCCCTTTCAGGCGAAGGGGCGCTTTTTGGGGGCTGAGGATGTTTTGGGGCAGCGTGTTGGGGATAGGGGTCGGCGTGATTGTGAGGCAAGTCCTGAAGGGAGATTGGGGCTTCGATTTCCCCTACAACTACGCCCTTCTTTTGTCGTTCGCTTTCGTCACTTATGCCCTTGCGTGGCTCACCTTTTTCCTGATTCACGAGCCACCTGTTGAGTGGACGCCACCGCCCAAATCTTGGCGCGAGCAACTTCAAACTATGGTTGAACTCTGGAAGCAAAGGGCAGATTTCCGCCAACTCATAAAAGTCAGGTTGCTGATGGACATCGGGCTCATTGCATCGCCTTTCTACAGCACCTATGCTGTCGTGAAACTCGGTGCAAAGCCGTCTTTGCTGGGAGCTTTCATCATTGCTGAGACGGTAGGAAGTTTGCTGGCGAACATCCTATGGAGCATCCTCGCTGACCGAAGGAGCAACTTGTTCGCTTTAAAGTGCTCAATTGCGTGCGCTGCTGTGCCTTCAGGTTGGGTGCTGTTGCTGACTTTGCTGCACTATAGTTTCGGCTTCAATGTGTTGCCTTTGTATCCGCTGACTTACTTCTTCCTCGCTTTTGCTGGCACGGGTATTGCCATCGCCTTCACCAACTATGTCTTGGAACTCGCCGACGAGGCTCATCGCCCAACTTATTTGGCGCTCAGCAACGCAACGGAAAGCGGGATGATGTTGCTTCCCGTCCTCGGTGGCATCTTGCTCAACTATGTCTCCCACAGCGTTTTGTTTTCCATCGCCTTCACAGGCGTTGTCTTGGCTGTCTGGGAGAGCCGGAAACTGAAACCTGCCTTTGTCTATGAGCCTTCGCACTCCGAAGCGTTGAAAGTGACATGAGGGCGGGAAGCCCTTGCCAAAAAGGAAAAGGTAGTTAGCCCTTCAACCTCGGACAGGTATGCCTCTCTCTTTGAAGGCGGACAAGATTGAGCGGTAAAGGTCGCTTTGAACTTGCTTAGCACCGTCAAGGGGGTCGGAAACCCAAACCAGCAGTTCAAGCCCAACGGTGTCGCCGATTTTTGTCAGCCAAACTTGAGGTTCAGGCTCGGGAAGGACTTGAGGGTGCGAACGAGCAATTTGAAGAAGCGTCTCTTCAACGAGTCCGAGGTCGGCATCGCCACTGACCGTGATGGGCACATGAACCCTCATGCTTTTGCCCGAAAGCGTCCAATTGGTCACGGCTGAGTTGATGAACTGGGAGTTGGGGATTGCGATGACTGAACCGCGAGGCGTTTCAATCAAAGTGGCACGAGCGCCTATGTGAACGACCTCCCCAATCTCACCCGCAACACTCACGACATCGCCGACCTTCATCGTCCGCTCCATGAGCAGGATGAGCCCGCTGATGAAGTTGTTGACAATCGTTTGCAATCCGAAGCCAATGCCAACGCCCAACGCGCCAGCAAAGAAGGCGAGGGAACTGAACTTGATGCCAAGAAAGTCTGCGATGAGGAACAAGCCCAAAGCCCAAATCCCAACTTTGACCCACCGGGCAATCAAAGTCGCTGCGTAATCTGTAACGGTGACCCGAGACTGAAGCCACCTCTGGACGATTTGCCCGAGCCACTTTGCGACGAAGTGCAAGCAGAAAACCAAGACCAAGCCTTTCAACAAACTCGCAACCGAAAGAGATGCGCCACCGACCGTCACAATCGGTGTTGACAGCCACTTGACTAAATCCTTAGCCCACATCGCTTCACCACCGAGGATGCATTGTAGCATCTCAAAGTCAGCGTGCTATGGTTTGGCTTACGGTGGTGGCGAATATGTTCGTTCCGAGAATCGTGCCCGTTGAAGCGCTCGTTTTGAGGACATCTCCTTGGCGGGAAAAGGACAGGTTGTTGGTCCTGTTGACAAAAGAGCGCGGTAAGGTCTCCGTTCTGGCTCAAGGCGCTCAAGTCCCGCAAAACCGATTAGCGCCAGCAACACAAATTGGCGTCGTCGCGACTTTCTGGTTGGCAAAGGCTCGCGAATTTGACAGGGTGACTGACTACAGGATTGAGAGGCTTCCAATCCGAATTCGCAGTGATGTTTCGGCGTTAACTGCCTTCAGCATTGTCGCTGAGTTGCTCGAACTCTCAGTCCCAGCGGAAGCGCCCGATGAAGAGTTGTTCAACGAAGCTCTCTGGTTCTTTGAGCAACTTGAAAGGGGTCTGTCACCGACGAAATGGCTCGTCGCCGCTCAAATAAGGTTGCTTTGGCGGATGGGTTGGATGCCGCATCTGCTTTCCTGCTCTTCGTGTGGCGAAAACATTGCCAGCGAACAAGTCGCTTTTGCACCTTCCATTGGCGGCGCAGTGTGTGAGAAGTGTCAAATTTCAAAAGTGCCTCCGGACGCTCAACTTTACCCGAGCGCCGTGCTTCAAGCGATTTACGCCCTTTGGCAGCAGCCGAGGATGATGGAAACCCTGCACCTTCGCCCGATGCTTTGGCAGCAAGCCCTAAACCTTTTGCGAGCCCACTGGCGCTATCACTTGGAAGTTGACAGCAGGGCTTGGAGGGTTTGGCAACAAATCACCACAAAGCCTTCTTTTGCCCGACGGTTCTGAGCAGAGACCTCAAAAGCCCAAGGCTTTTCTGTCACCGCTTTTATGGCGCTCCCACCAAAACAGCGTCATAATTGCTAAACCGAAAGCGTATTCGGTTTTCATGCGCCGTTGCAACTGCCCGAAAGGAGGCAAGTGCCATGACCAAGAACAGCGTCAACATCAAACTCGGCGGTGAGGCTGGGCAGGGAGTAGAATCGTCAGGGATGGGATTTGCGAGAGCGATAGCCCGTGCAGGCTTACATATCTTTGGCGTGCAAGACTACATGTCTCGGATTCGCGGTGGGCACAACTGGTATCAAATTCGCGTCTCCGAGCGTCCCCTCTTCGCTCACGAACCGAAAATTCAACTTCTCCTCGCTTTTGATGAGCGGACAGTCCATGACCACTTGCACGAACTTGTTGAAGGTGGTGCGGTGATTTACGACGAGGGGTTGAAGGTGGACGAAGACGAGATCAAATCCAAAGGCGTCATACCGATGCCAATGCCGCTTTTGAAACTCGCGGAAGAACTTGGTGGCAGCAAGTTGATGCTCAACACGGCTGCTGTCGCGGCAGCGGCGGGTATTTTGGAGTTTGACCTGAGTTACCCTGAGAGTGTCATCCGAGACAGTTTTGGTCGCCGGAAAGGCTCAGAAATTGCCGACCGGAACATACGAGTCGCTAATGCCGCTTACGAGGAAGCGCGAAGGCGATACGCCCACCTGTTTGAATGGAAACTTGAAGCCATACCCGATGCTCCCAAAAAGATGGTGCTCAACGGCAACCAAGCACTTGGGCTCGGCGCTATCGCTGCAGGTTGCAAGTTCTGTTGTGGCTACCCAATGACACCTGCCTCCAGTTTGCTTGAATTCATGTTCGCCCAAGCGAGAAGGTTCAACCTTGTCGTCCGACAGATAGAGGACGAGATTGGTGCTTTGTTACATGCTATTGGTGCAGCCCACGCAGGTGTCAGGGCAATGACTTGCACTTCAGGCGGTGGGTTCAGCCTTATGGTTGAGGCGCTGAGCCTTGCCGGTTCAACGGAGACTCCCGTGGTTGTCGTGGTAGCCCAAAGACCTGGTCCAGCAACGGGAATGCCAACCAGAACGGAACAGGGCGAATTGCTCTTTACGCTTTTCGCCGGTCACGGCGAATTCCCGCGAGCCGTCCTCGCACCGGGCTCAGTTGAACAGTGTGTTTACGAGATGGCGCGGGCTTTCAACTTGGCTGAAAAGTATCAGATGCCTGTCATCGTGCTGACAGATGCCTTCCTCGCCAACTCCCTTCGTTCCGTTGACATGGATGCGATTGATTTCCGCAAAATCACCGAGAACATAGACCGGGGCAAACTGATTTTGCCCCACGAACACGAGAAGATTGATGAAGCGCTCAAGGACGGTTATCGCCGCTATGAGTTTTTCGAGGACGGAATTTCCCTTCGCATCCCGCCCGGACATCCCAAAGCCATTTACTCCGTTGCAGGCGAAGAGCACACACCTGAAGGCTTCATTGACTGGGAAGAACGAGCCGATAACCGGGTCAAGATGATGCAGAAGCGGATGAGGAAACTTGAGGTTGCTGTCAGCGATATGAAGTTGCCGCAACTTTACGGTCCGCAAGATGCCGAATTGACGCTGGTTTGCTGGGGCTCATCCCTCGGTCCAACCCTTGAGGCTATGGAGCGATTGAACGATAACGGTGTGAGGACGAACTTGCTCCAGTTCATAGACATCCACCCCTTAGATTGGGAAAGCGTTGCCGACATACTGGCAAACTGCAGGCGTTGGGTTTCCGTCGAAGGCAACTACAGCGCCCAATTGTCAAGGTGGATTCGCATGAATACGGGTTTGAAGCCCGCAGGGACAGTGACCCGTTACGACGGTCGCCCGCTCAATCCCGTTTACATCGTTGAGCAACTTCAAAGTTTGCTCGTCAAAGTTTGAAATCGCCAGGAGGTGTCAAGGATGGTAGCGCAAGTAACGATGAAGGACCTGCAAAGTCCTGTTGAGCCGACATGGTGCCCAGGTTGTGGCGACTACGGGATTTTGAACGCCGTCAAGAGGGCGTTAGTCCAACTGGGCATTCCACCTCACCAAGTAGCGTTCTTCAGCGGCATAGGTTGTGGGAGCAAACTCCCCGATTACATAAGGGCGAACGGCTTCAATAGCCTTCACGGTCGCCCCGTCCCTATCGCACAAGGCTTCAAGTTAGCCCACCACGATATGGTTGTGATAGTTGTTGACGGTGACGGCGATAACTACGGGATTGGCGGTAACCATTGGCTGCATGTAATGCGCCGAAACATCAACATCACCCACATCGTCCAGAACAACATGGTTTACGGCTTGACAAAGGGTCAGTATGCACCAACCAGCATGAAAGGTTTCGTCAGCAGCACATCTCCTGAAGGGACAATTGAGTGGCCAATCAACCCCATTGCTATCGCCCTCGCTGCTGGCGCTACTTTTGTCGCTCGTGGCTTTGCTGGTGACCCTAAACACCTTGCCGACTTGATTGCCAAAGGCATCCAGCACAAAGGCTATGCGTTGATTGATGTCTTCCAGCCCTGTGTCATTTTCAACCGCATCAACACCTACGACTGGTTCCGGGAGCGGATTTACAAGTTGGAAGATGACCCCAACTATGACCCGCACGATAAGCGCATGGCGTGGGAGAAGGCTCACGAGTGGGGTGACCGAATACCCATTGGCATCTTCTACATCAACGAAGACTTGCCAACCCTTGAAGAGCAAATCCCTGCACTATCAGAGAAGCCACTATACCAACACGAAATCCCGCCCAAACTTGAGGACTTGGAAGCGCTCAAACTCATGTTTGTGTGACAAATCGTGGGTTCGGCGAATCAGACAGTAAGCAAGCGAACAGCAAGGGCGTGAGATAGCGCCAGAATGGCAAAGGAGTGGGATTAGTCCCTGCCAGAAGTAAAAACGACGGCTCTCAAAGTTCGACGCTGTGAAAGGCGCTGGTCGGTTTTTTCACTTTACGGACGGCGGATTAGCGAACCCAGCCCAAATTTCGTTCAGTTCCTCAGGGGTCGGGTGGTATGAGAACAGGATGATGCGATACCTAAGGGTGAGTTTTTCGCCCTTAGCAAGTCTACCGACATCCTCTGGTGGTAAGCCGAAGTCCTTTCGCCCAAACGGACCGTTAGCGAAAAGACCATAGTCGCGGACATGCCAAGGGTTCGGGAAACTCCTGTTTTCCTTATGGTCGAAGAAGGCAATGGCAACAGGTTCGCCGCCGACCGTTCCGTAGTAGAGACACCAACTCGCCCGCTTGCCCCAAGCATCCCTATCTCGGTGACCCGTTGAAAGCAGGATGTGCCCTGTCCCCCTTGACAAAGTTAATTCGTCCGGGATTCGGATTGCCACGAAACCCTCTTTGGTGTCGCCAAAATTGACATCGCCTTCAGTGGCAACGAAAGTTTGGGTCAGGTCCAAAATCCGCATGTTTGGCAAAGCGGTGAACCGAAGTTCCTGAATTGCCTCGCAGAGTTTCCTGCCATCTGCACCGAGCCAATCGTGCCGAGCCTTAATGATTCCGAACAGCGGTCCGCTTTCTAAGGCTTCAAAATTGCGATGGACAATTCTACCTCTTTCGCTCCAAAGGTCATGTCCGTTGACATCACCGTGAGCGACCCAAAAGCCTTTGTGGTGCGGATGGTCGCGGGTTTCGCCCTCACGAGGTTCAACAGGGAAACCCCTCGTCAAGACTTTCCCGTTCGGTCCGACCAAAGGGAAACAAAATGGCTTGGCGAACTCGGGGGTGAAGTAGTAGCGGGTGAAAAGTTGACCGTTGGCTGAAACCGTAACCCACTTCTCTTCCTTCGTCAACACGATGGTCGGCTGCGCTGGATTTGGGCTAACCTGAATTCGGTAAGTCCGCCGGGTATTGGCGGGCAACTCCGCTTCCAGCCAAACGACTGAAGTCTTGCCTTCGTCACTCCTGACGATTTGAGCCGGGCGCACTTGCCCGTCCTCGCCGATAACTTGAGCACTTTTGGCATCTGAGGGAATTGAAGCGTCGAACTGCAAAAAAGTTGCCCTTAGAGGCTGCTCTGTCTTGACAGTCACCACCCATTCGGACATTCCCCGAACCTCCTTTCCCAAAGCGAGTAAAATGGCGACGAACAAAACTCCCGCACTCATCATTATTGCCCGCACCATGTTTCAACGCCCTCCGTGCCCCGTCAGTGTAAATCCCGGATTTCGCACCTGATGCAGTCCCGACCAAAAAGCATAACGCGCCAAAATCTTGGACAGCCTCAAACCAACGCTCACTGCTGCCTAATCCGACGATGCTACACTTTTTCGGGCAACAAACTGCGGCTTGGGGGGGATAGGAGATGGAGCGACGATGGGAAGAACTGTTGGGGCTTGATTACGGCTTTCGTCTCCCGCCTAAAACCGACTACGGAATTGGCATCATCGGTTGTGGCAGCATCGTCAACCATGCCCACTTGCCCGCTTACCGAAAATTCGGCTTCAGAGTTGTGGCTTGCTGCGACATCCGCGAAGAGGCTGCGAGGCAGACCGCTGAAAGGTTTGGGATTCCGAAGTGGTTCACGGACTACAGGCATTTACTGGATTTGCCCGAAGTTGAAATCGTTGACATCGCCATCCACCAACAGGGTCGCATTGAGATTGTCCAAGCAGCGGCTCAGGCTGGCAAACACATCCTCATCCAAAAACCTTTTGCCCACAACATGGAAAACGCCTTGGCAATGGTTGAAGTTTGCGAAAAGTTCGGCGTGAAATTGATGGTCAACCAGCAAGCGAGGTATGCGCCGGGACATAGGTTCGTCAAGTTGCTGGTTGAGGGTGGGTGGCTCGGCGAAGTTTACCATCTGACCCACCATGTTCGCGGCAACCAAGATAGCGGTTGGCCTGCAGAAACGCCCAACTTCCTCATCGTTGATCACGGCATTCACTATCTTGACCTGATGCGCTACTGGACGGGACGAGAGCCAAAGCGAGTTTACGCCTCAACGGTTCGGATGCCAGGTCAGAGAGCCATTTCGCCAATGGTCTACAGCATCAACTTGGAGTTTGACGGAAACTGCATGGCGAACCTTTGGTTCAACGATGTCGTGCAAGGGCGCGATGGCCATTACGAGTTCACCGTTGACGGGACTAACGGGACAGTCAGGGGCAACGCAATTCAAGTGACTTTGGCTTTGAAAGATGCGCCCATCCCAGTGATGAGGCTTGACTTGAAAGGCAGTTGGTTTCCTGACGCCTTCGCTGCAACGATGGCGGAACTGATGAGGGCAATTCAGGAAAACGATGAGCCGTCAATCTCTGGGCGGGACAACCTGAAGACCCTGAAACTCGCTTTGGCTACCGTCCAATCTTCCGAGACGCACCAACCTGTAGCCATTGACTGATTGGCTAAGGTTGCTGTGCCGTAGTTCAGGTCACTTTTTGCGTCGCCTGAACATCCCTGCCCCTAACAAGCCAACTCCCAACAACAAAGCCAGCGCAGGCTCAGATGAAGCGGCGAAAACGAGTGGCTTACCTATGAGGGTTGCTGAATCGTTGATTTTGGATATGTCGGCTTGGACGATTGTGGGCTCAAAGTTGCTGACATAGCCGAAAACTACGGAGTTCTGGGTTTTCTGTATGTAGTTGGGTGCTGGGAAGACCCAAGAGGCTTCGGAGAGGGTCTCATCGTAGCCCGCCATTATTGGGACAATCCCGCCGCTGAGAAAGTTGGGAAATTCAGTTGCTCCCGATGGCTTGGAAGTGTAGAAGGAGAAATTGGGCGTTGCGCCGACAGTTGCTGGGTAATTCGTGGGCGCAACAGAAAATGCGGTGATTTTCCCGCTGCCAGAAGTAAAGACGATTTGGTAGGCATAAACCCATTTGCCCGCAGTCGCACCGCCAGTTGAGAAGTAGGCGACACTCACGATTTTCCCAGCAGCGCCGTCGCTGAAGGTGAATGGATAAACCAAAACTCGGACATCCGTCGGAGCCCAAGTGGAAGTGAAAGCCGTCCACGAGACTGATGTATTGGACATAGGTCCGGCGCTTGCCGTCCCGAAAGCGAAACAATTTAGCGCCACGAAAGTCGCCAGAACAGCCCACGCTTTCAACCGCAAAACCCGTCGCATTGACATTCCCTCCTTTAGTCGTTTTTGCGCCTGCGTGTTCGCAAATTTTAATTGCACTCGGTGTCGTTGCTGTGACGGAAGTCACGAATGCGTGTAATGCTTTTTGTCGGCAGTTTAAGAGTTGAGAGGTGACGGCAGAGATGCGAATGGTGGCAGCAAGTTTGATGGCGGCGTTAATTTTTGCGACAGGAGGTGGGGCAACTGTGACGGGGGAAGTGAAGAGCCCAATTGCCATTCCGCCCGGTCCGTTTCAGCCAACTTGGGAGTCCTTGCGCAACTACAAGGTGCCCGAGTGGTATCTTGACGCCAAGTTCGGCATTTTCATCCACTGGGGTGTTTACTCGGTTCCAGCCTACGACAACGAATGGTATCCGCGCCACATGTATGTCAAGGGGCACCATGTCTTCCAGCATCACCTTCAAACTTACGGTCCGCAAGACAAGTTCGGCTACAAGGACTTCATCCCCATGTTCACAGCCGAAAAGTGGAACCCGAAGGAGTGGGCGAGGCTGTTCAAGGAAGCAGGTGCGAAGTATGTCGTCCTCGTCGCTGAACACCATGACGGTTTTGCGCTTTGGGACAGTGCCTACACTGAATGGAACGCTGCGAAGATGGGACCGAAACGCGACATCGTGAAGGAACTCGCGGAAGCGGTTCGCGCTGAAGGGTTGGTTTTCGGCGTTTCCTACCACCGAGCCGAGAACTGGTGGTTCTTCAACGGCGGTCGCGAAATCCCTTCCGATGTCCAAGACCCAAGATACAGAGGGCTTTACGGTCCAGCGCAGCCGAGGGAAACGCCGCCGAACGAAGAGTTCCTGAACGAATGGCTTTTGAGGGCTTGCGAGTTGGTTGACAAGTATCGCCCGCAAATTTTCTGGTTCGACTGGTATATCGCCGAACAGCACGCAGCCTTTGAGCCTTACCTCCGGCTTTTCGCCGCCTATTACTACAACAGGGCTGCTGAGTGGGGCGTTGGTGTGGCGATAAACTACAAACTCCATGCCTTCCCCGAAGGGACGGCTGTCTGGGACATTGAACGGGGCAAACTTGACAGGATGCATCCCTTCTTCTGGCAAACCGACACATCAATTTGCAAACGGTCTTGGGGCTACATCAAGAACCACGACTATCGGACGCCCGACTCCATCGTTGACGATTTGGTTGACATCGTGAGCAAGAACGGCTGCTTGCTCCTGAACATTGCTCCCAGACCCGACGGGACGATACCAGAAGAGCAGCAACAAATTTTGCGGGAAGTCGGGAGGTGGCTTGAAATTAACGGCGAAGCCATTTACGGGACGCGACCTTGGATTGTTTATGGTGAAGGACCGACAAGGGTCGTTGGCGGAACTTTCAAAGAACTTGAAACCCCGCCCTTCACAGGACGAGACATTCGTTTCACCCGCAAAGGCAGAATCCTTTACGCAATCGCCCTCGCCGATCCGGGCGAAGAAATGGTCATCCAGTCCCTCAGCACCAACCTCAGGCTTTACGAGGATGAAGTTGCGGAAGTTTGGATGCTCGGCTACGACAAGCCACTCGAGTGGAAACGGGACGAGACTGGCTTGAGGGTAAAGTTGCCAAAGCAAAAACCGTCACCATACGCGGTTGCGTTGAAGATTGTGCCGAAAGAGTGAAACCGGAAAACTTGTGTGCCGTTGAGACCAACGAGAAGAGCGTTGGCTGAAGGCAATGACTGGGAAAAGAGCGCTATCGAGAGCGGTGGGCAGTTATGCGGGTTGACAATTTATTGCGGGCAAGTCTCATGTTAGCGGTTGTCTTCCCAGTCTTTTTCGCGCGGTGAGAATGTCGGACCAACTGAATCGATTGTTTTGTCACCCAAGCCTTTAGCGTTGCCACCGTCGTTTCCGAACTCACACCATATCGTGGCAGGGCATAAAGGTCAACGCTGACCGTTATCGGCTTAGGGTTCACTACTGCTGCCCACCGGTATCCAGCCTTTCGGGCAAGCGCCTTAAGCGTCTCATCGACATGCCCGCCGGGATAAGCCAACCCTTCAACTTTGACCCCTAACTTTTGCTCCAACTCCCGCTTAGACTGGACGAACTCCCACTCTATCCTTCGCTTGAACTGTTCATCGGACAGGCTTCGCTTCAAGCGACGCGGGTAGGTGTGGGTGACGGTGTGGGAAGCAATTTCCACCAGTCCGGATTGAGCCATCTCCCGCAATTGCTCCCAAGTCAACGCAGCGGAAGTTTTGCCAATCCATTCCGTGTAAACGAAAAGGGTTGCCTTTGCGTTGTAGCGCTTTAGAAGCGGAAACAAGACCGTGTATGCGGACCGAAAGCCATCGTCCACAGTGATGACGACTGCCTTTTCGGGCAAACGACCGTTCCACCGACCAGTTAACAAATCAACAGCCTCACTCATCGTCAGGAAAGAAAAACCCAGAGCCTTCAAAGTTTGGATGTGGGCTTCCAAGCGCTTCGGCGAAATTGACCATCTGTTCGGTCGCTCGCGAAAGTCGTGGTAGCAAAGCACAAAGATGGAGTAGCCGGGCGGCAAGGGCGGTGGCTTAGGTTTGGGCAAAACGGGAGTGACTTTTGCACCGAACTCAGGCAAACTGACCCGTTCAATCTTTTTCTCGCACCAGTCTCTCATGCGCTCACAAGTTACCTGCCCCGCTTTGAGCAGGACAAGCATCAGCCCCACGATGGCTATGGCGCTTCCTACGGCGTGAAGGATTTTGATCGCTTTCATGGCTTCCCCTTCCCTGAAGGCGCTTTTGGCTGCTCAAAGGAATCCTCTTCGCCCTGCTCCCTAAAGGAACTCGCCGACTCGACATGAATGGTGACATCGGCGTTAGGCAGCGCTTTTCGAATGTCATGCTCAATTTCGTCGCAGAGTTGGTGAGCCTCTTCAACGGTCATATCGTCCCTGACAACGAGGTGGAGGTCAATGTATCGGTGCTTGCCAGCCTGCCTCGTCCTGAGTCGGTGGGCGTTGATGAACTTGTGGGAGTGAGAGTTGAGGACTTGGTCTATCAGCGCTTCCTCTTCCTCGGGCAAAGCAGTGTCAAGCAAGTGGGTGACCGCTTCCCGAAGGATGTCAAATCCAGCCTTGACGATTAAAATAGCCACGAAGATTGCCAGCAGCGGGTCAATGAAGTGCCAACCGGTCAAACTCAGGACACCCAAACCGGCAAAAATGGAAAGCGCAGCCAAAGCATCTGCTTGCAAGTGCCAAGCATCAGCTTCCAAAGCCAGCGATTCAAATCTTCGCGCGACGGAGAAGAGATAACGAGCGACACCGATGTCCACAATGACGGAAATCCCCATCATCACCATAGCGGCGAGGGGGTAGTCAACAATTGTGCCCTTGAGAAGTTTCTGGATTGCATCGGCTGCAATGAAACCTGCTGTCACCCAAATCAGCAACGCTTGAACTGCACCCAACAGACTCTCTACTTTGCCGTGCCCGTAGCGGTGGCTTCGGTCTGGCGGTTTGGAGGCTTGAGAGACGGCAAACCAAGCGGTCAATGCAGCCACCAAATCCAATGCCGATTGGACACCGTTAGCGACCACACTGACGGCGCCGCTGAAAATCCCGACGGCGATTTCTGCCGTCGTCAAAAGGGCTGTCGCCATAACCGAAATAACTGCTGCCCTTTGCTCAACGGTTTGAACCAACTCGTCGTCACTCCCTCACTTTCGCTGAGAAAGTTTGCGCCAAAGGCGCACCAATCATTTTGACTTCGGTGGGCGGCGAATGAAGCGATAACGAGCCACTTCGTCACTATCGTGAAGTTTAAACGCACTCTCTGGCTCAACATGAATGGTGACATCGGCATCGGGCAACTCCCGTTTAATCTCACGCTCAATTTCGTTGCAGAGTTGGTGAGCCTCTTCAACGGTCATATCGTCCCTGACGACGAGGTGGAGGTCAATGTATCGGTGCTTGCCAGCCTGCCTCGTCCGGATTTGGTGGGCGTTGATGAAACTTTGCGAGTGATTTTGAAGGACGCAGGTGATAACGCTCTCCTCGGTCGGAGGTAGTGAAGCGTCCAAGAGGTGATGCGTCGCTTGTCTCAACAAATCAAAACCTGCTTTCGCAATGAATGCTGCAATCACAAGGGCAAGTAACGGGTCAAGGAAATGCCACCCTGTGACTGCCAGAATTGCAAGCCCTATCAGGACAGCACTCGAAGAGTAAGCATCAGTGCGCAAATGCCATCCACCTGCTTCCAAAGCCAGAGACTCAGTTTTTCGGGCGACAGCAAACAAGTGAGCCGAGACGATGAAGTTGACGACCGTTGAAAGGGTCATGACCGCAATTGCGACAATCGGTTGTGAGACTTCAACCCCGTGAATGAGCCGCTGGATAGATTCCAAAACGATGAGAAGACAAGCGACCCAAATCAAAATCGCCTCCACAGCGCCTGACAGACTCTCAAATTTCCCGTGCCCATAAGGGTGACCTAAATCGGGAGGCTTGCCCGATTGTCGGATTGCAAACCACGCCACCAGAGCAGCGAGTAGGTCTGTGCCAGAGTGAAGCCCTTCCGAAAACACGGATACAGAGCCGCTCCACCAGCCGACCAAAAGTTTTATCGCGGTCAAAGTGCTGGTGGCGATGACCGAAAGCGATGCTGCTTTTTGCTTTTGCGATTGCTCCATGCCGATTTACCTCTCGTCCCCTTACGCTTCTGCGAACAAAATAGCACAGGTGGGCGAAGAAGTGAACGAGGGGAAAATCCCAAACCAGAATGGAGCCCCCGCCGGGACTTGAACCCGGGACCTCACCCTTACCAAGGGTGCGCTCTGCCGCCTGAGCTACGAGGGCGTTTTTCGCTGCACATTATAACGCACACTTTTGCCCTCCGCAACCCTTCAGGAAATGTTCGGGACAAGGGACATGGGATTTGACAGATTTTTCTGAGCGCCGAATTCTTTCGGCGTTTGGGAGGGCGAACCTCCCGGTGAGCCCAATCTGAGTGCGATGTGCTAAGTGTGGGTTGTCAAGCCAAAATTTTCGGCAATGAAAGAGCACTGCCACGCAAAACTACTCGCCACTCGCTATTCACTGCCGTTTTGTCCTGCGTCCCACGCCCCGTTCCGTTTTAGTTGACGGACAAGGATGTGTGTGGCTATAATGAAGCGGGCTTTTCAAACGACAACCCTCACGATAGCGGAGGTTCATTTGACAGGCGATGGGAAGGTTCATTTGCGTTGCTGTGGACATCATGGGTGCTGATTATGAGCCTTCGGTCTTGGCAGAGGGGGCAGTGGCAGCGGCAAGGGAGAACCAAGACCTCGCTGTCACCCTCGTCGCCGACCATGAAACGGCGAAAACTTTTGCCATCCCTGAAGACTTGAGGGAGCGAGTTTCGTTCGTGACGGCATCCCAAGTTATCGGCATGGACGAACCACCACTGATGGCAGTTCGCCGAAAGCCTGATGCCAGTTTGGTCGTCGGGATGAAACTTCTGGGCACTGGCGAAGTTGATGCTTTTGTTACTCCGGGCAACACAGGCGCGGCTTTAGCGGCAGCGACCCTTTATGTTGGCTGCTTGCCCCCGATAACCAGACCTGCCATCGCCATCATCCTCCCGCACCACCAAGGTCGCTTCTTGCTTTTAGATGTCGGCGCCAATGTGGATTGCAAGCCCGAACACTTTTTGCAATTCGCCTTAATGGGCGCTGCTTACGCTGAAGCCGTCATGGGCATAGCGAACCCGAGGGTGGCACTTTTGAACATCGGCGAAGAAGCCATCAAGGGAACGAGCACAGCAAAAGAAGCCTTTGCGCTGCTCCAATCAGCTCCAATCAACTTCATCGGCAATGTTGAGGGAAGGGATTTGCTTGAGGGAGCGGCAGATGTTGTCGTCACCGACGGGTTTGTCGGCAACATATTGCTCAAAGCTGCTGAAGGCATCGGGCTGTTCATCTGGCGCGAAATCAAGGGCTTGATGATGACCAACTGGAGAACGAAACTTGCTGGGTGGCTTCTGCGTCCCTACTTGAAAGCGCTGGGCAAGCGTTTGGACTGGCGCGAATATGGCGGGGCGCCGCTTTTGGGCATCAAAGGTGTTTGCATCATCGCTCACGGCTCTTCCGACGACAAAGCCATAGCCAAAGCCATTGCTGTCGCCCGCGAGAATGTCTTGGTCAACGCCGTTGACCGCGTCTCCGAAAAACTCCAATCAATCGTGCCAATGGCGACAAAATGAACTTTCGTTCCGAGGTGATGTCAATGCGGTCGGTGGGCATCGTTGGGCTTAGTTCGTATGTGCCTGAAAAGGTGCTGACGAACTTTGACCTTGAGAAAATCGTTGAGACAAGCGATGAGTGGATTACGACCCGAACGGGCATCAAAGAGCGGCGGGTTGCCGCTGCCCATGAAACGACCACGACGATGGCAATTGAGGCGGCAAAATCTGCGTTGGATGATGCAGGCATTTCCGCCAACGAGGTTGATTTAATCATCGTCGCCACCGTCACGCCTGACTACTTTTTCCCTTCAACGGCGTGTCAAGTCCAACACGCTATCGGCGCTCCCAACGCAGCAGCCTTTGATTTGCTGGTCGGTTGCACTGGCTTCGTTTACGGCGTCGTGACGGCGTGCCAATTCGTGCAAACGGGCGCTGCCAATTGCGCCCTCGTCATTGGCTCAGAGACGCTGACCCGCATCGTGGATTGGACGGACCGAAAAACTTGCGTCCTGTTTGGCGATGGAGCTGGTGCTGCGGTCATCGCACCTGTGCCCGAGGGGCGTGGTTTGCTTGCTTTTGATTTGGGCAGCGACGGCAGCGGCGGTCCGTTGCTCAAGGCGGAAGCGCTTCAAAGTTGCTGCGAAATGCCCACAAGCGTCGGTTTGAACGGGCGACCCACAATCTACATGAACGGGAACGAGGTCTTCAAGTTTGCGGTTAGGGTGATGGCTGACAGCACCCTCGCTGCCCTTCAAAAAGCGGGCTTGACCGTTGACCAAGTTGACCTGATTGTGCCCCATCAAGCCAACATCCGCATTATTGACGCCGCTGCCCGAAGGCTTGGGGTTCCGATGGACAAAATTTTCGTCAACCTTGACAGATACGGCAACACTTCTGCTGCGTCCATCCCTATTGCGATGGACGAGGCGAAACGCAGTGGGCGAATGAAAGAAGGCGACATCGTTGTGGCGACCAGTTTCGGTGCAGGCTTGTCGTGGGCTACATTTGTAATGCGCATGTGAAACGACTTCGGGCGGGCGATGCGTTGCTGCCCCAAAGAGGTGACGGAAATGATCACGGCGACGGAAGTTCAAACTTTGGAGTTTCGCATCGTAAGGCAGGTAAAAACTGACCCGCCGCTCACTTTCACGGTGGAGATCACCTACGACCACGAGGATAAGGGCTATCTTGTGGAGTGCGTTGAGTTGGATGTGGCGACTTGGGGCGATACTTGGGACGAAGCGGTTGAAAATTTGTTGGACGCCGTTTGGGGAGTTTCTGAGGTTTTAGTGCATGACCATCAGGCAGACCCTAACTTGCGTGACCCGAGATTACCCCATGCTCGGCTGGTCGTTTCTCTAAACGGCGAAGAGGCGTTGAGGAAACTTCTGGGGTTGTGAGGCATGGTCACATATCGGGAGTTCAGGGAAGTGTTGAGAAAAGTGGGCTTTACACTGGAACGCTCCCGTAAACACGAAATTTGGAAGCGGAAAGAGCCTGACGGCAGGGAGCGAACCGTTGTGCTCAGCCATCAACACGGCAGAGACATCCCAGTCAGACTCTTCCACAAACTTTTGCGTCAAGCAGGGCTAAGCCGAGACGAGTTTGAGAGGCTGCGGAGGGACCCGTAGCGATTTGGAAATGTTGTGGCAACATTTGCAGGGCACATAGATGAGCAAGAACATTGGCAAAGGGGGATTGAAATGGCGTTGGCGTTTCTCTTTCCAGGACAGGGCGTGCAGCGGGTCGGGATGGGCAAGAGCCTTCTCAAAGCCTTTCCCGAACTGCAAGAGTTTTACAAGTTGGCTGACAAAGTGACGGGTCGTCCCATCAGCAAACTTTGCTTTGAAGGTCCCGAGGAGGAACTGACACAAACCATCAACGCTCAACCTGCCATCTTCACCACTTGTTTCGCCTGCTGGGTGCTCGTCTCTGAACGGGGCTTGCAGCCGAAGTTCGTAGCTGGTCACAGTTTGGGCGAGTGGACGGCGGTCGTCGCAAGTGGTGCGCTGGAGTTTGAGGACGGTTTGAAGTTGGTGGCAAAGCGGGGCGAATTGATGCAACAAGCACCAGCGGGGAGCATGGCGGCGATCTTGGGGGCTTCGTTGGAGCAAGTGGAAAAGTTGTGCGACGCCGCACGCGAGAAAGGTGTCATCACAATCGCCAACTACAACGCTCCTGACCAAATCGTCATCTCTGGTGAAGTCGCCGCCGTTGAATATGCCATCCAGATTGCCCGCCAGTTCGGTGCAGTCAAGGCTGTGCCGCTGAAGGTAAGCGGTGCCTTCCATTCACCCCTAATGGACGGCGCCAAGGAACAATTCCGCCAGTATGTTGAGCAGACCGATTTCAAAGACCCCGAGGTTCCAATTGTCGCCAATGTGACTGGTCAGCCTGTAACCAATGGCAGCGAGATGAAGCGATTGCTTGTGGAACAGTTGACTTCGCCTGTTCGTTGGGTTGATTGCGTGAGAACGATGCACGAAAACGGCGTTAAGGTTTTCATTGAGTTGGGACCAGGACGAATTCTCAGCGGCTTAGTTCGCCGGACGGTGCCCGATGCTGTGACCTTCTGCGTTGAAGACCCCAAGTCTTTCGAGGAAATGGTCAACGCGCTGGAGAGCATGTGAGTGAACGGGCAAGGCAATTTCGTGCCAGATTGTCGCGAGGTGACGGAAATTGGGAGCATTTGACTCTTTGTCGCTTGAGGGAAAAGTGGCTTTGGTCACGGGAGGGAGCAGGGGCATTGGCGCTTCGATCGTCAGACTTTTGGCGAAACGAGGTGCTTCGGTCGCTTTCTGCTACCGCCAACAAGCGGAAATTGCACAAGCCTTAGCGAATGAAATCCGAGAGGAGACAGGTCGGCAAGTTTTAGCCCTTCAAACCGATGTCGCCGATCCCGAACAGGTGCGGGCGATGGTTGAACAAGTCCGAAATTCGCTGGGCGAGATTGACATCCTCGTCAATAACGCAGGCATCGTTCGCGACTCCCTTTTCCTGCGAATGGACGAAGTGAAGTGGGATGAAGTTTTGAACACGAACCTCAGAGGTGCTTTTCTGTGCACCAAGGCAGTTGTGCCGATGATGGTTTCAAAGCGTTGGGGGCGCATCATTAACATCAGTTCCGTCGTTGGGCTTGTGGGCAATCCGGGACAAACGAATTACGCCGCCGCAAAAGCAGCCCTCATTGGCTTCACCAAAAGCCTCGCGAAAGAGTTGGGAAGCCGAAACATAACTGTCAATGCAGTTGCCCCAGGTTTTATCGTCACCGACATGACTGCCGCCTTGCCCGAAGAGACCCGCAATCGCTATGAAGGACAAATTGCCCTTCGCAGGTTCGGGCGACCCGAGGAAGTGGCTGAAGTTGTCGCTTTCTTGGCTTCAGACGCTGCAAGTTACATCACTGGACAAGTCATCGTCGTTGACGGCGGGTTGATCTGAGCATCCGAAACAATCAGCTAGCGGCAAATCCAGAATGCCTACGGTTCTCGGTAAGGGATTGGATTACCCTGCAGGTCAACCAATCTGACGCAAAATTCCCAACCGCCTCCGCCTTGGGTTACTTTCAGGAGAAGCCGGTTAATCCCTTTCTGCAACTTCACTCGGATGCGGTCTTGGTCAACGGACAATCCCCTCATGCCGCCGAATTGATGGACCAATTTGCCGTTCAGCCAGACCTTGACACTATCGTCGCTTCCCACCCTCAACTCAGCCTCCATTTCGTTTTCAACCACGAACTCGGTGTAAGCGTAGCAGGCGACATCTTCCGTTTGGCGGAAAATCCTCCTCAGGTCAACTATGCCTTGAGGGTCGATGGTTCGGTATTCCTGCCACCTAAGTTGCCTTCGGTCTAACCGCACAGGCTCGTTCAAGTTGGGCACGCTTGTTTCGTCAATGAAGGCTTGGTCAAAAGCGCGGTTGTCGGGATTGGGCAGCGGACCGAGAAGCCACCATCGGACGATGAAACCTGATTGGCGCGGCATCGCTGACGGGTCTTCTCCCAAACGGGCAAGAATTTGTGCCGCTTGGAAACCTAAATCGCGGGGCATCCTCTTAGCGAGTGCGCTCTTCAGCAACTCAACGGCTTCCGATTTGTTCCCCTTTTGAGCCAGCGAGTTAGCGATAGCGACAACTGCAGCAAAGGCTTCATAAGGTGGTTCGGGACGCCTCAGGTATTCCTGCACTATCGGGAGCGACTTAGGGTCGCCAATAAGAGCAATCCCGCTCAATGCCCTGCTTACGAGTTCCGTCATGTTAGTTTTTTCCGCAACCTTCAAGCCCTGCTCAAACATTGACCGAGCGAGTTCGGTCTTGCCTTTGCGGGCGCGAAGTTCAGCAAGTTGCAGGTAACTGCGGAGTGCCACTGCCTTCGTTTTTTCGTCACCCTTCAAAGCAAACTCCCAAAGTGTTCGTTCAAGGTTCGGGTCGTCAATTTGCCCCATCAATTCCAAAGCCGTTAGGCGCAACTCCGCAACAGGCGAATTTGCCGATTGTTGAAGCAGTTTGCCAACAAATGGTTCTCGTCGGGCGACGAGCACTTTGAGCAACTGAGATTTTTCGGTAGGGTTGGCTCGTTGGAACATTTGAGAAAAGCCTCGAGAGGCTTCAGGGTGACGGTAAGCAATCAACGCTTCAATGGCTGCGCTGCGAATCGTGACTTCACCAGCATCAAGGGCGTCAACGAGGATAGGCAAAACTTTCGCGGAGCCGGTCTTCCCAAGTCCGATCAAGGCAGCACACTTTTCATGCTCCGTTCTGGCGAGTTTTAAGGCTTGCTCGAAGGCTTGCGTGGCAGGTGAAGTTTGCTTGCGTTGCAGGAGCAACTCGCCGGTGCGGATGAGTGCATCGAAGGCGGAGGGAATCCCTTGCTGTGCTGCGGCTACGAGTGCCGGTATGGCTTTCGCATCCCCAATCCTTCCCAGCGCCATTGCGGCAACGGACTTTGTTTGAGCGTCTCCTGTCCTCAACGCTGTCAAGAGCACAGGCACACCTTCGGGTCGCCCGATTTCTCCCAAAGTTGCCAACAATGCTCGCTGCCATTCTCCCTTTGCGGTCGCAGCGGCGTCAGCAACCGCTTTCGCAGCAGCAGGTGAGCCAATCTGCTTTAACGCAGCGAGCGCGTCATCCCGAACCTTTTCGTCTTTGAGCAAAGAAGCCAAAGTCTGGACAGCCTCGTCTGTTCCGCAAATTCCCAAAGCGTTCACTGCCGCTTTTCTGACAGGGATTGGTTGATTTGGCTTAGTTAGTGCCAGCAGAGCGTTGACCACATCGCGCCTCTCTTTGGCTCCGAGTTTAGCGGTGCGGGTTGCGATATTTTCCAGAACGATTTGCCCTGCCCGCTGAATACGCCAATCTTGGTGGGTAAGCAGTGAAGGCAAGTGAGGGATAATTGCCGCTCCAAACTCGGGAGCCCGTTCAATTGCTTGAAGCCTTGTTGCATTGTCTTGGCTTTGAAGTTGCTGCAGAACCGTTTGCAAATCTTGAGGTTGTTGGGCTGCCAGAACACAGCCCCAAAGCAGCAGCGACAAGACCGCCAACTTCCTCATCACTCTCGCCCCCTCGTTCAACTTTTGTTTCCCCAGTTTCGTCACAACTCGCGAATTCGGATGTTGCGGAAGTGAATTTCAGCGCCTTCAGATTGGAAGATGATGTAACCCCTGCGTGGTTCGGCATTGGCGCCAATTGCAACCACATGACCGTTGATGCAAGTGGCGACAAAGCCGTTGTAGTGGATGATTTCGTAGGTGTTCCACTCACGCAACCTTGAAGGTCTCTGGAGCACAGGTGTTGCATCAACTTTGCCCCCGTCCACTCCGAAAATCCGCCCGACTTCCGTGAAGAGCAATTGGAACTCAATGCCTTTGGGCCAAATCTTGTCCGGCAGAACCATCAAAAACACACCGCTGTTTCCAGGCTCCATCATCCGATACTCGAACCGCAGGATGAAATTGCCGAACTCTCGTTCTGTCCTCAAGTAGCCATTCGGGCGCCCGGAGCAAATAATCATGCCATCGCGAACTTGCCATGTCTTTGCTGGGTCACCGCCGGGCAGGAAGGGAATGAAGCCAGTCAAGTCTTTGCCGTTGAACAGCGGCACGAAGCCTTCTTCTTCCTTCTTCTCCTGAGCAAGGGCAAGGGCGAAGGCAGAGGGTAGCCCTAATGCGCCCAAGGATGCCAGCATTTCCCTTCGCTTCACGCCTCATCCCTCCTTCACAACGATTTTGATGCCTTTCACGGCTCAAATTGTCCAAGGCTTGCGATAGGGTTTGGTGAGCCAGCGATTAGCTTCTTCATCGCCGACAAACTGCTCCTTCTGAGCGTCCCATCGCAACTTGCGCCCCAACCGAAAAGCAATGTTGCCCAGTATGCTCACATAGGTTGAACGGTGCCCAACTTCAACATCGCAAGTTGGCTGCTGTCTCGTTTTGACGCACTCCAGAAACTCTCTTTGATGGGAGGGAACGCGTGGCAGATGAAAATCGTTTGGACCGAGTGTCTCGTGTATGAGGTCAGGTGGGTCGGTGACGATGCCGCCTCGGTCGACAAAGAGGCGACCTCTATCGCCCTCGAAATACATTCCATGTCCGGGGCGACCGAGAGGAAGTGGGTTGGGAGGTGGTTGGTGCCAAATGAGGGTGTAGGACGGAAACTCATAAACGACCTCCATCCATTGCGGGACATCGTAGAAACTGTCAGCGTAGTAGCGTCCTTTTGCCTCAATGGTGACCGGCAACTCGTCCCCCATGCCCCACAAGATGATGTCAATCAAATGCACGCCCCAATCGGTCATCAACCCGCCTCCGAAATCCCAGAACCAGCGCCAATTGAAGGGATGATAGCAAGGGCGATACGGACGCCAAGATGCGGGACCGAGCCACATGTCCCAGTCAAGTTCCTTTGGTGGCTGCTGTTCTGGAACATAACCGCTGTGAGGATTGAAGCCAATCCAGCATCGGCAGAGTTTCACCTTTCCCAATTTGCCCGACCGAACTAATTCAACTGCTCGGCGGAAGTGGTCTGCTGCCCTCTGTTGAGTGCCCAACTGGAAGACCCGACCGTAACGGCGGACAGCATTGACAAGTTGCCTTCCCTCTTCGATCGTGTGAGTCATCGGCTTCTCACAATAGATGTCCTTGCCCGCTTGAGCCGCATGGATGGCAATAATTGCGTGCCAGTGGTCCGGAGTTGCAATGACGACGACATCAACATCCTTGCGCTCAAGCAACTTGCGATAGTCCTTGTAGACCTCAACGGGTCTGTTGCCGCACATCCGTTTTGCTTCCGCCAACATCCGTTCGTCCACATCACACAACGCCACGACATCGCAATCGGGTTGCCCCAAAAACCAACCCAAATGTCCGCGCCCCATCCCACCAACTCCGATGAAACCGACCCCAAGCCTGTCGTTGGGAGAAACCTTCTGCGCTGACGATGAGTTTTCACTCACGAAGAGGGCAGAACCGAGGGTGAAAGTTGCAGCGCTCTTGCCCACGAGGGCAAAAAAGCGCCTGCGCGTCAACTTACCGTCCTTTTTCCTTTCGCCCTCCATCTTGAAACCACCACCTTTCCCAAAGGTCTTCTCGCAGTCAATTATGTTGGCACGCTTGAAGCGTTCGTGCCAGCCTTCCAAACCTGTAGCGAATAGTAAGCGGCTTTTCTTCCACCGTTCCCAACGCGCTGGCGACCTGTTAGGATACTTTTGCGGCGAACACGCAAAGTTGCGAGGAGGTGCCGAAGTTGGTAGGGAAGCATTTGAGTGGCAAAATCGCCATCGTCACGGGCTCTGGACGAGGGTTGGGCAAAGCAATTGCGCTTCGGCTGGCTAAAGCAGGGGCTGATGTCGTCGTCCACGATGAAAACGAAGAAGCGCCGAGGAAATTTGGGGAAAGCAAAAGCCTTGAGGAGGTAGCCGAGCAGATTCGGGCAACGGGGCAGCGGTCTTTAGCGTTGTTCGGTGACTTGACTGTCCCGCAAAATTGCCAACGGATTGTGGATGCCGTTTTAAATGAGTTCGGGCGAATTGACATCCTCGTGAACAACGCAGGTGGCGACATCGGTGCAAAGGGTGAGAAGCCCGAGCCTAATGACCTCTTCATCCCTGAACCCGACCTATACACCGTCATCAACCGAAACCTGCTCACCACCGTTCACATGTGCCGAGCGGTTGTGCCTGTCATGATGCGACAGGGTTCGGGCAAAATCGTCAACATCGCATCCGTCGCTGCTTTCCTCGCCCTCGGTCGGGAAATTGCTTATGCAGCGGCAAAGGCAGCAGTCGTTCAGTTCACGAGGAACTTAGCAGCGATGCTGCGCCCTTACGGCATAAATGTCAACGCCGTTGCCCCCGGTGACACTTTGACCGGTCGCTACCTCGCAACTTTGCGCCAAAGGGGTTTGAGCAAAGAGGATGTCAAGCCCAAAGGTCGGTTAGAGCGTTACGGCGAACCCGATGACATTGCCAAAGTTGTGGAGTTTTTCGTCAGCGAGTGGGCTGATTTCGTGACAGGACAAATCTTGGTCGTTGACGGCGGCATGTATCTGTGCACACCGTCGTTGCGATAAATCAACCTCTAACTCGCACCGTCACTTCGCCGGCAGGGAAATCTCGTTCCAAATCGCCGCTCAACCTGAGCCTCAAGTGACCTTCCTCGGTCACACCAATCGCAACACCCTCAAAGACTGCACCGTCAGGCAAGGTCAGGCGAACCAACTTTCCTTTGAGCCAATCAAGCGCTTCAAAAGCCTTCAAAACTTTCTCCAACATGCCTTCAGCCCAATCCCCCCACCACGCCTCCAACGAAGCCAAGATAGTGCCCAAAACTTGAAAGCGCTCCAATTGCCTGCCCAAAAGGATTTGAAGCGAAGTAGCAATTTCACGCAACTCGTCAGGAAATTCGTCCTCGGTCAAGTTGACATTGACGCCAATCCCAATGAGCGCCCAATCCGTTCCCGAGCAGTCTTTGAAGCCTTCAACGAGTATTCCAGCCAACTTCCGTCCATCGCACCCCACGATATCGTTAGCCCACTTGACGAAAACTTGCGCATTGAAGTGTGAGCGCAACGCTTCGGCGACAGCAATCCCAGCCAAAAGGCTCAGCGTGCTCAACGGAGGGGACGAAGTTGGCAATTTCAAAGCGACGGTGAAGTAAAGGTTTTTCCCCGGCGGCGAAAACCATGACCTTCCCAACCTTCCTCTGCCTCGGGTTTGCTCCTCAGCGACCACCAATGCACCGTGAGGTGCTCCCTCCCGCACCCACTTTTTCGCTTCATCCTGAGTCGATGTCGTGACTTCTAAAAACTTCCACGATTTCCCAAGCCACTTTGTCCGCTGCACGGCTGCTTCCATATCCCTTTCCTCCTCGAACGGCAGCGACTGGCGATTAGCGACTGGCGACTGGTCAGGACGGCAACGAAATTGCGAAAGTGGCGTCAAGGCTTGTTGGCAGTGATGGTTGGGGTAGGCAAGGGACTTCACAGCCAACCGCATCGCCTCAAAATTTCGTCAACTTGAGCAGGCAGCAAGCCCACCAAATAGGCGGTATCCAAGACCGTCCACCTTCGCCTTATTTCGCGGGCGTGCAAAATTGCTTCACGAAGTTCATCAACGGAGACGCCAATTTCGTTAGGGTGAGTTGCTGCGCCGAGAATTGAGAGCCGATGTCGGTGAACTTGCGGCGGCACCCATGTGGAAGTGACTATCTCCCTGACTCGCTCCCAATTGTCCGCTAACTTCTGCCTTCCTTCATTTGCCTTTTCGGGTGAGAGCCATTTGAGCGAAAACTCTGAAAGCACCTGCTCAGAAATCGCTCCGTAACGCTCGGCAAATTCGCTTCTGCGCTCATCAGGCGGCAAAAATTCGTCCTCAGAAGGACCCCAATCGCTTGGGCTCGTTTCCAGCAACATCTCGTAAACGGTGAGGGCAACCAAAGTCCCAACGCCAACCTGCAGCCCATGCAAGTCAGGTTCCCTGCCCTCCCTTATCGCTTTCATCTCAAGCCAGTGAGAAATCAAATGCTCCGCTCCCGAGGAAGGTGTTGACGAACCAGCGATGGTCATGCCGATTCCAGAAAGCAGCAACGCTTCAAGCAAACCTGCAACGGCTTGAGGTTCATTCCTTGCCAAATCGCTCAAATGCTTTTGAAGCCATTCGTCGGCGTCAGCGACCAACTTTCTCGGCAGCGGGCAATAATGTTCGCCCCAAAGCAAGTTTGAGATTTGCCAGTCAACATCGGCGACCGCTTTGGACATCAAGTCGGCGTATCCAGCAGATGTCATCCTTTTCGGCGCAGAGGCAACCACTTTCGGCTCACTGAGTATCCCCTCTGGCGGCGCGCAAGGTTGAGTTCGCTTGAAGCCTTGGATTAGCAAGGCTGAGATGGGCGAGGTGTAGCCGTTCATGCTCGCAGCCGTTGGGACAGCAATGTATGGGATTTTCGCTTGACTTGCAGCCCATTTGACCAAATCGTTGACCGTCCCGCTGCCGGCAGCAAAAGCCAATTTGACATCCCGTGACCACTGATTGAGCAGCCAAATTGCCGCCTCATCAGTGCCATGAAGCGGCAGCGGGAAAATCACGCTTTGGACCTTGCATCCAATCTCTTTCAATGCATCTGCTACCCTTTCGCCCGCGACTTTCCAAGTGATTTCGTCGGCGACAACGGAAACTGCCTGACTGCGTTCAACTTGTTTCCCCAACTCACACAGCAACTCAAAAGCGCCTTCACCGATATGAACCCATTTCGTCGGCACAAAGTGCTCCTTGCCGCAATGTTCGCAAACCCACTTCCGCCCGAGGAACTCATCAAGCGCAAAAACCATCGCAAGTCACCTTGTTTCGCTTTGTCTCGGTTGTGGTTTCAATTCGCCACGGTTGACCAAATCAACCAGCGGGTTGTCTTCTATCGTCAGGGGCAAGTCAACGCGACCGCGACGGCGGACGGATTCGTAAGCGGCGAAGATAATCTCCGTTGCGTTCAAAGCGTTGCGGGCGCAAAGTTCAGATTCGCGCCCTTCGCGAAGGGCTGCAACTATGTCGGCGATGGCTCGGTCGATGTAGCCTGGTCCGTGCAGCCCTTCACCGCCACAATCAATTGCTTCCCAATCTCCCTTGCCAAATCTCCGAACCCTCAACACTGGCAGATTTTCTCCTACCGGACCAATCTCAATCACGCCGTCGGTCCCGACAAGCCTGTGGTGGCAACCAACCAACGATGAACCTGCTCCAGTTGACATCATCCCGAAAACCCCGTTTTTGTAGCGCCAGAGAGCGAAGGCTTGGTTCTCGTTGTGCATCCCGAAAATGAGCCTTTCCTCACGGTAGTCAATTTGCGCTATGACCCACTCTGCTGGCGTCTCGTTGTTGAAGTAATTTGCCAAGTCAACGGTGTGCGAGCCGTAATCGTAAAGGTTGCCGAAGCCGATTTCAATCCGAAGGAGTTCCCCAATTGCGCCCTCGTCCAGAAGCGCTTTCGCTTTTCTGAAAGGCGTTCCGAAGCGGCGTTGGTGGTTAAAGGTCAATTTGACGCCCAACCTCTCACACTCTTCTGCCATCCTTTTAGCAGCGCCCCAAGTGTCAGCCATTGGCTTTTCGCAGTGGATAGCCTTGACTCCAGCCCTCGCTGCATCAATCACCATTGGGGCGTGAAGGTGAGGCCAAGTGCAGATGCTCACGATGTCAAGTTGTTCCTTCTCAAGCATCTCCCGATAGTCGGTGTAAATGCGGGTGATGCCGAAAGTCTCGGCGAAAGCGCGGGCGTTCTCCTCAACGATGTCGGCGCACGCAACCAATTCGCAATCGGGAAGTTTGCGGTAGGCTTCCGCATGCTGATAAGCCATCGCATAGCCCATCGGACCAGGTCGTTCGCGCCGCTTTCCAGTCCCAATGAACCCAACCCGAAACTTCCCCATCTCTCATCATCTCCCCGCAGTTCGTTTCTCATCATCGGCGTTTCGCTTGGGCGACAGTTTTGACGATTGCAGCGAAACTATCAGGCTTGAGGCTGGCTCCGCCCACCAGACCGCCGTCAATGTGCTCCTGCGCGGCGAGGTCCGGGATGTTTTCTGGCGTGATGCTACCGCCATACTGAATGCGGACAGACTGAGCCACTGTTTCGCCGAACATGTTGCCGATGATGTTCCGAATTAAACCGCAAACTCGGTTCGCCTCCGGGGCATCGCAGACTTTGCCCGTGCCAATTGCCCAAACTGGTTCGTAAGCGATGACGACCTTTGACGCTTGTTCCGCTGTCAACCCATCCAAGGCTTTGCGCAGTTGGGTTCCGACAATTTCGTCGGTCAACCCTTGCTCTCTTTCGGCAAGTGTTTCGCCGACGCAGATGATTGGGGTCAACCCATGAGCCAATGCGGCGTGGACTTTTTTGTTGACGGACTCATCGGTCTCGCCGAAAACGCTTCTCAGTTTTGCGTCTTCCAACTCGGGTTCAGGCTTACCAAATCTCCCTCGCCGTTCGCTGTGACCGATGATGACGAAGGAGCAACCGACATCGGTGAGCATCACGGGCGAGATTTCGCCCGTAAATGCGCCTTGTTCACGCCAGAACATGTCTTGAGCGCCCAAAGCGATGTTAGTGCCTTTCAACATCTCGGCAACCGCTGACAGGGCAGTAAAAGGTGGACAAATGACGATGGTGCAATTGTCGACACCGCTCACCAAAGGCAAGAAGGCTTCAACGAACGCTCTTGCCTCACTGATAGTCTTGTGCATCTTCCAGTTCGCTGCGACCACCGGCGTCCTCATTCCCTTTGCCCTCCTTCCGCTCGTTTCGTTTTTCGTCAGGTCAGCAACCGAAGGCAAGTTTGGCTCAAAGACTTCAGCAGCGAAATAGGGGAAAGTCGGAAGCAAAATCAGCGTCACGCTAAAGTCACTTTCGCAAGCAGCAGTAGGGGACCTCACTTTCGTTCTTCCAAACATCACAGCCCTCAACAAGCGGGTGCTTGACCATCAACCCGCAACCTGAATCGGTTAAAACGCTTGCAGCAACTCAAGCATTGCCCTGTCGAGTTTGTGTCCGCGCCAATCTTCGTATGCTACATCAGTGCGCCCGCTGTCAAGGATTCCGAAAGAACCTCTGAAGTTCCATAGCGCCCAGCCCCAACCCATTTCCTTCCAGACTGTCAAGCAGTCCCTCATCCAAGCGAGGACGACTTTGTGAGGGGTTTTGTTGTAGGCGCCAAATTCACCGACCATAACTCCGACGCCTTGCTTCTCAAGTTCCTTCCACGGCTTGTAAAATTCCCTCAGCCGATTGATGTCCCAAACGGTGCTTCCTTCCTGCAGCGGGTAAGTCGGTTCAGCCCACTTGTCGCTTCCGCCAACCCATTCGGCGCGGTAGTGGGTTAACTTGGAAGGCTGATAACCTCTCGTTGCCGCTGCCACTTTCAACCCTACAAGTTCGGTTGGAGCAGTGTTGCCCCAATCGCGACCGTCGCAGATTATCAATCGCTTTTCGTCGTGCTTTCGGATGGCTTCAACCATCCTCTCAACGACTTTCCTGTGAACTTGCGGGTCAATATTTGCGGGCTCGTTGAAGAGGTTAAAACTGAGTTGGGAGTTGGGGATGCCTTGATAGCGTTTGGCGAAATGAGCCCAATGGAGCGCACAAACTCGCTGAGCCTCTTCGTCGGTCCATAGAGATTTCGGCTCAGGCGGGCGGGCAACCGTGTAGCCGGGAGCGCGGTGGAAGTTGATGCAGACATGAACCCCATACTTCTCACCGAACTTGACCGCCTCGTCTATCTCCTTGAGCACATCCTCCCGAAACTTCGTCCAATCGCCCGGCTCAATCCAGCAGCGGTAATCCATAGGCAACCGAACGAAGTTGAAGCCCAACTCGGCAATCCACTCAAAGTCTTGTTCAACGAACCTTGCGTTCCGAGCGACATTGAACTTCTCAAGCAAATTGAAGCCACGCCATCTCGGCAACTTTTCTGGAGTCGCTTCGGGGAGCGCCCGTTTTGGCGCCGCCATCCCTTCCATCGCTACCATTCCAAGCACCGCCTTTCCTGTAATCGCTAAAAGTTCCCGTCGCTTCATTGCCCTCACCTACCGCTTCAGATTAGGGCATCCTCCATCCAACCCAATTTGACGAACTCAATTTGCTTTGGGTCGCTTGTGCCCAGTTTGTATTTTTTGTCTGCGACGACGATGTGTTTCGGCGGCGTCTCAAGGGCGATTTCTTTCCCGAAATACTGCAACCGCTTCGCTTGAATGAGCCTTAGTCCCATCGTGTCAATCGCCACTGGGTCAAAGGAGACAAAGAAGCCTTTGTATTGCCAGACATAGCGCGGGTCATAATGGTGCGGACCGCGACCGTGAAAGAGGGGCGTGAGGGCAAGTAAGATGTTGAGCCTCGTTTTGCCCTTGACAATGGGCAAGTGCCAAATTGAACCCAAAGGTGAACAGGCGTCAGTATGGTAGTCCGACGGGTTGGTCACGAACATGATGTAGTTTTTAATGCAACCGCCAATCCCGGACCACCAGTGAGTTCGAACTGGACGGACATTTATGAGTGCGGTGCAGGGAGCCAAAACGGTGTGGGCTTGGCGGTCGTTGATGAGAATTCTTTCAGGCTTAACACCAGCGTCAATCAGCCGTCGCTGAATGGCTTCCTCAACTTCCTTCGGAGTCGGCAGGTAAGCCCAGACATTCGTTTTGATGCCGACTAAATCAGTTGGCTTGACCAACTTCTTCCACGCTTCAATTGGGTCTTTGACCCCGACCAACGCCATAATTGCCTCGTCAAGCATCTCTTGGAGAACTTTCGTGTTAATTCGCCCACTCTTGTCAAGCACATCGGGGTGGCGGATGAGGACGACTTTGGAGTGCTTCGTCTTTTGTTGCCCTTCCACCAAGTTTGAAGCGCTTAATGTGGCGATGCCTCCTAACGCTGCCTTCAGCAAATCTCGCCTCGTGATGACATCCCGCATCGCCTATCACCTCGCAACTTTTTCGGTGTCGGCAAAAAATTTAGCGAACCCGAGAAGTTAACGCCACTCAATCTGGCGGGAACACACTCAACCCCTTGCCACCCAATAAGGCATCAATTGCAATCCAAAAAGCGTTTGCAATCAACTCGCCCCACACGAACCCAATGAAAAGCGGTCTCAAACCATGATAACCCTGCAAGCCTTTCAATCTCAGGACAATCGCCCTAACGAGCCAACCCACAAAGAGCGGAAACCATTGGCTTCTCATCGTTGCGGTGCTACTCATGACGAAACCCAGTGGTGAGATGTTCCACCAAAGCATTTGTCGGTGCAGGAAAATCAGCCCCGCCGTCACGAGCCCGCCGATGAGCATGTTTTGAACGAAGGGCAAATCGGTGCCGAAGGGAGCCATAGCCCAACTTTGCAGTTTCTGAAACGCCCACGACGGCTCTTGAACCGTAAACCACGAGTTCAAGTTCAACGCTCCCCAACGATGGCAAAGCCAGAAATTGAAAGGGACGGCGACAGAAAGTGCAACGATGTAGCCAAGGCAAAGTGCGACGGCAAATTTTGTGATGGAGAACGGCGCTTCCTTCGCCAATTTGAACCCGTCCATCAGGTAGGGCAAAGGGATGGTCACTTGGTCAAACATGAAAAGTTGCTGCGGGAAAGCCATAACTGTCAAATCGCGCCAACCGACTCGGTGCACGCCCAAAGTTCTGGCTACAATGTCCCAAGAAGTGAACGAACATTCAACTCTCATGACACCGCCAGCGTTGACGACGCGAGCGAGCACCAAGTGAACGGCTGTCCAAACAGCCAAGAAGAAGACAGCGTTGAAAATGCGCATCCCTGAGAAATTGAGCAGAACCAAGAGCACCACCATGCTGACAATCCAACCGACTAATCCCCACAGTTGGATTGGCTGTTTCGTTTGCTTCAGTGCTGGGATGAGCAACGATGCTGCCAGAACGATGAAGCCACCCGCTTCCTGAGCCCGTTGAAGCGTCGTTATTCCGCCGGTCCCGACACCAGGCGGGACACCCCGCCAACGAAGCCAGAACTTAACAAGCAAGTGAACCCAGTAAAAGCCCCAAAAACTCAGGGCGACTTCTGACGGGATAATGTAGCCGATGCCTGTCAAAGCGAAACTGAACGAAGTCTTTTCGCCCTGCCAAATGTCAAATGGAAAATCAGCAAAAACTTGCCCCCACGAAAATTGCATCGGGACGGATGGCAAGTAAGTCCAATGACGGGATGCTGCATTGAGAGAATGGACGGCGAAAGGCAGTATTAGCCCGACCCAAAATGAAGGAATGCGAATTGTGGCTGGGCTCTTTGCAATTTGAACGACTTGGACCGTCGGGAAAGCGAGTTTCTCATCAACAATCCAACGGCGATGAAGCCACAGGGCAAGGGAAAAAGTGCCAGCGAAGTAAACGGTGGCAAAAAGCAGCCAGAAAAGTGTCGGGACAAGCCAAGGTTGCCATTGAATCGGCGAAGGGGAGGAAATGCCGTGATAAAACGAACGGGCAGCACTTTCGTCAGTTAAAGCGAACCATTGTGGGATGAAGGCGCCGAAAAGTTGCTCCCACTGGTTTGCTGTGTGGCGAAATAGCGAAAGGTGGCAATCATCGGGAACAGAAACCCAACGAAGCCACTTGAAGGCAGCGCCGGGCAAAAATGCCAGACGCTGTATGCCAAAAGCAAATCGCTCCACGACCAGTTAAGCCCCAGACGAGCGAAGAAAGTTCTCAAACCGATGGCAATTGCCAACAGAGTGATGGCGGAACTTGAAAGGTGAGCACCTGTCAACCGGCTGCCAAGCACAAGGTCCGAATAGGGCGTTGCAACTGCAATAATGAGCAAGCCAGCGAAAGTGATTAGGTAGGCTATAGCAGCACTGGGAAACCTTTCCGCAGAACGCCCCTTCAGTTGTGTCAGTCTGCTTGACCGTCCTTCAGCCATTCCCGCTTCTTCCCCGTCGTCACTAAGGCGTTCCCAAACCATTATAGCGGATTGACGAGCACAGGTGAGGGTATATTGCGCTTGGGACTCACACATCACACTTCGGGCACAACATCGGCGTTACAATTTTGTTTGGTGATTCGCATGGAGGCTCAGCCCGCTTCAAAGGTTTGGGTGCCAGAGGCTCTACCAACAAATCGCTATTGGCGGTGGTTTTACCAAACGGTGCCCTTCGCATCCCGTTTGGACAGATACTTTTTGCGCGAGATGGTTGCCCCGTTCGTCATGGGTGTGCTTTTCTTCGTCGTCGTGTTGACCGGGCATTACTTTTACTGGGCAATCAAGTCCATCGTCGGGCAAAGGGCGCCAGCAAAGGATTTGCTTCTGATGGTCGTTTACTTGATGCCCCAAGCGTCTGCATTGGCAATTCCTATCGGCATGATTTTGTGCACCTGCATCGTCCTGAACCGAATGGGGCGGGAGATGGAGTTGATGGCATTGAGAGCCAGCGGCGTTAGCGTCCAGCGAATGATGATGCCTTTCGTTGTCGTTGCCATCTTCGTCACCATTGGCGACTTCTTCCTCAACGATAGGGTTGTCCCAGAAAGCAACCGACGAGCCAACCAAATCCTTTACCGGCTCGCCTTCATCAACCCGACACCGCTGATTGAGAGCGACAAATTTTTCAAAGTCAGCGACGACCTTTGGTTCTATGTCCGATTGGTCAACTATCAGGAAAACCGCTTGGAAGGTGTCATGGTCTATCAACGAGACCCGAGGCAGTGGCAGTTCCCGCAAGCCATCATCGCCAAGTGGGCACAGAAGGAGCCAGACGAAAACAAGTGGGTTCTGCACGACGGTATCATCCATAAGTTCAACGAAAAGGGCGACCTCATCGCTCAAATTCCGTTCCGTCAGCAGATTATCAACTTGCCTCCCGATTTGCCCCTGCTTATCAACGACAACAGACGCCCACACGAATTGTCAACGAGCGAGTTGCGGCAGAAAATTGAGGCTTTGGACAAAACAGGGCAATCGTCCTACGAGTTGCAAGTCGCTTATCACTTCAAATTTTCCGTCCCTGCCGCCACATTGGTGATGACTTTGTGGGCAGCGCCGCTGAGCATTCGGTTCGCCCGCACCGGAGGTTTCGCTGGACTGTTCATCGCGATTTTGGGCATCTTCCTCTATCAAGGCGCGATGGGCTGGGCAGAAGCGATTGGTCAGCGCTACCTTTTACCGCCCTTCTGGGTCGCTTGGTCGCAAAACTTTCTCTTCGGGGTGATGGGATTGTGGCTGCTATGGCGGGAAAGGTAGAGGGAAAGGAGAAACGGAGAAGCGGAGAAATGGGGCATCGGAGAAAGTTAGCGTGTTGCAAGGCAGAAGGCAATCAAGGGTCGGTTGAGAAAATTTCCGCGCTCTCGTTTGCTTTGATGGCGGCACTTCTTGCCCTCTCGGTTAGTTTCTCGTTCCCGCAGCAAAACTTAACTGTGCCACCTGCTCCCTCCGAAAATTTGCTTCAAGTTGAAAGTGACTTGCCCATCCGATACTTTCCCGAGGAACGGGAATGGCGAACCCTTGACGGGACTGGGACGATAAAGATTAGGTTCCGCGAACTGACGATTTTCGCCCGGAAAGCCCGTTACAGCGAACGGGAGCAAATTCTGGAGGCTCAGGAAGGGTTGAGGGCAATTTGGCAGGACGGTGTTGAGTTTGAGGGCGGGAGGGCGAGGTATTTCGTCAACGAACGAAGGTGGATTGTTGAAGGTGGCAAAGCGACTTTTGACCCAAGTTACTTCGGTGAGGGTGTTGCTGCGCCTCTTTACCTCACCTTACAGAGCATGGGAGGGACGGACGAAAGGTTGACGGCTGAGCGAGGGACTTTCTCCTCTTGCGACCGACCTCACCCCCACTACAGTTTGAGGGCTCAATCTGCGGAAGCGATGCCAGGTGACAGGCTCATTTTGAGGCGGGTCGGAATTTACATCGGCGAGACGAAATTGCTCGGAATCGGTCGCTTCACCATTTCCCTTAAACCCCGCATGCGTCAAAACCGACTGCCAATCACGCCCGATGTGGGCAGTGACCGATACAGCGGCTTTTTCGTGAGAACGAGCGTGAGCCTCTTTGACACCAAAACCCAGAGCGCCGATTTTGTATTTGACTGGTCCGAGCGGAGGGGAATTGGCTACGGAATTGAGCACGACTATTCAACGCGCCACCTTCAAGGTGGCATCAACTTCTTCATCCAACGCTCTCCCTTCGCTGGCACAGAGCAAACTCTCTCGTGGCGTCATCAGCATCAATTGCTTCCCGGTTTACTTTTTACTGCTTTCTGGGACGAGCGGAGAAACACCCCTTTCGGAGGGCGAAGTTACACCAGTTCGTCCAAACAATTTTCCCTTCGGCAAAGTTGGCGACGAGGTTCAACTGAGTTGGCTTTGAGAGTGCTCGGCTACGGAGGCTATGGCGATGACCGAACATGGACTTTGACCCACTCCTTCAGCACCGGCAGCCAGTGGCTCAACTTTTTCCTGACGATGCGGGAAACTTCCAGACCGGGACAACCTACCGACAAGGAATTGAACGAGCGCATTGAGGTTCGCCGTCGCATTTCCGACGAATGGGACATGGCTTTAAGGTTTGAGCAGCGAGTTGACCTTGACAAGGACAAATACACTGGCGACAACTTCTACTACGCTTTGGACAGGACGCCCGAAATGCTCTTCACCTTCAGACCTCGCTCATCGGGTTTCTTTCGCCCCAACATCGCTATTGGCTTGGCTCGCTGGAGTGAGCCTCAATTTATCGGGATGGGTCAGCCGGCTCAAAGTTTCACCACTGAGAGGCTTCACCTTCGGCTTGACACTCCTTACCGAACCCACAAACTCACTGGCAACCTTTCCTACAGCCACAGCGCTGTTTTTGAGCAGTTCCTTTACGGAAACGACACCGCCCAATACTTCTACTCCTACCGCAGCACGCTAACATGGAGGTTTGGCGGAAACAGTCAGATGGACTTGAGTTACTGGCTGCAGAAGCATCGTGGCTACACTCCCTTCCGCTCCGACACTTTGACCAATTACGAGAACTTGGACTGGCGACTTCAAATTTCGCCTTCGCCCAAATTTTTCCTTTCAGCCACGACGGGTCTTGACTTGGAGCGGGACTTTTTCAGGGACTTGCTTTTGAACCTTCGTTGGCAACCATCGCAAGGGATGGCTTTAGACTTGTCAACGGGATACAGTTTGGAGCGGGGGAAATGGCAAGACATTTTGGGGCGAATTTTGCTGAGCAAACCGGGCGGTTTGGGATTGCCCGCATATGGCACCTTCGTGAGTTACTACGGCTTGCAGCCAACGCCCTTTGCCGAAGAGCGACCGGCACCGCCGCCCGGCGGCTTTCGCTCCGAACTGACATTCCGCTACTCTCCAACTCAAGGTCAGTGGACACGGGTTCGCCTGTTCCTTGACTGGAGCGTCACCAAAAGCATCAGGCTTGAGACTTTGCTGGGCTACAGCGGCGTTTTGCGAAAAATGGACATAACTCAGTTCAGGCTCACCAAAGATTTTCACTGCTACCAAATCTGGGCGATTTACAACCGCGAGCGAAGGGAGTTTCGCATCTTTTTCGTCATCAAAGCCTTCCCGCTCTTCCAACAATTCTTCGGCACTTCCGACCAAGGTGCGTTCCTTGACACCAGTCTGGGGCAGGTGTATTGACGAGTATGGTTTTTGGGCAACCGCAATTTTTGCCGTTCTTAGCCCTCGCATCGCTGCCGTTGCTAATTCACCTGCTCGCTCGCAGGCAGAGAAGGGTTGTTCCCTTCAGCATGACCAAGTTTCTGCGGGAAGTTGCCCAACAAACCCAAGGGCGGCGATGGCTTCGCGAACTTTTGCTTTTGCTGTTAAGGACAGGCGCTATCTTTTTCGCTCTCATGGCTTTGGTTCGCCCATACGCTTCTGTTCCGCTGCCCTTACCGCCAGCACCGACCGCCTTTGCTTTGGTCATTGACAACTCTTTGAGCATGCAAAGTCGTTCAACTTCACGCTCACAAGGTCGCGAGACTTGGTTTGACCGTTCGTTGAAATCGTGCGAACGAGTTTTGAAAGAAGTGGGAGCGGAAGTTGCTTTGCTCGCTGCCGATAATCCATCCGAACCGGTTTGCGATTTCACTTCTGAACCGTCACGAAGTTTGAACGCCCTTCGCCAAATCCGACCGACCTTTAGGGCACTTGACCTATCGCCTGCACTCCAAACGGCTGATTCGTTGTTGGCTCAACACCCAGCAGCGGTCAAGCAGATTTTGGTCTTCACCGACTTACAAAGTGAGCCGTTCAGGTCATTAGCGTTGCCAAGCCTGAAAAACCAACTCGTAATCGTTGACACCAAGCCAAACGAACCTGTTGGGAATGCTCGCTTGGTTGCAAAACTTCGCTTGCCTTTAGACCCAAACACCGATGGCTCTGCCGTCACTGAACTGAAGAACATGAGCAATTTGCCCCTGAATGGAAGCGTCGTTGCGTTGGTGGCAAAGAAAAGTTTCGCCCGTTTGAAAGTCTCGCTCGCACCGAAAGAGCAAAAGACTGTCATTTTGCCACTGCCATTTTGGGTTCTTGACGCTGCAGACCGGCAAGGTCTCGTTGAAATCGAAATTCGCTGGGAAAGCGAACTTGACACCCTTGCGTGGGACGATTTCGTGAAGTTTGCGTTCAAGTCGCCGAAGAATTTGGTTGTAACCAACGCTGTCCGTGAAGGTCGCCAGTTCGTTGACACCGTTTTGAAAGTAACGGACATCACGCATCACGAATCACGCATCACGCCCGACGCTGACGCTATCATCGCTTCCGCCCCAACCGATTCCGAAATGGCGCGTCAGTTGGTTGATTGGTTGCGGCAAGGCAAGAAGGCGCTTATCGTTGCCGACAATTTAAACTCGCCCATCTGGTCAATGTTCAACATTTCGGTCAAACCCAGCAAGAGCGGGCAAAAGAGGCGGGTTCAATGGGTTGATGAGGGTCACCCGATTTTGCAAGGCTTGGGCAACTCTTTGCAATCGGTGACCGTTCAGCCTTTCGTTGAAGTGAGCGGTTCAAGTCTTAAGGCTCTCGCGACTTTGGATGACGGGACAGCCTTTTTGGCTGAATTGTCTGTTGGGGCTGGGCAGTGTTTGCTGCTGACGGTTCCGCTAAACCCGCAGCGGAGTGACTTGGTTTACTCGCCCGCTTTCGTTCCGCTGGTTCACAGATTTGTCCGATTTGCATCCTATGGGCATGAGTTGAGCCCGCAGGAGAGGGAAACTAAACCGCAAGCAAGTTTGGGGAAATCAACAATCGTTCCCGAAAGCGAAAGCAATTTCATCCTGCCGCCACAAAATGAGCTCGCAATCAGGTTGCGAAAATTCGGTGCAATGCTCGTCACTGCCGACCAACTGCCCACAGCATTGCTCTCCGAGACAAAACTTCGTGACTTGACAAGTCTGTGCTTGGCTTTGTCGCTCCTTTGCCTTTTGACCGAAAGCATCTTCACCCTCATTTTGTGGAAACGGGCAAGGTAGCGAGTTTAGCAAGCAAGTGCACGACTCGCCTTCAACATCGGACGCCCAACGCTCAACCTTTCCAGAGTTTTGGGCGCGTGGCATAAAAGAGGTTGGTGAGGGTTCATGAAGGAACGAACCGTTTGGCTCATCTTTGTTTCCATACCCGCTTTCCTGCTCATTTTCGGCGTGGTTGTCGGTCTCATCGTCCGTCTCAGAGACCGACCCATCAAACCCCAACCGCTCCCGCTGAAAACCGTTGAGTGGAAATTCCCAAGCAAAGTCAACTGGATTGCGCCTGTTGACCTTGATGCCGACGGGCGCAGCGAATTGCTCGTTGAGGACGAAAATAAGCGATTGTGGTGGGCTGAATGGAACGGAAAGAAGCCATCCTTTGAACCTATGCCCATTCAAACACCAACAGCAGTTCTCTACCCAAGTGGGTTTGAGGCGAGACAAAAGTTTATCGCTGCCAAACTGGATCAAATTTTCGTCGCTGCTGAAGGCAATTCCGTCTACCTCGTAACCCGTTCTGAAAACGGATGGCAAAAAGTTTTCGCAACTGCTAAGGCACTGCAGCCTTTAGGGTCAATGTATGGAATCGCCATGGTTCTTGACTTGGACGGCGATGGCAGTGCTAATGACGCGCTCATCTTGACGGATTTTCAGACCTTAGAGTGGTGGCGGCGGCAAAGGAGTGGCAAGTTAGTTCTTCAAGACCGGCTGAGTTTGCCAAAGCGGTGCAATTATCTGTGGGGAGAAGAATCGCGGGATTGGTTGAGATGCGGTCTGATGTTTCCCAATTCTCCGAACCTTGCTTTCATCAGCGTGGAAAAGGGAAAGTTGCATTGGAGAGGGACTTTTGCTTTCCAATTTCGTTGGACGGACGCTGATATTGATGGCGATGGGGCAAAAGATAGGGTTGAGTGGGTGGAATGGCATAACGGGAAGCAAGAACTTTTCGTTTGTTTCGCCAGCGGAGAAGCGAAAGCTCTGAAGCTAACGGAGCGATGCAATGTTGCTGTGCGAGACTTAGACGATGATGGACAAGCCGAGATTTTTGTCTACGACTTTACTCAGGTGAAGCGTAATCAATGGCGTAAGGAATTAACACTGTGGCGCTTTGACCGAAAGACAAGGCAATGGCAGTGTTGGAGTGCTGAAATTCCAGTGAAACTTTCGCTGCTTTCAGGTCAATTCCTATTTGGCATGGCTTTGGATAAGCACAAAAGAGGCGAATGGAGATTATTGGCAGTTACCGAGCGAGGTAACCGACTCCAAGTTGAGTGTTGGAGGCTGGGAGAAACAGGTTGGCAATCAGAAATTGTTGCTGTTTTGCCTAAGGTCAACGGGGAACCGTATCTCTCGGCTGCAATTTGGACGGGAAGGGATTTGCTATTCGTTGAAGACCAAAACCCAGAATGGTGCAAAACCGTGAGGGAAGGCATCAGCACTTTGGGGCAGGAAATTTTCAAACTGGTCGGTTGGAAAACGCTTGCAGATGCTCCAATAATTTTCCTGCCCCACCGAATTTGGGGCTGGCACCCTGAAAAGCGCCGGTGGATTTTGCTCGGTCATGCTCTTTCAACGCCCTCAAATTACGAGGGTCATTGGACGGTAACGAGAATCGGCAGCGGAAACGAAGTGGCAATTGTTTGGTGGTCTGCGCCTCAAAAAGTTCACATTGGGCTATTTCGCAACGGGGTTTGGCGAGTCGGAGATATAGGAGAGGATTTCGACCACAGAAACAGCCGAATTGTTCGCTTCACGATGGCTCAAGGCACTGGGTAGTTTTGAATGAAGGCGAAAAGTTTTTGGCTGCCACTATTCCGTGAATGTGCTTTCGGCATAAAAATTACGCCCCAACAAACTCAAGTTCACAATGGGGGACAAATCCATCCTGTGCTGCTCGTTCGAGCAAAACCGTTATGGCTTCTTTGCCCCTTTCGCCCATGTCTACCGTCAATTCGTTGACATACATGCCGACAAATTGAGCCCCTCTTTGAGGGTCAAGCCCGCGCCCAAATCGGATGGCGTAAGTTAGCGCCTCGTCTCTGTGAGTCAAGGCGTAAGTTATGCTGGCTCGGATGTGTTGTGCGACTAACTTTTTTATCTCTTCCGGCAAGTCCTTGCGGATAACATTGACGCCCAAAGGCAGGGGCAAACCAGTTTCTTGAAACCACCATTCTCCCAAGTCCAAAACCTTCACAAGTTTTGCGTCCGAGTAGGTCAACTGCCCTTCGTGGATGAGAAGACCGAAAGGGACTTCACCGTTTATGACGGCATCCATGATTTGGTCAAAAGGCATCACCTTGAAGGGGAACAATCCCAAACGAAGCCGAAGTGCCAGAAAGGCTGTCGTCAAAGTTCCGGGGACAGCAACCGGGTAGCGGGTTAAGTCTTCAACTCGGGATTTTCGCTTAGCCACAACAATAGGACCGTAACCTTCGCCCATGCTCGCTCCACTGGTTAAAATGGCGTATCTGCGAGCCAAATATGCGCAAGCGTGCACCGAAGCGGCGCTGATTTCCAGTTTGCCTTGTATCAACAACTCGTTCAGCGTCTGAATGTCGTGCAAGACATGTTCGTAACAGATCGGCGATGTGTCAATTTTGCCTTGCGTTAGTGCGTAAAACATGAAAGCGTCGTCAGCATCAGGGCTGTGAGCCAAAACGAGCCTTCTTTCCATTCACCTGAACACCCCTTACTCTTGCGTTGAGTGGATGTTTGCCTCACAATTTTGGTGCAAGAGGAGAATGAAAAACCTCAGTCAAAAGCCCGCAGCACCAGCCACAGAAACGGCGCTACAAGGAAACTACATACCGACGAAAGGGGTGACAAAGGAAAGTGGCTACACCGTTGGAAGAATGGGTGGAGGAACAAGCGAGGCTAACTCAACCCGACCGAATTTATTGGTGCGACGGTTCGGAAGAGGAAGCCCATAGGCTCATTGAGATCGGGCTGAAGGAGGAAAAAATTTGCGGTCGCCCAGTGTTCTACGAACTCAACCAGAAACTCTGGCCTAACGCATACTTGCACCGCAGTCATCCGACAGATGTGGCTCGGACTGAGCATCTAACTTTCGTTTGCCACCCAGACAAGGAAGCAGCAGGTCCGACGAACAACTGGATGGACCCAAAGGAAGCGAAAGAGATGCTGACAAGTTTGACGAAAGGTTGCATGCGTGGTCGGACGATGTATGTTCTGCCATACATGATGGGACATCCTGATTCCCCTTACGCTCGCGCGTGCGTTCAATTGACTGACTCGGTTTATGTCGCGGTCAGCATGCGAATCATGACGAGGATGGGCAAGCAAGCGTTGGAACGCATCGGCAATAGTGAGGATTTCGTGCGTGGGCTTCATTCCATCGGAGACCTTGACCCTAACCGCCGCTTCATCATGCACTTCCCCCACGAGAACTTTGTTTGGAGTATCGGCTCAGGCTATGGTGGGAATGCTTTGTTGGGCAAGAAATGTTTTTCCTTGCGAATCGCTTCTTGGCTCGGCTACCATCAAGGTTGGTTGGCTGAACACATGATCATCATCGGGATAGAAGACCCAGACGGCGACATCACATATGTTGTCGCTGCTCTCCCATCCGCTTGCGGCAAAACGAACTTGGCGATGATGGAATCACCCATTCCCGGCTACAAGGTTTGGACGCTTGGAGATGACATTGCGTGGCTCAACATCGGTCCAGATGGAAGACTTTACGCAATCAACCCAGAAACTGGTTTCTTCGGAGTAGCGCCGGGCACTTCTTGGAAAAGCAACCCCAACATGATGCGAACCCTGAAAGCGGGGACATTCTTCCCCACCCTATTCACTAACACAGCCCTCAACTTGGACACCAATGAACCTTGGTGGGAGGGAATGGACGAGTCAGTGCCAGAGCGACTGCTGGATTGGCAAGGGCGACCTTGGAATCCGTCTTCGGGCGAGAAGGCTGCTCACCCCAATGCCCGTTTCACTGTCTCTATTTACCAGTGCCCAACCTTGTCGCCAGAATTTGACAGCCCTAAAGGAGTTCCCATTTCGGCAATCATTTTCGGTGGTAGGCGTTCAACGACAGTCCCACTCGTCTATGAGAGTTTCAGTTGGCAGCACGGTGTTTTTTGTGGGGCAAGCATGGCTTCCGAAACGACCCCTGCTGCGATCCACCAAGTCGGTGTCCTGAGGCGAGACCCAATGGCGATGTTGCCGTTCTGCGGCTATAACATGGCTGACTACTTCAGGCACTGGCTTGAAATGGGGCAAAGGATACCGAACCCACCGAAAATCTTCTTCGTCAATTGGTTCCGCAAGGACGAAAATGGGAACTTTCTGTGGCCAGGTTTCGGTGAGAACATGAGGGTGCTGAAGTGGGTAGTTGACAGGGTGAAGGGGAAAGTTGACGCTCACGAAACCCCCATCGGACTCATCCCAAAGTTTGAAGACCTTGAACTTAGCGGCTTGAACATTTCCAGTGAGCAGTTGGAGAAACTTTTTGCCATTGAGCGAGACGAATGGCAGGCTGAACTCGCGGACATCCGCAAATTCTTTGACCAATTCGGCGAAAGGCTTCCGGGCGAATTGTGGGATGAATTTCGGGCTTTGACAAAAAGGCTCAAAGTGGATGTGTGAAGTCGGTTCAACGGTGAATTGGGCAACTTGCATCCCTGTTGCTCAGCCAAAGGAATGCCCCGCACCGCTCAACTAAATGCAACTTGACGCCTTTCAACCTTTCTAAGTCCGACGAAAACCTAACATGCGTGAGAACATCGACGCGGCGGTTCTGGCGAAGCAGTCGAATCAAATGGCTTGGGTCATCAACCCTCAACACTCGTCGGTTGCTGTAAAACACCACGCTGGAAAGGTCGCGCCGATAAACAACCAGCAAGTCATCTCGCTTGAGTTGAGATGATGCTGTCTCAGCAAAATGCTTCAACGGCTCTTGACGGTAATAGCCCACTTTGGGCACGAAAGCTCCAAGCGCGACTGCGTGAATAGCCAACATTGAAGCAACGCTGATGGGAAAGAAGTGACGAAGCGAAAACGCTCGAATTTTGAGGAGTGCCAATAAGCCTGCAATGCACATCACTAAGACAAACCCTGACATAGCCCACCTACTCCAGCCGAAGTCTACAAACCCGTCGCCTGCCAACCTCACACGCCAGTTTGGAACCGAGTTAATCAAAGGTTGAGAGGAGATAATGAGGGCTGCGGCTACAAGCGTTAGCGAGAACCATGTCAGCAAAGCAAATCGCCTCTTAAGAAGCCAAAGTTCGCGGCTTGCTTCACTGGGGATTGGCAATGTCAGCAACAATGCTCCCAGACTTGTCAAAGCGGGAACTGCAAGCAGCACATACTGGGGGTTCTTGGTTTGCGAAAAGGAAAAAACGAGGACTGGCAGAATTGCCCAGACTTTCAAGAGTGTCAGCCATTGTTTCTGCTCGTCCGTTAAACCCGAAAGTGAACTAAGCATCCAGATACCGAAAGCGGACCACGGAAATGCCAGAACAAAAGCGGTTGCAGGAAAGTAAGCGAGGTGAACCCAAAACGGCAGTTTTGCGCCTTGAGCGTAACGACTGACATTCTCAACGAGAAAAAACTGTCGCAGAAACTCACCGTTGGTTCGGATGCTTACAGCCACATACCAAGGCAAAACAGTTGCGAGGAAAAGGATAAGGCAACCAACACCAATAGCAACCAAGTGTCGTAAAGGAACGGAAACCGCAGGTCGGTGAATTATAGCTGACACGGCAAAGACCATTAAAGGCAAGACTACCCCGACCGGTCCTTTCGTGAGCACTGCAAACCCCATTGAGACAGAGGCGAGAAGGAACCAAAATGTGCAGTTTGTCACTAAGCCAACCCAGAGAGCAATGATTGCACCGGTCATGAAAGCGACAAGAACCATGTCAGTTATAGCGGCATGAGCGAAAATCAGGGCTGCGATGGATGTGAGCCAGCAAAGGGATGCGGCAAGGGCTGACTCCTGCCCAAAAATTGTTCTGAGGGCAAAATAAAGGAACAAAGCAATGACGATAGCAGCCACACCTGACCAAAAACGAGCGGCGAATTCATTGACGCCAAAAATCTTGTAAGCGGCAATGAGAAGCCAGTAGAACATGACAGGTTTAGCGTAACGGGGTTGACCGTTAAAGGTCGGTAAAACCCAATCGCCCCGTTGCATCATTTCCTTGGCAGCCTGAGCGTAGCGGGGTTCATCGGTGTCAAAGAGGGGCGTTTTGTCGTTGCCCCAGAAGCAGAGAAAGATTGCCAGTGCAAGTAGTGCCCATAATGTCGTCGTGTAACGAGCCATTTCCTATCACCCGCAACAATTCTGTGAAAACTGTCAAGACCAAATGGGAGCAGGTGTGTCATAATGAGTTTAGCGTAAAGGACGGGGCGTAGCGCAGCTTGGGAGCGCGCGTGAATTGGGATCACGAGGTCCCCGGTTCAAATCCGGGCGCCCCGACCAAAAAGGAGCGGGCGTAGCTCAGGGGCAGAGCATCGGCCTTCCGAGCCGAGGGTCGCGGGTTCAAATCCCGTCGCCCGCTCCAATTTTTTGTTTGTAACTCGCATCATCGCCCCTTCCGCGCTTCCCTCACGATTTCGTCCTCGCTGATTTTCAGCCTCAAAGGTAATGGGTCTTGCCATCCTTTTCGAAACGCAAAGCCCGCAATAATCCAAATTTCGCCGGGACGGCGCTCAAACAAATACGGGTAACTCAACTGACCTCCCAACTGTCGGACAAGCAACATCGCCTTCGTCCATGTTCTACCGTCATCCTCGGAGAAAGCAATTGAAAGTTCCTCGCGATGCCAAGATGACGGAAACTCAGTGTGTTGGGGCAACACGCTTTTCTGCCAAACTCGTCCTTCTGGGTTGAGCCTGTTCCAAACCAAAACCAACCTTCCACTTTTGAGCCTCAAAAGGTAACCGGGTGAATTGCTGGCATCAATTGGGCTGGGTTGAATCGTTCGCCAGTAGCGACCTCCATCATCAGAAATTGCCTGCCAGAATCTGTCAAGGCTCGTTCTGATCAGCATCAAAAGCCGACCGTCGCTCAATTCCGCAACAGTGGGCTCCATAGCGCCGTCATGGTGTCCATGTCCGCCCAAGTCAATCCAATTGCTCCGCTTCCATGTCTTGCCTTCGTCGTCGGAGTAAAAGGAGCAAACGACAATCCTTCCGGGATCACTTGCCAAATGCTCAAGGGGGACAACAATCCGACCTGTTCGGGTTTGGATTAGCCCGAAAAAGTTGGCATTGTAGCCGCCAAGCAATCGTTGGTTGTCAACCCAAGTTTTGCCTCCGTCCAAACTCCGTATTGCCCAAACTTCCAACTTGCAACTTTCCTTCGGCTCTTTCCGCTCCTCATCCCACTCAAAGCGATACTCAGCAAAGTTCAGGTAAACCAGAACGAGGGTGTTGTTTCGGGTTCGCAGAAGGTAGAAAGAAGCGGGTTCTTTTGGGTTGATGCCTTTGCAAACTGGAACAGCCTCAGACCAAGTTTTCCCGTCATCTTTGCTGATGCGAAATCCGTGTTCGTCAACCGTGCCCAAACTCCCGTCATCAAGCACGACAAATGGACCGTTTCTGTCAATCTCTAACGGCTTCGCTAAGGGATGAACCCAACGCCCATTCACAACGCCGTTGTTGGACTCAAGCATCTTACTCACCTCCTACCGTTTCGAGTTGAGCCAACAGATTGTCTGCCTTTCTGCCTGAGGGGAGAGATAACCTGACCTCTTGCCTTCCGCTCTTTGCGTGGCTATAATCAAAATGCCCTTTGAAGGGTGGCGGGCGTAGCTCAGGTGGTCAGAGCGTCAGGCTGTGGCCCTGAAGGTCGCGGGTTCGAGTCCCGCCGCTCGCCCCAATTTTGTTTTGGCTCTCAATGGACCTTCCTTAACATCCGTTGTAACTCCCTCACCAAATCTCGCCCGATTTCGGGGTCATGAATGGCAGCGTGTATGAAGGCGATGCAATAACTCTTGAAACTGCCGACATCGAAACGCTTCCTGTCCCCTAACCGCACACACAAAACAGTTTCGCCCCAGTCAATTAACTTCTGAACGGCATCGGTAAGTTGCCATTCACCGGTTTTCGGTTTAACCGCTTCAAGTGCCTCGTAGATTCGAGGCGTGAACAGGTATCTCGCGGCGACAGCGTAATTGCTCGGTGCTTTGCTTGGATCAGGTTTCTCCACAATGGCTTCAACTTTCGCCCAATTGCCCTCCCAACGCCCCACAGCAACGACGCCGTATTTTTGGACCTCTGATTTAGGGACTTTCTGAACGGCTATGACTGCTGCGGGTTTAAATTGCTCGTATGCAGAGATCATTTCCAGCACCAAGGAACCTTTTGGGCTTTCCCAAATAACGCAATCCCCGTAAGCGACGAGGAAAGGTTCATCGCCAGTGAAACTTGCTGCAAGGCTTACCGCGTGACCGCTCCCTAAAGGTTGAGGCTGTCGCATGTATGCCAAACTGACTCCGAGTTTTTCGGCTGTCGGAACTTTGTCGGGATCGAAATGCCGTAAATCGCCATCCTCGTCAAAATAATCCTCGACGCTTCGCTTCCGCCTTCCCGTGATGAGCAGAATTCGGCAGATATTTGCTCCAGCCAACTCCTCAATGACATGGTGGAGGACAGGTTTTCTCCCCAAAGGCAACATCTCCTTCGGTTGAGCCTTTGTCAGTGGCAAAAGCCTTGAGCCAAGTCCCGCTGCGGGGACAACTGCGAGCCTGACGGAGTTGGGGCGTCGAGTGTAAAGTTTCCCTCCTTTCATCGCAGTTTTCTCACCCCTTCCACTTAACTCACCAAGGCAGCCACTTTCTAACTCGTTTCCAAAAATTTTCCAGCCTCTGCCACCAAGATATTGGAGCCTCGGCAGTAGAGCGGTAGTGTTGGATGCCGTAAAGCACTAACCCCACGACCGTTGCGTAAACCGGGCTTTTCAAGTCCTGTGGTGCTCCCGGTGGCAAAGATGGTTCACCGATTCGAACGGGGAGTTCAAAAACGCTTTGGGCTAAATCAGCAACGCTGTCAAGCAGCGAACCACCCCCAGTTAAAACGACCCCGCCAGCAAGTAGAGGCATCCACCCGTTTCTGCTCAACCTTTCTGCAGCCAGTTCAAAAAGTTCGCGCATTCTGGGCTCAATGATTTCTGCCAGAGCCCTTTTGGGGATTGGTCTCGGTTTACCTCTGCCGAGTTCCATCACCTCAATAGTCTCGTCAGAACTAACTCGCTCTGGCAAGGCACAGCCGTAGTTAACCTTTAGCCTTTCTGCTTCTTCGAGGGGCGTCCTCAAACCTATGGCTAAGTCTCGGGTCACATGATTGCCTCCGACCGGCAGGGCAAATGTGTCGACGAGAGCGTTGTCCAAGAAAACAGCGACATCGGTTGTCCCCCCACCTATGTCAAGCAGTGCCGTTCCTAACTCCCTTTCGCTTTCCGTCAATACCGACATGCCCGCAGCAAGCGGCTCCAAAATCATGCCTTCAACTTCCAAACCTGCTTGGCGGACGCATGTCGCTAAGTTACGCATGAAGGAAGTGGTTGCTGTGACGACCAACGCTTGCATTTTTATCTCCCGCGCAGAAAGCCCTAACGGTCGTCGTATCCCTCCAACACCGTTGATAGCAAACTGCCTGGGAATGGTGTGTAGGACTGAGTGGTCCTCTGGAATCGTTCTCGCTTTCTTTGCCCTTTCAACAAGTGCATCCAAATGCTCCTGTGTGATTTGGTCTCCCTCGTCCGTGAGATGCAAAGTCACCTCTACCGGGTAGGCTCGTATGTGATGTCCAGTTATCCCAACCCATGCGGAGTGAATTTCCATGCCAGCAGATTGTTCTGCCCTTTCAACGCTGTTGATAATTGCAGCAGTCGCTTCGCTGAGGTCAACAATCGTGGCTCTCTGGACACCACGCGAAGGGACAGTCGCGAAACTGAGCACATCCCAACCTTCTGGCAAAACCCTTGCGATAAGCGTGCAAACTTTTGTTGTCCCCACATCCAACCCGACAACGGTTGGGACATTTGGGCGATACACAATTTCTCACCCCACCCGTGTCATCCGCTGCCGCCACTGTTGCAGCAGAATGCGGCGAATTACCGCCAAGTTGTTGAATATGCGGGTCCCAAAGGCAACAACTGCTGCCAAAGCCAAGTTTACACCCAACAGGTCCCCAATGTAAGCCAAAGACGCTGCAGCAATCATGTTGACAAAAAACCCAGAAAGAAAGACACCCGTGTCGTAAGTGCCTTCCATGTTGGCTCGCCACGCTCCCAAAGTCGCGTCAATGGCAGCCAGCAAAGCTAATCCCAAGTAATTCGGCAACTGCTGCTGCAAATTGGCGGGCAGAATGGCAAGTCCTGGGAGCCAAAGCCCCAAAAGCAGACCGATAAGCAAAGCCAGAAAACCGAGCCACATTTTCCCTCACTCCCTCTTTCATCGCTCTATAGGGCGAGCGAGTTCAATTTTGGGGGTTATGCTTAGCGACGGGATAATGACATCCTGACGCTGTTGAATTTGGATGGGAATGCCCAACGCCCTCAAACCCTCTACAATCCCGCCGGGCATCATCAAGCCTTCCTTCAATTTGTTCGGGTCCCCTATCGCAGCGATTTCGTAAGGGGGGCTAATGGTAACGCCGTTCACCGTGATGAGATTACCAACGCAGCGAATCGCCGTTGTGGCGACGACCCTTTGGTTGTTAATGGCTATGGCTTCAGCCCCGGCGTTACGAAGTTCGTTGACGATCATGAGAAGGTCGGTATCGTGGACTATCCCAGAGGATGGGTCCTCCGGCGATGCCGGCTTAGGGGCATCCGTTAGCCAAACAATAACGCCGGGACCGCGAACTCTTGTCAACCCCGCCAAAACCCTCAAGCGGTTAAGTTCAGCAGTTAGCCTCTCTGTCGCCGCTTTCCCCTCCGCCATCGCTTGTTCGTAATCTCGGATTTGCTGTCGAAGTTTGTCAACCTCTTCCCTCAACTGCTCAATTTCCTCCTGAGCCCTAAGCAACCTCTCCATCAAAACAGTCGCACGGGACGAGCCGATGGTGGCTTTTTGAAGCCCCAAAGTTCTGACTTGCAGCCCTATCAACAACCCTAAGGTTAAGCCGACCAAGACGATGGCGAATTTCTGATCTTGTGGGAGCACTTGGCGCATCTCTCGCTCACCTTCTCGTTGGTTGCTTTTACTTCATCTCCCAAAGGCTCACAACCCTCGGCACGCTTAGGTCCGCTACAGTGTTAGACCGAATCAAATTGTTTTGGCGCAATAATTTGCCCAGCCGGACTTTCAACGGTAGGGCTGTTGGGTTGCCCAACTTAATCCAAGCGCTTTCCGGCAGGTAAATTGCTGCCTCTCCAAATTGGCTGAGCCAAATCGCCCGGACCGGAATTTCCTCTTGAGCGCACAACTTTAGAACCCGTTCCACTGCCACTATACATTTTTGCACCGGGACATTGTCGGGCAACATGAGAAAAGGCAAACGAGTCGCTGAAAGGGGAACTTTTCTCCATTTGCGACCTCGTTCGTCAACAACGATGCCCTCCGAACCTTCGGCGATAACGCCAACCAGTTGAGGCGGTTCCGCTACAATGACGATGGTGCACGGCAACTTCCTGCGCACTTTCAACTCACCGATCATCTCGCTCTCCAAAAACTTGCGAACTTGCTTCTCCGAAACGAGCCAAATGGGTCGTCCCAACAATTTCCCGTTGACATCCGCAATTTTGTCAAGCCCGATGGGTGCGCAACCTTCCCACAGAACTTGGCGGACAGCAAGCCCCTTTGTGGCAAAAACAATTGCTCCCACAAGCAAGCCAAACTTCACTAACTTCAGCCAACCCCGCCTCATTTTCGGTCACCAACTCCGCAAGGGAGTCTGAATGGCTTCCTCAAGCAACATTTCCATCAAAGCCTCGAAACTGATGCCCGCGACTTTCGCTGCTTCCGGGACGAGAGAAACCTCCGTCATCCCGGGGATAGCGTTGAGTTCCAGCACGAAAATGTTTTCATCGCTGTCAACCATCATGTCAGTCCTCGTGACCGCCCTGCAACCGAGCAGGTTGTGGACCCTAACAGCAATTTCCTGCGCCCGTCTCTGGGCGTTCTCGGAAATTGAAGGTGGGATGCGGTGTTCAGCCATCCCCGGCGTATATTTGGTTGTGAAGTCAAAAAAGTCACCTGTCTTGGGCACGATTTCAATGACAGGTAAAGCCCTCGCGCTCTCGCCGCTACCCAACACAGCGACGGTGATTTCTTTGCCCACAATCTTCCGCTCAACCAAAGCCTCTGGGTCATAACGGAAGGCTTCATCAAGCGCTTCTCTCAAAGCATCCTTATCTGCCCGGTTCACGACGCTCGCGCCGATGGTTGAGCCTTGTGACGACGGCTTGACGACACACGGGTATCCGACAGCCTGCTCAACATAGTCAATGGTCGCCTCGCAATCTCGCTCAAAACGGTTTCGCTCAACGACACAATGAGTTGGTGTCGGAATCCCTTCAGCAATCAAGAGCCTCTTGAACTGGACTTTGTTCATCGCCAGTTGACACGCCAAAGGCGGGGGCGAAGCGTAAGGGATGCGAAGTAACTCAAGCATCGCTTGCAAAGTCCCATCTTCGCCGTAACCACCATGCAAAATCGGGAAGACGACATCGGGACGAATGGCTTCAAGCCAATATGGAAGGGTCAACGGCGAGCAAGGGAGAAGGATTTCGGGATTTGGCGACGGAAGGGTTTCGGGAGGAAACGAGTTCTCGTGCTGATAAGAGATGTCCGCAGCCCAAACTTCATGCCCGTTTTTAGCCAGTGCCCTTGCGACTGCTCGCCCTGACCTCAGAGAAATTTCCCGCTCAGGGGCATCACCACCCATGAGAACGAGAACCCGCGCCATATCTTTTCGTCACCTGTCCTTCTTTCAATGGTGCTGAGTGCGAAGTGCTTCACTCGTCCTCCCCGACAATTTGCACCTCGTATTCCAAAGTGACGCCGAATTTCGCTTTGACCGTTTCCCTCATCAACTCAGCCAGCGCCAAGACATCTTTTGCCTTTGCGTTGCCCAAGTTGACTATGAAGTTGGCGTGGACAGTTGAAACTTGGGCGTCGCCTATTCGGACGCCTTTTAAGCCAGCAGCGTCAAGCAACCTTCCTGCTCGGTCGCCCGGCGGGTTTTTGAAGATGCAGCCAGCACAAGGCATGTTCACGGGTTGAGTTTCCCACCGGTATCGCCATCGTCGGTGAATCCGTTCCATTATCGCCTTCGGTTCGTCATGGCTCAAGTTAAACACGGCACTGACGATTACCAGCCCCAATTCCTTCAGGTTGCTGCTGCGGTAACTAAACCGCAACTCGTCCTTCTCAACCGTCCTCAAGACGCCCTCATGGGTCAGGACTGTCACCCGTGTCACTTTGTCACCTATGAACTCTTCAGCGGTTCCAGCGTTCGAGATGAGAGCGCCTCCGACCGTTCCGGGCACACCTGTGCAGCATTCCAGACCACTCAAACCCCTCTGCGCCGCTTTGACGAGCAAGTGGGGCAGGTAAGTTCCGCTGCCGACTTCAATCTCTTGAGTGTCAAAGTTGATGCGAGTTAGTTCGCCACTGAGCCGCAAAACTATCCCACGAATCCCGCCGTCTTTGACAATCAAATTGCTCCCCTCGCCCAAGACCAAAATTGGCAAGTCCCGTTCAAGAGCAAACTGAACGACTTTTTGCAACTCGTCAAGGGTATGGACTGTCACCAATGCGTCGGCGGGTCCACCAACGCGCAAGGTTGTATGATGGCGCATCGGTTCATTAAATTTCGGCGGCTCGGTTACCAATCTCATCAATGCCTTGCGTTCCTGCTCCGTCATTTTCGGTTTCAACCTCCGTTGGCAAGGTGCGGGACGGCTCAAACGCCCAACACCCTCGTCCCCTCCTCACCTTTTCCTGCTGCATTAGACAATGCCGTCAATAATTTTGCTGCGATTTTGTAGATGTCGCCCGCCCCAACCACTAACACGGCGTCGTTAGGTTTAACGAGAGTGAGTAACTCGTCGACGATGGCATCCCAATTGCTCTCAAAGCGAACCAATTTGTTGGGCTCACATTCTGAGATTGCTTTCGCAATCAGTTCACCAGAGACTCCCTCCATCGGTTGCTCCGAAGCGGCAAAAATTTCCGTCACCCAAATTCCTTCCGCTTCCTTAAAGGCGGAACCGAACTCCCGCCACAACTTTGCTGTTCTGGTGTATCGGTGCGGCTGAAAAATGACCCAAATTCGCCCATCGAAAACTTTGCGAGCCGTCTTCAACAAGGCTTGAATTTCTGTCGGGTGGTGGGCGTAATCGTCAACGACGGTGATGCCACCAATTTGTCCGACAATCTCAAACCTGCGCTTGACGCCCCTGAAAGTTGAAAGGGCTTCTGCCAGGAAGGAAAATGGAACGCCAAGAACTTCATAGCAAAGGACAATGGCAGCCATTGCGTTGGCGACATTGTGCTCGCCGGGGACTTTCAAGCGGACTTCGCCGAGAGACTTTGGACGCCTTTGAACCTGAAATGACCACGAACCGTCTGGATGCCTTTTTATCCCGTGAGCCTCATAATCGGCTTCGTTGTGGATGCCGAAACTCATCCACCACACTGGGTGGCTCAACTTGAAAGGCAACTTAGACGCTCGTGGGCAATCGGCGTTAACAACCAGCAAACCGTCCTCGCTAAGCCGTTCAGCAAATTGAACGAAAGCGTTGAAGAAAGCTTCTTCGTCGGGATAGTGGTCGGGATGGTCAAGTTCGATGTTGGTGATGACGATGTGCGTTGGTGAGAACTTGAGAAACGAGCCGTCAGATTCGTCCGCCTCCGTCACAAACCACTCGCTCGCCCCTGCCCTACAGTTGCTCCCGAAGTTGATGACCTCAGCGCCGACCAAAACCGTTGGGTCATAGCCCAATTGGGAAAGTATGTGCCCAATCATGGCTGTCGTTGTGCTTTTGCCGTGAGTTCCAGCAACCGCAACACTGCACTTGCCTTCCATCAACAGGGCAAGGGCATCGGCTCGGTGCAAAATTGTCAACTCCCGTCTCTTGGCTTCAACCAATTCGGGGTTATCGGCAGGGATAGCGCTACTGACGATCACAGCCTCAGCGTCGCTCAAATTGCTTGGGTGATGACCGAAAAAGACTACGCCCCCCGCCTGTTGAACTCGCTGTGTGTAGGAAGATGGTTCCAAATCAGAACCTGTCACCATTACGCCTTCAGCCAACAAAGCCTGAGCGATGGCGCTCATCCCGGCGCCGCCGATTCCAATCATGTGAACCTTGCGGAACGGGAACGGCATGAACTTTCGCCTCCGTCATCGGCTGTTGCCCTCTGGCTTCAAGCATCAAAAGGGTGTCAAACTTTGCATGGCAACTCAACCATCCGAAAGTTTAGCAACAAGACGAGGTGAAGAGCCTGTGAGCGAGCAAAGCCGCGTTCCTCCGAGGCAAAGGGTCGTCAAAACTTTCCCCGTCCTGTCCATAGACGGGACGCCTGAGATTGACATAGCGAAATGGCGGCTCAAACTCTTCGGGCTCGTTGAACGGGAAGTTGAAATCACTTACGAGCAGGTTCGCTCGCTTCCTGTTGTCCGCAAAGAAGCGGACTTCCACTGCGTGACTGGGTGGAGCAGGTTGGGCGATGTCTGGGAAGGAGTTTGGGTGCGCGATGTGGTTGCCCTCGCTCAACCGAAACCCGAAGCCAAATTCGTCATGGTTCACTGCTATGACGGCTACACAACCAACTTGGACTTGCAAGTCCTCCTTGAAGAAGGGATGCTCGTCTGGGCTGTTAACGGCGAAAACCTCGCTCCAGAGCACGGTTACCCATTGCGGTTGATTGTCCCGAGCCGATACGGATGGAAAAGCGCCAAGTGGGTCAGCGCCTTTGAGTTCATGGCTGAAGACAAACCAGGCTACTGGGAAGAACGAGGCTATCACATGCGAGGCGATGTCTGGGCTGAAGAGCGATACAGTGAGAGACCAGTAAGGCGTAGGACTTGACTGAGAGCAAGTGGCGAATGGTTTTTCTAAAGGGCGTTGTTCCCGCACTGCCGAAAAGGAGGTGAGCAAAGATGGGATACAAAGGGACGGTAAAGGGCAAGGTCATTGAACTTGACGAACCCTTACCTTACCCAGACGGCACAAGGGTTGAAGTGACAGTGCAACCTGAACTTCAACCTGAGAAGAAGCCGAGAAAGAACTCGCCACAAGCATTGCTTCAACTTGCTGGGACGCTGACTGAAGAGGAAGCAGAAGCAATCATGAAAGTTGTGCGCGAGCATGTCAGGAAAATTGACTGGGAAATGTGGGGGGCAAGATGAGCCATGAGATACTTGCTTGACACCGATCATGCCAGTTACCTGCAAAGGGGACATCCTGCCGTTGTTCAGCATTTGAAATCCCTTCCGCCAGATGCTGAGGTTTTCATTTCGGTTGTCACCCAAGCAGAATTGCTCACGGGCATCCAGTTAGCGCCAAGCGAGCAGAGGCGCATTGAGTTGCGACGACTTTATGAGTGGCTTGTCTCGGAAATCTCTGACCCTTTGCCCATCACTCCCGATGTCGCGGAGCAATTTGCTGAAGTTTCCGCACAACTGATTAGAAAGGGCAAACCCATTCCGACCAACGACATTTGGATAGCAGCGATTGCTATGGCTTATGGTCTCATCCTCGTCACAAGCGACGAGCACTTTCAACACATTGATGGGCTACAAGTAGAGGATTGGACGAAACCCGAGCAAAGCGATTGAAAGGAATGGGACAGGGGACGAGGGACATGGGGCAAGGGAAAATCGGAAGGGCGAGGCTCCTGCCGAGCCGAATTTATCGGCAAGTCTTGAGGTCGGCAGGTTGGGAAAGACAGCAGATGGGGAATAGCTATTGGCTGATGGCTTTTGTTCAACACCGCCATCGCAGTGAGGCTGAAATTTCGTTGCTGCCGACTGAAACGGGAAGGGAGCGAGAACGCTGCTTCTTTACCAAAGTTTGGGTGATGTGGTCGATAGGGATTGCTTGTCCCTTCCGCCATTCAACTTTGAACTGGGTTTGTCCAAGTGCGGTCCGCAAATTGTCAACGAACCTGTTCCGCTTACTTTCAAGCACAGGAGGTAAGGGAGCGAAAATCTTACGACGAATTTTTGATGCTGCTGCCAAAAGTTGAACGGCGACGGAAGGTTCGTTGAGCCGATAAGCCAATTCCGCCAAAGACTCCATTGTCTCGGCGACGCCTATCTTGTCGCCGATAGCCTCGCTTAGTCTCAGGCTCTCCATCAAACACGAGAGGGCTTTTGACTCTTTCCCATCGCTCAAAGCAGCCATTCCCAATTTTTGCATTGCTTTCGCAATTCCCCACCGATCGCCCAGTTTTTCCCATTCCGACAGACTTTGAGACAAGAGTTCACACGCCTGCTTAGTTCTGCCCAGCAAGAGAGCCACATTGCCCAAATCCATCAAGGTCAAAGCGACGCACCATCGGTTGCCGATTTCTCGGAAAACCTCAAGGGCTTGACTGTAAAGCCTCTCCGCCTCATCCAAATGACCTTGCCTCCAAGCCACACTGGCAATTCCGTTCAATGCCGCCGCTTCTTCTGAACGAGCACCTAAAGACGCTCTAATTGCCCTCGCTGCTTCGTAATGTTGCCTCGCTTCATCGTAGTTGCCCATGAAAAGCGCAATCAACCCCAAGTCACTGAGCAAGGCTGCTGTATGTTCGGGACTCACCGTTCGCCAGAAATTCAGCGCCGATTCGTAAAGGGAAAGAGCAACTTTGTAACGACACTCGCGCCACGCTATGGAAGCCAAACCAGATTTGGCGCTTGCAACCCAGTATTCGTCTCCCAGAGCCTCAAAAGTTTTCAAGCAACGGGCGTAGTAAAATTGGCTTCGCTCCGTATCGCCCTGCCGGAAGAAGATTCTGCCCAGCGTGAACTCCGCTGCTGCTCGCTGCCTCAAATTTTTCTGAGCCTCGAAAAAGGCGATACTCGTCTCAGCGTGTTGGCGGGCATCGCGGTAATTGCCTCTACGGTAAGCGATTTCTGACAGCAGCAAATTTGCCTTCCCTTGACCTAAAGCGTCTCCGATTTGGGCAGAGAGTTTCAAGGCAGTTTTGCCCATTGAACTTGCCAGTTCAAAATCGCCGCAAGCAACTGCCCACTCACCAACCAAAATTGCCGCATCGGCTCGGATTGAATTCGGTGCATCTGCAACGCTGTTGAAAAGCGATTTGCTGAACCCGAAAATTTCCTGCCAAGACCAACGCAACTGCCAGAAAGGTTGAGCCGCTTTGAGCAACCGCAACGCGAGTTCGGGCTCGTTTACGGTTGCCCAAGTCAAAGTTTCCCGCAAGTTATCTCGCTCCCAATCCATCCTTTGCAACCAACTTGCCCACTCGGTTGCCGATTTCCCTTCGCCTCCGTTGAACCCCTCAGCCAACTCGACGAAAAATTGTGCGCTCCGTTTGCGCAAATTACGCCTTTCCTCGTCCGCCATCTGCGAATTCACAAACTCCCTGATGGTGTCCAGCAGCCAAAATCTCGGCTCACCGCTCGTAGTTTCGCCGCAACAAACCAATCCCCAACACCGAACTTGGTCAAGCAACTCTTCTGGCAACCCCAAGACGAAGGTGACTACATCGGGCAAAGCACCGCCTCGGAAGACGCTGATGGTAGCGAGAACTTTCTTCATCGGTTCGGGCAACATTTGCCACGAGTTCGCTAAGACCAATTGCAGGCTGCGGTGTCGTTTCGGTATGTCTCGGCGGGAAGTTCGCAGGAAAATCATGGGTTGTTCCAGCCGTTCCAAAATCTGGCTCAGCGATATTGAACTGAGCCAAGATGCCGCTAACTCAATAGCCAAAGGTATGCCTTCCAAGCGGGCGCAAATGGAAGCGACTTTCTTCGCCGTCCGTTCAGTCAATCGGAAGTCAGGTTGAAACTTCCGTGCACGGTCAACGAACATTTGGATGCTTGGGCACTTTGAGAGTTCGTCAATCTCGTTTGCGCTTGCTTCGCCATCAGGGACTTCAGGGACGGGCAAAGGCATCAAAGTCATGACTCTTTCTTCAGTCAAGCCCAAAGGTCGCCTTGAAGTGACGAGGCATTGGACTTTTGGTGCTCGCTTCAAAATCTCTCGCACGAAAAACTCCCCTTCAGGTAGCGTTCCTTCAATCCCGTCTAAAATCAACAGCCCGTGAACTGATGACAAAAACTGAACTGCTCGTTCAAAGGCGGGTTGTTCAGGCGTGATGGGCAATTTCAATGCTCGTGCCAAAAGTTCGCTTAGAGTTTCAAAACCTTTCGCGTCCTGCAACGGCACGAACCAAACCGCTCCCTCGTATTCGTCCCATGACCGATGCCCAAACTCCAAAGCCAGATGAGTTTTCCCGCTGCCACCTATGCCGACAATGCTGACCAAACGAGTCCCTTCGTCCAAAAGCCATTTCCTCAACTGAGCCAACTCTTCTTCGCGCCCAAAAAACTTTTGCGTTGGCGGCAAGTCCCCTTGAACTTTTTGAGGTTCTGAAGGTGCAAACGAAGACAGCAAAGCCAAATTGTTTTGAGAGCGCTTCAAAAGCGCCCTCGTCGTTTCGGAACAAATCACCCTGCCGTTACCTTCAACGGATGCGATGGACTGCCTCAACTGTCGCAACAAATCCGAAAGTTGCTCCGCCCCCGTCAAATCCACCGTGTCAACTAAGCACCGAAGAGAATCTTCGGGCAAGTTTGAGCAACAATCAAAAGCGCATTCAACCGCCCAGTAAGCGCAGGGGAAGACAGCAGCGAGGAAAGAGTTCTCCGACTTGACGATTTGACCGCTATGCCGGCTCACAATTTCGCGGAGTGCCTGCGGGAAATTGGATTTGCCCCGTTGCTTCCAAGTGAAAGTCAAGAGCGTTACCGTCCCTATTAAAGGCTGGACCTCACTCCTTCCGCACAGAACGCCTGAAGTCCGGAGTTGCTGCTGAGACGAAGAGACCTTTTGTTCCGCTTCCTTCACCAGCGCGGTCAAGCGAGCGGAAAACAAATTTGAGTGGCTGCCGAAGTTCGCTTCTAACCGTCGGCTAAATTCGCGAAACTCTTTGAGGGCTTCAGCGGGTTGGTTTGAGGCTAAAAGTAACCGCATAACTTGTTCGCAAAAGGTTTCGGAGAACGGCTCAAACTTCAAGCCAAGCCGAGCGAAATGCAAAGCCTGCTCCAATTCGCCCATGCGCTCGTAAAGGTTGACAATCTCGTGAACGGCTTGGGAGAACTGTTCCGCTCTCTTCGCTCTCTCAACCTCAACCCACTCGTCGGAGAAATCGGGCAGTAACTCGCCTCGGTAAAGTTGAATTGCATTGGACAGGTGAGAGATTCTCTCGTGGACGGAACGAGCGGTTTGCGCTGCTCTCAAGTGGCTTTCAAATTCCGACACATCGGTGCTCACATGCTCCGAGCGGAATCCGACATGGAAGCGGTCAGAGTAGATGGGACTTACCGAAACGCTGTCAGGGAAAGTTAACTGTTGCCTCAGCGAAGACAGCGCCTTGCTCAAACTGTTTCGTGCTTGTTCTGGTTCGCTTTCGCCCCAAAACATATCCGCCAAAAGTTCTCGCGGGTGGAGTCGGTCAAGGTGGTAGGCAAGGTATGCCAGCAACGAAGCGGTCTTTTGAGTCCGGAAACGAAGGACTGGCTGTCCCTTGACCCAAACTCTCAAGCCAGCGAAAAACTCAACACGAACCCAAGCCATCAAAACTGCCTCCCGGTGTCAGAATTTTGCTTCCAGAAATCGGCGGATGCATTACTTGATAGCGCAAAATCACTTGCCTGTCAATGACGGGAGAGTGCGTTCGGAAATTGAGCCAATGGGAGGGCGAACCTCCCGGTGAGCCTATTCCTCCGACCTGCCCAACTACCTATCTGCCAACCTGCCCATTTCACGATTTGCTGATATGTTCGGCTCGGCAGAAGCCTCGCCCTCCCTTTCCGAACACCCTCATGACGGGATGTCATCGGCTTTAGCGAATGATTTCCGCGCGCACTTTTGACCGATTCACGAAATCCGTTCGCCGGGTTTCAAGTGTTCGACAAGCCACATGTAATTGTTCGCATTTGCAATTCGCGGGAGTGAAGGTGTGCTGTCAAGTTCCACGCAAATCCATCCATCGTAGTTAATTTCCCGCAGCACATCCAAGACGCCCGCGAGCCGTTCCCCGATTGCCCCTCGCCCCAGTTCCCAGAACACATGCTTGACTCGCCCGAGTTGATACCTCTGTTCCAAAGTCATCCCGCCGAGTTGTGGGTTCAAGTCTTTGAGGTGGATGTAGCCGATTCTGTCCTTGTATTTGCGGAATGTGGCGACTGGGTCGGCGTCGCCATAAGCCAGATGGGCAGTGTCAAACCCAGCCCAAACGAGTTCTGGGTCGGTGTTTTCCATGAAGATGTCAACCTCTTCGGCGGACTCAATTAGTGTCCAAGCGTGATTGTGCAGGACGACTTTAACGCCGAACTTTTTGACCCGCCTCGCAATTTCGTTCACGGTTTCGCAAAAACGCTGGTAGTGGCGTTTCGGGGCTTTGCCGGGTCTTGGCGAGTAGCCAGCAGAAGCGAGGATGAGGATTGAACATCCGAGTTTCGGCAGTGCTTCCGCAATTTTAACGGCTCTTTCCGCCTCCTCCGTCCAACCTTTCCAAAAATGTCCGCCCACATAAGTCGCCGAGCAAGCTAACTTGTGTTCGTCGAGCAAGGCTTTGAGTTCGTCAAGTCTGTCAAGGAAAGCACCGACCGGCGCTTCAATTCCGTCGTAGCCGATTTCGGCGATGTCTTTAACTGCCTCGGCAAAGTTTCGCCAAGTCAGTGGCTGGCAAGCCAACCTAACACGCATTCCCACAGCAATCCCCTCCTTCACTTGATTTGTGACCTCTCAACCCGCAACAATCATAAGCAGGGACAGCCCCGAATGCAAGGCAGTGTTGTCCCCGATAGCACTTAGTTGCGATTGCTGCAAAATTGATGCCACACGACAAAGGAGGGATGGGAAGTGTTTGCTGAGAAGGAACTTTTGCTCGTTCCCGGACCGACACCAATACCGCCGCAAGTCCAACGGGCTATGCTGAAACCCGTCATCAACCACCGTTGCCCTGCTTACGAGGAGTTATTTGCGAGGCTGCAGGAAAAATTAAGGCGCTTGTTTGCAGTCACGGGTGAGGTTTTCGTCTTCCCTTCATCGGGGACAGGTGCTCTTGAGGCGATGGTTGTCAATTTCCTGTCTCCCGGTGACCCGGTGCTCGTCGTCAGTATAGGCTTCTTCGGTGACAGGTTCGGCGAAATTGCCGAGCGGTTCGGTGCGGATGTCACATGGCTCAAACTTGATTGGGGGACAGCAGCGACGCCAGAAATTGTCGCTGAAGCGATGGACAAAGCGCCTAAGCCGTTCAAAGCGGTCTTGCTGACCCACAACGAGACTTCAACGGCAGTGGTCAATCCTGTTCGCGAGATAGCGAAAGTTGTCAAGGAGCGAGGTGCACTTTTGCTGATTGACTCTGTCAGCGGTTTAGCGGCGATGCCTCTTCCGATGGACGAATGGCAAATTGACGCTGCAGCGACGGCTTCACAAAAAGCGCTTATGGTTCCGCCGGGCATAGGGCTGGTTGCTGTCAGGGAAGCGGCGTGGGAGGCGGTTGAGCAAGCCAAGATGCCGCGCTACTACTGGGATTTCAGGCTCGCCCGAAAATTCCAAAGCCACAACCAAAACCCATACACACCGCCAGTCACTCTGCTTTACGGCTTGGATGCAGCCCTTGACTTGATTTTCGCGGAAGGCTTAGATACAGTTTTTGAGCGGCACAGGCGCGTCCGGGATGTTCTGAGGAACGGGATAAGGGAGATGGGACTGGAGTTGTTTGTGCCCAACGATGATATCGCATCTTGCAGCCTCACCGCCGTTAAAGTTCCAGAAGGAATTCACGGCGGCGACCTAATTCGCCAGTTGAGGAACAAGTATCGGATTGAAGTCGCTGGCGGACAAGAGCACCTGAGGGGCAAAATCATCCGAATAAGCCACATGGGTTATGTCCACGAAAGCGACATGCTCTTGACACTCACCGCCCTACGCAGCGCTTTGAAGGACTTAGGTTGGCACTAAGTTGCGGCAGTGAATGGCGAAAGCGGCATTGGGGCTTGTTCCCGACAACTGTCAAGCATCCGTCACCGTTCAGCCCTTTACAGAGATTTGCACCTGTGCTATCAATTGAAGTGGCTTGAAGTGGGCTGCGAGAAAGATGACAAAGGAGGGGAGGAAGATGGCGAGTAAAGAGGTTGTCCGTCAACGCGTCGTCTATGCGCTCCTGCCTCTAATAGAACGAGCGCTCCTGAATGACACCCTCCGTGGCTGGCTCATCCGCGAGTTGGAACACCGAATTTTTGAGCGTTGGATGGAGGAAGATTCCAATCGCCCTATGCGCGTTCAGGAAGAGAAGAGGGACATTGTCCGGGCGTTAGTGTATTCTTTCGACAGGGCTCTCCAACGCCGCCAACTTGCCCCGACAGTTTTGCGCAAACTCTTGCGAAACTTCTTCGGCGCATGCACCCTTTGCTTGGACAAAGAACGCATTGAAGCCATTGAAGCCTTCAAGGCAAGGCATGGAGTCCATCCGCCGACAAGTGTTGTCATCGCCCCGACGAAGTTCTGCAACCTTCAATGCACCGGTTGTTACGCCAACTCCCATGCAGCAGCCCGCGAGTCTTTGGACTGGGAGATTCTTGACCGCATCGTCACTGAAGCCAAGAAACTTTGGGGCATCCGCTTCTTCACCATCACCGGCGGCGAACCTTTGCTCTATCGCTCTCAGGGCAAAGACATCATTGACTTGGTCTCCAAGCACGAAGAGTGCTTCTTCCTGATGTATACCAACGGCACGATGATCGACGAGAAGATGGCAAAGCGGATGGCTGAGGCAGGTAACATCACCCCAGCGATTTCCGTTGAGGGCTTTGAGGAGAGAACAGATGCCCGCCGGGGGAAAGGGGTCTTCAAGCGAATTTTGAAAGCGATGGCTCACCTGCGGGAGGCAGGAGTCCCTTATGGCATTTCCCTGACGGCAACCCGAGAGAACGCGGAAGAGATTTTCTCCGACGAGTTCATTGACTTCTTCTTTGAGGAGCAGCAAGCCCTCTACGGTTGGTTGTTCCAATACATGCCCATTGGGCGAGGTTACACCCTCAAACTTCTCCCCACGCCTGAGCAGCGGTTGTGGATGTGGCAGCGGACATGGCAAATCATCCGCGAGCGCAAAATCCTGTTCACCGATTTCTGGAACTGCGGAACTATTTCGGATGGCTGCATTTCCGCTATCCGAAGCGGCGGCTACTTCTACATTGACTGGAGCGGGAAGGTTATGCCTTGCGTTTTCGTCCCCTACTCGCCCGTTAACATCGTCGAGGTTTACAAGCGCGGCGGGACGATTGAGGACATCTACAACGCCCCATACTTCCAAGCCATCCGTCAGTGGCAAGCGGAATACGGCTTCGCCAAGGAACGACCTGAAGAACACGGTAACTGGCTCATGCCTTGTCCCATGCGGGATCACCACAAAGTCATGAGGGAACTGATTGACCGCTACAAGCCCGAGCCGGAAGATGAATCAGCCGCCGCAGCGCTGCAGGACGAGGAATACTACCGCGGCATGTTGGCTTACAACGAAGCGGTGAGAAAAGTCCTTGACCCAATTTGGGAGCGCGAATACCTCGCACCGCACAGAGCAGGGGCTGCGAAGCAAAACTGACCTTTTACGCAATCGCTTTCATCGCTGACCTGACAGCGTGTTGGGCGAAAGAGAGTGCTTCGTCATCGTGTGCAGTGGAGAGGAACGCCGCTTCAAATTGGGACGGTGGGAAATAAACGCCTCGCTCAAGCAGTGCGTGGAAGAAACGGGCGTATCTTTGCGTGTCGCTTCGCCGCGCCGAGGCGTAGTCAACAACTGGTTGGTCAGTGAAGAAGACGGTGAACATGGAAGCGATTTGGTTGATTTGGACAGGAACGCCCGCCTCCTTCGCCGCTTCGGAGATGACCTGAGTTAGTTGCTTAGTCCTGCGTTCAAGTTCCGGGTAAGGGTTGTCTCGTTCCAAAATCTCAAGGGTCTTCAGACCTGCCGTGACAGCAACCGGGTTGCCAGAGAGGGTCCCTGCTTGGTAAACGGGTCCCAAAGGCGCAACCGTTTGCATTATCTCCTTCCGACCGCCGTAAGCAGCCAGTGGGAATCCACCGCCAACGATTTTGCCCAAGCAAGTCATGTCGGGCTTAATGCCGTAAAGCGATTGCGCACCGCCATAAGCCACTCGGAAGCCTGTGATAACCTCATCAAAAATGAGCACGATCCCGTGCTTCTCCGTTTGCTGCCGCAAAGCAGCCAGAAATTCCGGTTTCGGCAAAACGACACCCATGTTGCCGGCAATTGGTTCCACGATGACGGCGGCGATTTCCTCTCCCATTGCGTCCATAGTCTTGTTGAAGGCTTCAATGTCGTTGTAAGGGAGGACTATCGTGTCTTGGGCAGTTCCTTCGGGAACGCCGGCGCTGTCGGGAATGCCGAAAGTCGCTGCGCCAGAACCTGCCTTGACAAGGAGATAATCTGCGTGACCGTGGTAGCAACCCTCAAACTTGACAATTTTCTTGCGCCCTGTGTAACCCCTCGCTGCCCTTATGGCGCTCATCGTCGCTTCGGTCCCGGAGTTGACAAGCCGAAGCATCTCCATTGAAGGGAAGGCTTGCTGTATTTTCTCAGCGAGCGCGACTTCAAGTTCCGTTGGGGCGCCATAAGTTGTGCCCCTTTCAACCGCTTCCTTGACTGCCGCGACGACTTCTGGGTGAGCGTGACCCAAGATCAAAGGTCCCCACGAGCAAACGAAGTCAACGAACCTGTTCCCGTCAACATCCCAAAGGTAGCAACCCTCTCCCCTCGCGACAAAGAAAGGTGTTCCGCCCACAGCCTTGAATGCCCTTACGGGCGAATTGACGCCGCCGGGCACTAATGATTGCGCTCGCTCAAACAGAGCCCTTGACTTTTCGTTCCTCACCGTTGACCACTCCTTTCGTGCAAAACTCAAACTAAAACCCGAACGCAAGCGGGGAGGGTTTTCCGAGACATGTGGGACCTCATGCAGAGGCAACAGATGCCGTGGAACTCGCAATCATCGTTCGTGCACGAGCAAACCTTTTTGTTCTCGTCACGCCGCGGGCAATCGAACCCTTCATCAGATGCTGCTTCGAGGACAGGTCTAAACCCTTCTCGATAGAGGCTCAAAAACCTGCGTAGCGACCTGTCATAAGTTCGTTCGATTTCAGGAGTGAAAAAGCATCCTGGCACTTCTTTGCTTGACAAGTGCGATTGCAAACAAAGGCAGCAATTCCCCTTCTTCGCGCATGTTGGCCACGAACAGATGCACGACTTCAAATTTTCCTGCACCCGAGGGCATTCGACCTGCGGCATAGCGCAAATCCCCCCCTTGCAAGTTTTCTCGAGAAGTTGGAACGCAGCGAGACCTTGTGAACCTTGAAGCGCTAATTATTGTAGGGCATTGACCTCGTCGGCGCAACCTGTATCAATCCACCGTTCGTGCCAGAAAAAATGCTTTTGCGGCAAATCTGTTGTCGACGCGTTGAAGCGCTAAACTTGATATGGCTTATGGCTGATGTTGCCCAAACTTGCAAGGAGGGTGACGAATGTATGACGACACCGAGGGAAAGGCTTGTCCTTTTGGTTCTCGCGGTCATAGTTGGCTTCGTCTTGCTTTGGGCTTTCTCGAAGCCTTACCAGGAAGCACTCGGCGATTTGGTCGTAATGCCGCTCAAGACCATTGACGCTCATGACGCACCGATAACGACGATAGCGCTTTCGCCAGACGGCAAAATTTTGGCGACTGCGGCAAAGGACTTCACCATCAAGTTGTGGGAACTGCCTGAGGGCAAACTCCTTCGGACATTGAAAGGACATACCCGAAACATCCTTCGCCTCCAATTCACGCCCGACGGGGAGAAACTCCTTTCAGCTTCTGCCGACATGAGCGTTCGGATGTGGTCAGTTAAGACGGGCAAGTTGGAAAGGATATGGGACAGCGACCACGCTACCGATTGGCACACTGGTTGGATTCAAGCGATGGCAGTATCTGCCGACGGCAAATTCCTCGCTACAGGCAGCAGGGACACGACAGTCAAAGTTTGGGACTTGATAAGTGGCGAACTGATTAGGACATTGTGGGGGCACAGTGATGCCGTCACCGCTTTGGCTTTTCATCCGAAAGAGAAAAACTTGCTCGCTTCGGGTAGCACTGACGGCTCAATCTTGATTTGGGATGTTACGACCGGCGAAGTCAAATACAGGCATTCTTCCTTCAGCGCCTATGACCCTTACGATATGGAGTTTTCGCCTGACGGCAAGTTTTTGGCAGTTGGCGCTTACGCAAGCAAAGGTGTGCGAGTGGTTGATTGGCAGAAGGGGAACATAGTTGCGTGGGGAATGGGGATAGAGGGAACGGTTTGGGATGTCGCTTTTAGCCCGAACAGCAAAATTGTCGCCGCTGGTGCTGGCGACAATGCCGTTTGGATTTACGATGTCACCCGCACCGACGAACACAAAATCGCTCACAGGTTGCGCACAATCCGCTTGAACACGGGTCGGCAGGCTGGTTCTGACATCTGGGGCGATGTCCGAGGCGTCGCTTTCACTCCCGACGGGAAAATCTTGGTCACAGCGATGGAAGACGGGAAGGTCCGACTGTGGCGATTAACTGGCATCGCCTTTAGTTTGCCGGCACCGCCTTTGCCTTCGCTTCCCGAACCTCACGGGCACGCACATTAATGCCTTCTTCATCGCTCGATTACGGCATGGCAGATGGGGATGGACGGTGACTGTGAATGGTTGAAAGGCAAGTGTCAATAGAGAAAACTGCTCTCGCTGCGCCGGTTGTGAAGGCGATAACTTGGCGCTCGTTGCTTCTCGGTTTGCTCGCAATCATCATCAACACCTATTGGGTCACCGTCGTTGAAGTCCGATGGTATAGCCTTGACGGGAGTTGCCTGCCGATTTTCATCACCCCCGTCTTCATCTTGCTCGTCCTCATTTTGCTGAACGGATTGATTCAATGGCTTGCGCCCCGTTACGCTTTAAGCACTGGCGAACTAATCGTGGTGTATGTGATGGTCTTCATTTCCGAAACCCTTTCGGGGCACGACATGCTTCAGAACCTTTTCGGGCAGATGAACCATGCCTTTTGGTTTGACTCGCCTTCCAATCGGTGGCGGGAACTTTTCCTCAGTTACATCCCGTCGTGGCTTGCGGTCAGCGACCGAGCAACTTTGACTGGCTTCTATCAAGGCAACAGTTCACCTTACTCGTGGCTCATCTTGAAGGATTGGTTGGTGCCGCTGACGGTTTGGGGGATTTTCGTTGTTGTGCTGGGAATTTGGATGCTGTGTTTCGTCGCCCTTGTTAGGCGGCAGTGGATGGAACACGAAAAGTTGGTTTACCCTATCGTTCAATTGCCGGCAGCGATGGTTCAACCTGACGCTTGGCGAAACCTCTACCGCAAGCCCGCTTTCATCTACGGCTTCATCCTGCCGTGCATCATCGCTCTCATGAATGGGCTGAACGAACTTTACCCTCAAATCCCTCAGTTCAGCCGATACATCAAACTCCACGACATGCGCCAATACATCACTGGGCGACCTTGGGACGCCATGAACCCGTTCCAGATTTCCATGTATCCCTTTGCCATCGGCTTGGCTTACTTTCTGCCCTTGGATTTGAGTTTCTCGTGCTGGTTCTTTTTCGTCTTGCGACTTGCCGAACAAGTTTTGGGAGCAGTCTTCGGTTGGGAGCAAATTCCCGGCTTTCCCTTCTTCGGTCAACAGGCATCAGGTGCGTGGTTAGTGCTGGGAGTTATGGCAATTTGGGCTTCACGGCATTGGTTGATGGAAACTTTGAAGGTGGCTTTGAAACCGAGCGAGCAGCAAAAGGACGCCAACGAACCAATCAGGTTCAGGTGGGCATGGGTTGGGCTCCTCGTCTCAACTCCTGCCCTTGTCGCTTTCACGAAATTGATGGGAATGGGTCCGCTGATGTTGACAGTTTTTTGGGCGGTCTTTTTCCTGTTCAGCATAGCCATAACGAGGGTCAGGGCGGAATTGGGAGCGCCTCACGAAATCGTTTACGCACAGCCTCGTAATATTGTTGCTGACCTGTTTGGGACGAGCCGCTTTTCGCCCAGAGAGTTGACAGCAATCTCTTTGACCCATTGGTTCAACCGGGGCTACCGATGTCACCCGATGCCGGGAATGTTGGAAGCTTTCAAGTTCGCCCAACTTTTCGGCATCGCCCAAAGGTCTATGGCTTGGCTCGTCTTTGCCACCTACCTTTTCTCAATCCCTGTGACCTATTGGGCGAACTTGCATGTCTGCTACCGAGAAGGGGCGACGGCAAGGTGTATCGGGTTTAAGGCTTGGGTTGGTTGGGAAGCCTTCAATCAACTGGCAAGTTGGCTTCAAGCGCCGCAGCAAGTTCTCAACCCACGCCGTATTGCCATGCTGGTTGGAGCAGGAATCGTTTGGGGCTTGTGGGCAATTCGGTTGGCTGTCGGTTCCTTCCCGCTGCACCATGCAGGTTACGCCTTGGCAGTAAGTTACGCCATGAACTACTTTTGGTTCGCCTTCATGATAAGTTGGCTCGCCAAAGCACTGATCCTGAAATTCGGTGGCAGCCGAGCCCATAGGGATTTCATGCCCTTCTTCATCGGGCTAATTGTCGGCGACTTCACTGCCGGCAGCATCTGGGCAATTTGGGGACCAGTCCGGGGCTTCCGCAATTATCGCATTTACATTTTCTGAGTGTCCACCTTTGCGACCCCGCTCTGTCCTGGAAGGGGCAAGGGACACAGGACAAGGGGCATGGAATTTGATGGCGAATTTTCTGAGTGCCGAATTTATTCGGCGTTTTGGGAAGGCGAACCTCCCGGTGAGCCAAAATTGAGTGCGAGGTGTGGATGCAGTTGTTGAAAGCCGAAAAGTTTCTCGGCAGTGCAAGAGCACTGCCCTCCAGAAAAACAGTCGCTAATTGCCAGTTGCTATTTGCCGTTCACTATTCGCTATTCGCCATTCGCTACTCGCTGTCGTTTTGGCTCGGCAGGAGCCTTGCCCTCTCAATTCATTCCGTCACCCGTCCCTCGTCCCACACCCCTCGTCCCGTTGAAAGTCGGCACTTAGGTTCTGCGTCATCAACTACGGGTTAATAAAACCCGTAGCATGGATTGTTCATGGTTGCGCTATCAACACTACGAACTGAAGTCCGTAGCGTGGATGAATTACTTTGCACTGGCGACGATAAAAGGTCTGCGGCATGAAGCCATAAATCGGTTAACTCAGCGATACGATTGTGGTAGAATAAAAACGCACTCCTACTCACTACCCTGAGTGGTCAGGCACGAATGGGGTCAATTAAGGCGGGACAAGCGAACTTGTTGAGAGGTTGGTCTGGGTTCATCGGGGTTGACAAAAATTTCTCCCCAGACCAAAGTGCAGCGCATTGTTTTTAAATTTATGACGCAGTTGACACGAACATGCGAATCTTAATCACAACTGGCATTTTCCCTCCTGATATTGGCGGACCGGCGACTTATGTGCCCATAATCGCTAAAGCATTGGCTGAACGAGGTCATCAAGTCACGGTTCTGACGACCAGCGAGCCGGAGAATCTGCAGTGGGACGACAGCATTTATCCTTTTTTGGTTTTTCGCATAAATCGCCGACAAAAGATTTGGCTTCGGTCACTTAAATGCGTAGCGGAAATCCTTAGGCTTGGGCGAACAGCAAATGTCATTTACGCTAACGGCATTTACTTTGAAACAGCGATTGCGAACAAGTTTCTGCAAAAGCCGTTAGTCATGAAAATTGTTGGCGATGAGGCATGGGAACGCAGCGTCCGAAGAGGTTGGACGAAGGACAATTTTGAAGACTTCCAACAACGCTGTCAATCGTGGCAGGCAGAACTGCTCAAACGACATCGTTCATGGGTTGTTCGGCAAGCGAATAAAGTTATCGTCCCCAGCCAATACTTGGCTAATTGGGTTGTTAAGTGGGGTGTGCCGACAGAAAAAATTGCGGTCATTTACAACGCTGTGGAAATCCCAGACAAAGTAGAACCATTATCCATCCCACTCAAAACACCTGTCAAGGCAGTCACGGTGGGGCGACTTATTCCGCTAAAGCAGGTAGATAGGTTGATAGAGGCTTTAAGGGAAATCCCTGAGTTGGGATTGGTGGTAGTGGGCGATGGTCCCGAAAGACCCCGCCTTGAACGCATAGCTCAAGAGTTGGGAGTCTCAGGCAGAGCTTACTTTGCAGGGCAAAGGTCAAAAAAGGAAACCCTAAGCCTGATGGCAGCTTGTGATTTCTTCGTTCTCAACTCCACTCACGAAGGTCTCCCTCATGCGATCTTGGAAGCGATGGCTCTGGGTCTTCCAGTAATCGCCACAGCGGTGGGCGGAACACCCGAGGTGGTGCGGGATGGAGAGACAGGTTTACTGATCCATTCAGGAAACAGGGTGTTGGAAAAGACATTGTGTGCTCTTGTAACGGATGAGAAGACAAGGCGACGGCTGGGGGAAAAGGCGAAAAAATGGGTTCGCGAGCATATGAGCCTTCAAGTCATGGTTACTTCCACGGAAAAGGTGTTGCAAAGTGAGTTGGAGGCTATGGGGATGCCATGAGTATGGATGTTCATAGATTGGCCGAGCAATTCGTTTGGCTTTAGAAACCCGGAGGAAAGGAACGCCTGGATAACGATGGTCGAACAGGTTCTGCAGGAAGTCCGAATCGGCGCGCGCAGGTTAGTCCATGGGGCATTGCGCCGCCCTTTTGTGCGCCATGTGGGCGTCCTCACCGTAGCCAATGGGGTGGGAGCGGTTTTGTCCGTTGCGCAAGGCATTCTTGTGGCACGATGGTTGGGACCTGAACTTTACGGAGTGGCAGCTCTGGTGATGAGTGTCCCTTCGTTAGTCTATACTTTTTTTGATGCTCGCTCGGCAGAGGCGTCGGTGAAGTTCCTCAGTGAGTTTGATGCCCGAGGTGAACGGGAGCGAGCATTAGCGATGTGCAAGGTAGGCTACACAGTGGATTTTACGATTGCCGTGGTGGCGTTCTTGGTCATCCTGCTACTTTCGCCTTGGGCAGCGAAAAGCATTGTCAATCGTCCCGAAATGGGTTGGTTGATTATCCTTTATGGAAGTGCCTTCCTTCCCCGAGCGTTAACAGGGACTTCTTACGCGGTGCTGGCGACCTTAGGGCGTTTTCCATCTATTGCTCTGATTGATACACTCGCCAACTTTCTGCGGGTTGGACTGGTCTTGGGTCTGGTGGGACTAGGATGGCAGGTGGCGGGGGTTGTATGGGGAAATGCTATCGCGATGGCAGCAACAGGGCTTCTTTACGGCATATTGGCTTATAGTCTCATGAAGAGCCGATGGGGTCGGTCCTGGCTCTCCGCCGACTGGTCGTATCTCAAAGGTCTGTGGAGAGAGGTCATCAGTTTTCTTGCCTATAACGGTCTGAATGCCCTTTTAGGGCTGATTCCTAAACAACTGGATGTAGTCCTCTTGGGCTACTTCCGCAACCCAATTGAAGTCGGGTATTACAAATTAGCAAAAACTCTCGCAGGGGCAGTAGGGTATGTAGTTGGACCGCTTCAGTCAGTCGTCTATCCCGAATTCGCGAAATTGTGGGGAATTGGTGACATGAAGGCATTCCGGCAGAAGACCCGTAAATTGGCGCTTCAAGTCGGGTTGCCTTTGGCAGCAGTGACAGCCTGCGGCGTCATGCTACTTCCCTTCATTTTGCCCGCTCTTTTAGGTCAATATGATCCCGCAGTGCCTGCTGCTCAGTTGCTCTTACTCGGCTCTGCAATATGGCTTGGGTTCTTTTGGTTGAAACCCATTTACCTTGCTCAAGGTAGGCTCCGTGTTTGGACGGGCATTTCTGTGCTTATTGTGTTCCTTTCCGTCTTAGGCTTTTTCGTGATTATCCCTTACTGGGGTTACTTAGGACTTAGTCTGTGGATAATGCTTTTGAATGGCCTGGGTCATATCGTGGGGCTTTGCTTTTTAGCCCGAAAGTGGAGTGGTTGAAATGAGCGAGTTCATTAGGACGGAAGAAAGAGAGAATTGTCCGCTGTGCGATAACATTGGGAAGCCCTTACTTATGGGGCTCTCGGATCGCCTATATCGTGTGCCCGGTCAGTGGAACTACCTCTACTGCAAAGACTGTGGCTTGGCATGGCTTAGCCCTCGCCCTGTATCCGAAGATTTGGGGAAGTGCTACCCAGACTCTTACTTTACCCATGAAAAGCCCGATTTTGCTGATCCCTTAAGTGTGGACACAAAAGACCAACTGACCGCTTTCAAGAGGCGACTTCGTCTGGCGATCCCAAGGGAGTGGTTTAATTATCAGCATCTACCAAAACAATCTTACTTCCTCTCAGCAACTGCAGCGCTTTTGATGCTGCTACCATCGTTTCGCGAAAAGGTTACCATGGGCTTAGGACAGAGGATGGTGAGTTAAAAAGAGAAAGGGCGACTTTTGGATATTGGCTGCGGGAATGGAACTTATCTTGCACTTATGAAACGCCTCGGGTGGGAAGTAGCCGGCATAGAGATGGACCCTGAAGCCGCGAAGATAGCATCATCCAACTTTGGTATCTATGTGCATGTCGGCGACATTGCCACGGCACCTTTTGATGCGGAAACTTTTGATGTCATCACGATGAGCCATGTTATAGAGCATGTTCCAGAGCCAGTGAGGTTTTTGGGAGAAGTAATACAGTTGCTAAAGCCAAGCGGCAAGGTCATCATTGTGACGCCAAATTTACAGAGTTTAGGAGCCAAGTTCTTTGGCACTGATTGGTATTGTTGGGATCCGCCCAGGCATCTTGTTTTATTCACGCCAAGAAGTCTGGCGCTATGTTTGAAAAAGGCAGGACTTTCATGCCAACATATCTACTCTTCACCGCGCATGGCGAGGAAGGTCTTTCGGAAGCGATTGCTACTCCAAAAGACGGGATTCTTCAGCCATGAATACGAAGATTCTTTGACAAACCACTTGTGGGCGAGGTTTGGAGCGAAACTTTTTGAGATACTGGAGCGGTTGGGGGATTTTGTCTTTTACTGGGGTGAGGAAATAGAATGCGTGGCAGTCAAAGAATAAGGGTTGCTTTCCTGACCCGCTATGATCGGTCGCGGGCAAGTAGCCGTGTAAGGGTTTATGACTACTTGCCACACCTTCAACGAATGGGTTTTGAATGTCGTATCCTACCATTCCCACGAAGACTCACAACCATAACCAAAGTCCGATATCTCTTAAACGCGCTATGGCTTGCCCGATGGGCAGATGTAGTCGTTCTGCAAAAGTTGGTTCTACGCGAAGCATTTTTGAGTGCCATTAAAAAGACTAATCCCAGAATCGTTTTCGACTTCGACGATGCTTTGTGGGCAGTTCCAGACGCTCTTCAACAAAATCCATTTGCCCAAATTCGCCATCAAGTTCAAACACAACGATTGCAGCACATTTTCACTCATGCTTGCTGCGTTATTGCTGGCAGTAACTATCTTGCCAATTATGCGAAAAAATTTGCTTCACGCGTGGAAGTTATCCCATCTTCTGTGGACTTAGAAAGTTACCCACTCAAGGAAAATTGGAGCGAAAATCCAGTAGTGCTCGGATGGATTGGATCACCGGAAAACCTTGTTGACTTCAATCCAATCCTTCCTGCTCTACGAGAACTTATTCGCAGAACGGATAAATTATACATCAAAGTGGTCAGTACATGCCCACCCAAGTGGAACGGCATTCCTTTTCTTTTTGAACAATGGAAGTTGGGACAAGATATAACTTATCTACACAGTTTTGACATTGGTCTCATGCCGCTAAACGACACAGAGCGCAGCCGAGGACGATGCGCTTTCAAGGCAATTCAATACATGGCTGTAGGATTACCGGTTGTTGCATCACCGATTGGCGCTGCCTCTGAAGTGATTATGCATGGAGAAACAGGTTTTCTCGCCACCTCAATTGAAGAGTGGGTTGAATATCTGTCACTATTGGTGAAGAACAAACCCCTGCGAACTAAAATGGGAAAGGCAGGACGCGCCCGTGTGGAACGCCTATTTAGTATCCAAGCGAATGCACCCAAGTTAGCATCTCTCTTGAGAGAGGTTGCTTTATTATGAAATTGCAGGTTGTCTACCTTGCCAATGTCCGCCTTCCCACGGAAAAGGCGCATGGATATCAAATTTGCAAAATGTGTGAGGCATTTGCTTTGAATGGGGCGGAAGTTGTGCTCCTGCATCCTCACCGTCACCAGTCAGACCCACAACTTGTTGGGCGGACTGTGTTTGATTACTATGGAATTAAGCCCATTTTTCAAGTGCAAACATTGAAAAATTTGGATGTAGTGGTGCTTAATCGGTTCATCCCTGACCGAATTTTCACACCTATCTTTTTTGCCCATGCCTTCATTTGGGGATACTATGCAGCCTCGGTGGCAAGACAGTTTAGAGCAGACCTTTATTACACACGCGATGCCACGATTGCCTATTGGTTGGTGCGAATGGGGCTACCCACAGTCTATGAAGCCCATGTAGCGCCCAATAGGGGGCAAAGATGGCTTTTGAGAAAAATAACCCGTCATTCTTTGCTGCGTTTAGTTGTCGTTCTAACTTCCTTCCTTCGACAGAGGTTTTTAGACATGGGCTTCTCATCTGATCGGGTCATCGTGCTTCCGGATGGCGTGGATTTGGACCTATTTGAAAGCTTACCAAGCAAAGACGACTGTCGGCGTCGACTTGGCTTGCCGTTAGGACGCCCTATCATCGGCTATATTGGGCGTTTCCGGACATTGGAGATGGAAAAAGGCATCCCGGAACTCGTTGAGGCGATGAAGGATTTGTCATCGGTGAATGGTGCCGAACCTCTCCTGCTCTGCGTGGGTGGACCAATGGACGCTGTGCCGACTTACCTGGAACTTGCCCGTCGCATCGGCATCCCGCAGGATAGAATTTGGTTCGTAGATCGAGTGCCCAATACCGAAGTGCCTTACTGGATTCGTGCATTTGATGTCGCCCTTGCTCCTTTTCCTTGGGTGGATCATTACGCTTATTTCATGTCGCCCCTCAAACTCTTTGAATATATGGCGGCGGGGGTGCCCATCTTAGCGACGGATTTGCCATCTATTCGGGAAGTCCTGCGCCATGGCGAGAACGCCTGGCTGCTCCCGCCCAGCAACCCGAAGGCGCTGGCGGAGGGCATTCGTCACCTTCTGGAAAATCCAGACTTGGCGGAGCGTTTGGCGCGGCAGGCAAAAGAAGATGTGCGTCAATACACCTGGAAGCGTCGGGCAGCAGTAATCTTGCAGCATGTCCTTGGGAATTAAGAAGGAGGGGCGAGAATGAGGACAAAAGTGGCTTTCATTGGAGGTGCTCGCTATAGCCAACCGCTGGATGCTACCAGCGAAAAGAAGTGGCGGCTCCTTTCTGAGTTAGGGGAGATGTTCGTTATCGGCTTTTCACAAGATTTGCGTCCGCGAAGGTTTACCCAGCACGCCCATTTCTATTTGCTCCCTAAGTTTCCGATGCCTGTCTTGCGTTACCTTGCCATGTTTACCGTTGGTCCAGCCCTTACCCTTTGGCTGATCTTGAGGCAAGGTGTCCGAATCTTAGTGGCTCAAAGCCCTTATGAAGGTTTTGCAGCAGCAGTAGCAAAGGTTCTGGCTCGCCTCGTTGGGTTTCAAGTAGTCCTCATTGTAGAGAACCATGGAGACTTTGAGGTCTCGCTTTTCCTCCAACGACGGGTGCGTTGCCAGAGCCTCTACCGCTGGCTGATGCGGAGAACGGCTCGCTTTGCCCTTCAGCACGCTGACTTGTTGCGGGCTGTTTCTAATTCAACCAGAAAGCAATTAGAAATCTGGTCATCCGGAAAACCGATTGTCCAGTTTCCCGCATGGACAGACATTGAGGTTTTCTTGAAGACTGGTGAGGACGATGGAACAAGAGAACCTGTGATTCTTTTTGCAGGAGTGTTAACTCCTCTGAAGGGTATTCATCATTTGCTTCACGCCTTTGCCAAAGTTGCTCAAGAGTTTCCTGAAGTTCGACTGGAAATAGTAGGGCGAGACGAAAACTCGGAGTATGCAGAGGAACTGCGTCAAAAGGTGCTTCGGCTTGGGCTGAATGGGCGGGTGTCTTTTGTGGGCGAAGTTTCTCAAGCAGAGCTGGCGGACCGGATGCGTCGCGCTTGTGTCTTTGTTCTGCCTTCTCTATCGGAGGGGTTGGGACGGGTGGTTGTGGAAGCAATGGCGACTGGGACACCGGTGATTGGAAGTCATGTAGATGGCATTCCCGAGATAGTGCAGGAGGGTTTAACAGGTTTCTTAGTGCCTCCGGGGGATGAAGAAGCGTTAGCAGAGCGACTGCGTTGGGTGCTAAAGCATCCGCAGGAAGCAAAGGCAATGGGTCATCGCGCCAGGGAATTCGCTCGCTCTTTCTTCTCTCCCGAGGCTTACCTTGCAGGTTACCGGCGTCTGTTTGAAATGGCTAAGGAGGTTCTAAAGTCCCGATGAGGTTACTTCTGTTCAATCTGGCAACAGATGCCGACGATCCTATCTTGGGCTTTACCACTCGTTGGATTCAAGCATTGGCAAAGCGAGTAGAGTTCATCCATGTCATCACTATGCGAGCAGGGAGGATAGAAGTGCCTGAAAATGTTCGGGTCTATTCTGTGGGCAAGGAAAAAGGCTACAGTGAGCCACGCAGAGCAGTAGAGTTTTATCGATACTTGTTCCGTGTCCTGCGAGAAGATCGCATTGATACTTGCTTCTCGCACATGATTCCCATTTTCACTGTCTTGGCAGCACCTGTTTTGAAGGTGAAGAAAATTCCGATTGTGACTTGGTATGCTCATCCCAGCCTGACATGGGTATTGAAACTCGCACATCATCTATCAGATCGGATGGTATCCAGTGTTGCCACAGCCTATCCCTACCGTAAGGACAAACTTGTGGTAATTGGACAGGGTATTGATACTGACCTTTTCTGCCCAGATGGCTCTCCTCCGGAGGAGCCACCGATGATTTTGTGCGTGGGACGACTTTCGCCTGTGAAAGATCATCCAACCTTGATTCGGGCAGCAGCCTTGTTGCGGGAGCGGTTGAAAAAACCCTTTCGGGTAGTCATTTTAGGTGGACCTGCTGGACCGAAAGATGAGCCTTATGTTCGTTCATTGCATCGGTTGGTGGAGGAACTTAATTTGCAGGACATCGTTTCCTTCCATCCACCTGTCCCTCAGAGCGCCTTACCGAACTGGTATCGGCGTTGCACCGTTCTTGTGAACATGACACCTACCGGCTCTGGAGACAAAGTTGTGTGGGAGGCTATGGCGTGTGGGCGACCTTGTTTGGCAGCAAACGAAGGCTTTCGGGAGACGATGGGAAGATGGTCTGATTTGCTTTTGTTTCGCTATAATGAACCTTCAGATTTGGCTGGAAAGTTAGAAATCTTGCTCGATATGGGCTATAAGCAACTACAAGAGATAAGCGCAGAACTGCGACAAAAGGTTATAGAAGAGCACAGTCTGACAAAATTGGCGGAGAAATTAGTTTCACTCTTTGAGACCTTAATATAGCAGCACGATAAAAAAGGGAATACTCAAAAATGTTGAGAGTAAATTTCTGTGTGTTATGGAGGGAAGCGACGCGTGGGAAGTCTATCTGGCGCATTTTGATGAACGAATGCTTAAAACTGTGGCGGGAAGAAATCAGAGGCACTGTGCTTGATTTAGCCTGTGGGCAAGAGCCAAGTTATTGGCGCATTTTAGATTTAAAGGACAACGAAAAAGTCCATCTTGTCGGCATTGATTCCAATCCAGCCGTTCATCCCACAATTGTGGCGGACTTAACACATTCGATTCCATTCAAGGATGCGACAGCGGATGTCACCATTGTTTCGTCCTTCCTTTACATTGTCCCTGACCCGAAAGAGTTTCTTAAGGGAGTAAAACGCATCTTGAAGCCCGGCGGTTGTTTGATACTGACAGCGCCTCTTGTTTTCCCATACACACCTGAACCGACAGATTACTGGCGTTTTACTGAGGAGGGTCTTTCATGGTTACTCTACAATGCAGGCTTTACTGACTTTGAAATTGTCCCAGTAGGGAACCGCTTTTCAGCAGCCGCCTTCCTGCTGGAACCATTCTTGCGTCCAAGATGGATTGTAGCGCCCTTAGTTTACCTGCTGTGTCTCTTTCTGGACTGAATCGTCGCATATTTCAAACTTCGTCCTTGTCCCATCGGGTATGTAGTGTTGGCGAGGAAGCGATGAGTGTGAGTATTCGCTACTTTGTTCGTAACTCTGTTTACTGTCTGCTTCGGGTGATAAGCGGTTCTGGGAAACGCGTTCGTGTGATTCTCCTCTATCACTCAGTTACCAAAGGACCGTCATTCGGTTCTTATTCAGTGCCAGTGAAGTCCTTTGAAGCGCAGATGGCTTACCTAAGCCGCCATTTCAAGATTGTAAGACTCTGCGACTTGGAACATTACATCGCTACTGACTATCAAGATCGCATTGCCTGTGTTACTTTTGATGATGGTTGTTTTGATAATTACGAAGTAGCCTTGCCTGTGTTAGAGCGTTTTGGTATTAAGGCAACTTTTTTCGTTGTAACAGGCTTGCTGGGGGGCTCTCTTATCACATCTTATGGGAATGTTCCTCTAATGGGCAGTAATGAGATACGCGAATTGGCGTCTTTAGGACACGAAGTTGGGGCGCACAGCGTTTCACACTTAAAACTAACTCAAGTGCCTTTAGAGCGTGCAAGGAAGGAAATTGGGGACTCCAAGCATTTTTTAGAGGATTTGATCGGCAAAGAGGTGATATCTTTTGCCTACCCAAAGGGAGCATGGAATGAAACGCTGGAAGAAGAGGTAAGGCAGCAAGGTTTTCGTTACGCAGTGACGATACAAGAAGGGTTGGTTTCAGACCATCCAGACTGGTTGGCACTTCCGCGCGTTTGGATTAGCCCTTCCTTGAGCCTTGGAGGTTTTGCTGCAAAACTTTCGCCAGCAGTGGAATGGTATGAAAAGTTGCGGAGGTTGAGGAAACGGATATGAACCCGATAAGTAAAGTCAAGACTTTGTGGCAATATACATATGCCGCATGGGCACTTGGGGATGACCTGCATTCCAAATTAGTCCTGGCTACCATGTTGCCTCGGTTAAAATTCTCAGCCATTGGAGTGGATAGTGAAAGGTTGCATAAAGTTCGGATTAAACTTGACTCTTTGAGAAGGGTTCTTTACTTCAGAACTCAGGATATTTTCCTGATCCATGAAGTGCTTTGGGGTAATCCTTATCTCCATCCTGCGATGCTACAAAATCCACCACGGTGCATTTTGGACTTGGGTGCACACATTGGCTTAGCGACACTCAGGTTTAAGGCGTCTTTTCCGCATGCCATTATCCATTGCTATGAACCTGATCCCGAAAACTTTAAGCTGCTGAAAAAGAATACTAAAGATTTACTCGGAGTGGTCTTGCACCAAGAGGCTGTAGGTCCTAAGGACACTATTTCTACCCTTTATGTGCCAATTGGGCGTCACTCAGCTTCTTCTCTCTGTCGCCCTCCCGAAAATATAGCATTCCACGAGGTCCGCTGCAAAGTGAAATCCCTTGACAGGATACTGGTTGATATAGACTCGCCAGTTGATTTAGTGAAGTTTGATATAGAAGGCATTGAATACGAAGTGTTTTCTGCCTCAAAGCGTGTTCAAGAGGTGCCATGGATAGTCGGTGAATTGAAGGGTGAGATGGGACAGATAAAGCGTTTCGTCCATTTGTTTCCTCATCATTGCGCTGAGGTAGTATGGGTTACTTTAAAGATGGCAGTAGTATATCTGTGGCGTAGATCCTAACTCTGGTGAACCTGAAATGAGGCGCTACAATACAAGACCAATTTACCAAGAGCCTACTCCCGGATCAATTGTAATGTTGGGTCTCATCGTTAGTCTCATTGTCATGACAGGACTCATTGCAAGTTGGCTTAGGGTCACATTAGTAGGCTTAGCGGAACAGGACCGCCTAATTACGGTCTACACCGGAGATATCCTAAGCGCCATACCTATTGCAACAGGTTTATATGCCCTTGGTGCTATTATCGCGATGAGGTTTCCATTGAGACAAGCAGTCGGTTGGTACTCGTTGTTCTTCTCAATTCGTATTTTGACGGCTATAGTGTTGTCCTACACTTTTATGTACGACGACGAGAAGGCTTTTCACTATGCAGCATTAGCTTTGCCTGAAAGGTTCGGCTACCTTGGCGCAGGGCGTGCATACTACAGCCTAGTCACCTGGGTGTATTCCTCTTTTGGTGCTAATATAATTATACCTAAAACTGTCAACACCTTATTCGGATCCTTGCTACCTTTCCTTGCATTGGCCATTGCAACCAAATTGCCTATTGCGAGAATTTATGCTCTGCAAGCGTTCTGGATTATCGGTCTGGCACCGCCCTTTATTGTCTTTTCTGCAGTTAACTTGAAGGAGACATTGACATCGTTTGTGATTCTCTTGGTGGCATGGAGTTTAGTGCTGTCGCGAAATAGGCCTATCGCTGCATTAGTAACTACTTCATTGGGAGTAGGAGGCTTATATTGGGTGCGAGGTGCGCCATTTGCACTGGCAGGGATGTTGGGAATAGTTGTCAGATATTTCTGGCCTTTTTCGCAGAACCCTCGGCGAATACAGTGGTGGTTCTTTGTAGTAGTGTTGGTTTTAGCAGGAATTTTGTTTTTTGGACAAAAGTTGCTTAGTTCAATATATGCTACCATAGTGTCTCGCACTACAAAAGAAGAGTATTTTGTGAGGAGATTCAAAGAATCACAGGCTACTGTAAATAGATTCTTGAACATTGACTCGCCTCTTTCTCCCAAGAACACTGTGATCTTGTTCTTGCGAGGTCTTTACTCTCCCTGCCCATTGAGGTGTTTACTTGATAGTAATGTTGAAACATTGATAGAAGCAGCGAGCATGCTGTTTTGGTATTTATTATTCCCTTTGTCGCTAATTACGCTATTCCGCTTTTGGAGGAATTCAGAGATAATGGCATTATGGACGATCGGTTTCATGGTTTTTGCTATGGCGACAATGGGAGTGGCAGTGGGAAGTGACCCTTTTCGCCATCGAATTACTGTTCTCGGACTATTTGTGATTCTTGCCTCCATGTCTATGAATTATAAAATAGTGCGGAAGTACAGTTGGGTATTTTGGCTTTGGGGAATTGGTGCCGTAGCATTCATAGTGCTTTGGTTACGATTCAGGTTTTGAGTTACAAGTCAAACATAATTTTTATCTTGTGATGGGATGTAAAAGGCATAAAGATTTCTAAATTTTTCTTACGGCACGACAAGAGTATGAAAGTCCTTCACCTCATCAACACCCTATCCGCTGGCGGGGCAGAGTTGCACCTTCTTACCCTGTGTCGCTATCTAAAGCGGCTTGGAGTAGAGATAAGCGTGGCTTACCTTAAGGAGGGACGAGGTTCCCGTCCACTTCGTCCTGATTTTGAGGCGGCAGGTATCCCAGTGTTCTACCTTGGTGGTGAGGGCGTAGATTTCGTTCGACCATGGCTTCAGTTGCACCGCTTACTCAAGCAGGAAAAGCCAGATATCCTTCACACCCACCTACCTCGCGCCGACCTATTAGGCTTCTTAACCCGCTTGAGTGGATTTTCGAGTCCGTGGGTCTGTTCCGTGCATGATATCCACTCTAAATCCTGGAGGGGACGCTGGGCACTTCCTTTCTTCGGATCGGTATGGCGCCGGGCCGATAAAGTTATCGCTATCTCGGAGGCTGTGAAGAGTTGGCTAGTGCAGGGCTATAGGCTTGAGTCCGAGAAAGTTCAAGTTGTCTACTATGGAATTGAACCTGAACGATGGTGTTCACCTTCTCGAGACTTGCGATTTGAATGGAAACTCGCCGAGAAACTTCTTGTTGGGAGCGTCGGGCGGTTGGAATCCCGAAAAGGGCACGACCTCTTGATCCGCGCCATGCCCTTCATTGCTCAACGATTTCCACAAACAATGCTGCTCATCGCGGGGCACGATCCTTGGGGTTATGGGCGTGTATTGGAAAGGTTAGTGGTGCAACTGGGCATGGAAAAACATGTGCGCTTCCTCGGTTTCCAAGATGACATCCCCTCGTTCCTTCACGCTATTGATGTCTTTGCTTTCGCTTCCCGTTCAGAAGGTTTCGGGCAAGTGGTTATTGAGGCAATGGCAGCGGGGAAGCCAATAGTGGTATCGCGTATCGCACCCTTGACAGAAATCGTGATAGACGGTGAGACAGGGTTTTATGCCGAACCTGAAAACCCTGAATCGTTTGCTGAAAAGATTTTGTGGCTTCTCTCCCATCGGGAAGAGGCACAAAATATGGGGAAAAAGGGACAGGAAGTGGTTAAAAAGCGATTTTCTGCCGAAACTATGGCTTTCGCAGTTTTGGCTATCTATCAGAAAGTTCTCCGGCGTGGATAAAGGGGTGCAGTTGAATGGCGAAAGTGCTGATGGTGGCGCATTGGGATTGGGTGCTGTATAACTTTCGGTTGCCTCTAGCAAGGGCTTTGAGGGAAAAAGGTTTTGAGGTCATTTTTGTCTGTCCCTACGGCGAGTATGTCCCTAAGTTGAAGGAGGAAGGATTTTGCTGGATTCATTGGGCAATTGTTAGGAGGAGTTTAAACCCCGTGCGAGAACTTGTTGCCATACTTCATCTCGCAAGCATTTATCAAAGGGAACAGCCTCAAATCGTCCACCACTTCACTATCAAGCCAAATCTCTACGGTTCAATTGCTGCCTTTCTAACGGGGACAAGAGGAGTCATTAACACTTTTGAAGGGCTCGGTTTTCTTTTTTCAGAATATCCCTTAGCCATCAGTCTGAGAGGTGTTGTTCTGCCTATAGCAAAGTTGGCTTTTAAAGTAAGTAGGGGATGGAGTATTTTCTTAAATTATCAGGATTTGGAAACATGTTTGCGTTTGAGGTTGATATTGCCTGAAAGAGCAATAGTCATAACTGGTATCGGTGTGGACACTAGAAAGTTCCGTCCCAATCACGAATTTCTTTCGAATAAGCATGAGCATCCAACTATTGTCCTTATGGCTGCGAGATTGCTTTGGGACAAAGGAGTTAGAGAATTTATTGAAGCAGCAAGAGTGTTGAAAGCAAGAGGGCTTCAAGTTGAATTTTGGCTTGCAGGGAAGCCTGACAATGGAAACCCGATGTGCGTGCCTGAAGAGTTCCTGAAGGAATGGCGGGAGGAGGGATTGATAAATTGGCTCGGGCACCGAGATGATATGCCAAATCTTTTGCAACAGGTTGACATCGCTGTCCTTCCAAGTTACCACGAGGGCGTGCCTCGCTTTCTTTTGGAGGCAGCGGCATGTGGTTTGCCACTGGTGGCAACAGACATCGAAGGTTGTCGGGTAGTAGTTCGTGACGGGGTTAATGGTTTTTTGGTGCCAGTGAAAGACCCCTATGCCCTCGCCGATGCTATAGAGACGCTAATCAAAAAGCCTGAACTTCGCCGTCAAATGGGGATTGCCAGTCGAAAGATTGTTGAAGCGGAATTTGATGAACGCATTATTCTGAACAAGTGGCTTGCATTGTATGACCGCGTCTTGAACTCAGATTGAGTTCGCAGGGTAGCGAGAAAAACTCAAGGAAGGCACCGGGGCTTGTCCCCGGTGCTTTTTGTTTGTGACTTTGGTGAAAGCATGACACAGGCAGAAGTGTTACACTTCACAAGGGTTTGATATTGCTGCAGTAGGTGATGACAGTGGGCGGGTCGATTTTGACTGTAATCGTTGCTTTCGCTGTCACTGCTGTTTTGACGCCGTTATTCCGTTCAGCGGCTTTGCGTATCGGTTGGGAACATCGCCCTGATCCAAAAAAGTGGAAAAGAAACGCCAACCCTCATTCTGTCCGCATAGCCCTCGGTGGCGGGTTGACTATGTTTGTTGGCATCATCGTTTCAGCACTCGTTTGTAGTGCCGTTTTGCTTTCGCCTTCGCAACATCAACTGCTATTTATTTCGCTCCTGTTTGCTGCTTGTGCGCTGTTGCTGGGATTGTATGACGACTGGCGAAGCCCGCGACCTGTTGTCCGCCTCGCATTTCAAGCCATTTTGGGCATCCTCACCGTTTCCCTTCTCGGTTGGGTCAAAGGGCTTCCTATTCCACTTGCCATCCCCATCACTGTCTTCGGGGTTGTGGGGCTCATGAACTCGGTCAACATGATGGACAATATGGACGGCGTTGCAAGTGGATTGATGACCTTGACAATGGTTGGCTACACGCTTTTAGGCATTTTGACGAGAAACGAAACGGTTACTTCACTGAGCCTTATGGTTGCAGGGGCAACTTTCGGCTTTTGGCTTTACAACAGACCTCCAGCCCTCATCTTCATGGGCGATACTGGCAGTTTGATGCTTGGCTACTTGTTGGCGGTCATCGGGACGATTTCTACATGGGGCGAATTCCACCATTGGTTTGGGCAACTTTTTGCTCCTTTGCTTTTGGCGAGCGTTTTCATTACGGACACGACTTTTGTGGTCTTGTGGAGGTGGTGGCATGGTTTGCCCGTGATGCAAGGGGACCGAAATCATACAAGCCACAGGTTGGCGGTCTGGCTTGGTCATTCCGAGTGGCGCGCTAACTTCGTTCTCTACGCTGTCCAGTTGTTCATGAACGCTTTGGCAATTATTGTAGCCACTACCGAATTTCCCATCGCTTTGGTTGCTGCTCTTTTTGGATTTGGCGGACTTATTGCTTTGGGTTGGCGCTTGTGGCATGTGCAAATGGATTCGCAATCGCCCCAAACTTAACTTGAAGGTGAAGCAGGATGAAAGAGGCTAAAGCAAAGCAGCAAGTGGAACTGCTGCTGAAAGAAGCACAGCAGGATAGCGATGTTTTGGCAGTGATGCTTTTCGGGAGCGTCGCCAGAGGGGAATCAAGTGCTCAATCAGATGTTGACATTTGTCTCGTCCTTTACCCCAAGTGTTGGCAGTTGGAAGAAT
>Ga0080004_1113387_pt1 | contig 99835 bp, 99 predicted proteins | sample WasSprMetagenome_FD_69207 | JGI IMG/M metagenome (GOLD analysis project Ga0080004, IMG submission 69207) | Sulfidic aquatic microbial communities from Washburn Spring, Yellowstone National Park, USA - WS (SPADES assembly) (version 2) | ecosystem: Environmental > Aquatic > Thermal springs > Hot...
TCATAATCGTCAAGGAAGTCTAGGCTAAGCAGGAGTTCACCACGCCTAATAAGCCTCTCATCAACAGCACTCCAATCCATAAAAGAAAGCTAAGCAAAGAAATTAATTAAGCCACAAAGTAAAGAAATTGAAAAAATGGAGGAAGCAATTAGGCATCCGAGAGAAGGAACTAGAATCCGCTTTGTCTTCTGGACTCTTGGGCGTTACGATATGGTATTTTACACTGAGGGGCCAGACCCAGTTATGGCCTTGAGTACTGTCTTACCATTTTTCGACTTTGCGTCAACGGAAACCTTGGTAGCTGTATCAAGGGAAGAGGCGCTGAAAGCCTTGGGTATTTAATCCCCACTTTATTTTTTATATAAAATCAAGCCAATCTAAGTACTTTTTGTTTTCCCCTCTAACTGTTTTGAAGAACTCACTTTGGAGTTTCTCAGTTATGGGGCCTCTTGAGCCATTTCCTATAACCCGTCCATCAATCTCCCTTATGGGCGTAATTTCTGCAGCGGTACCTGTGAAGAAAACTTCATCCGCTAAAAACAGTTGTTCTCTTAAAAGCTCTGCCTCAATGGTTAAGATGCCTTGATCTTTTGCTATTGTGATTACAGAATCTCTTGTTATCCCTGGAAGAGCTCCTGCACTAAAAGGAGGGGTGATCAGTTTTCCATTCTTCACTATAAAGATATTTTCCCCTGGTCCTTCAGCAACCCTTCCATTTAAATTAAGCAGGATAGCCTCGTCATAACCACAATTTAATGCTTCAAGCTTCGCCAAAACTGAGTTTGCGTAATTTGCAGTCAATTTAGCCAAAGGTGGTAGCATGCAGGAGTCTATTCTTCTCCAAGAAGAAATTTTACATCGAACTCCCTTTTTTAAGCCTTCTTCACCTAAATATGTTCCCCAAGGATAGCATGCTATTGCAACATCAACAGGATTGTTGAGCGGATTAAGCCCCATCTCTTTATAACCATAATATACAATAGGTCTGATGTAGCATTCTTTTAACTTGTTTACTCTTACAGTCTCTTTTACTGCTTCAAAAATCTCCTTCATAGTAAAGGGAATTTTCATCATGAAAATCTTGGCGCTATCAAAGAGCCTTCTGATGTGATCCTTTAACCTGAAGACTGCTGGACCACTTTTTGTTTCATAACATCTTATCCCCTCGAATACTCCTGTGCCATAGTGAAGTCCATGAGTAAGGATATGGATTTTGGCTTCGTCCCATTTTACAAATTTACCATTAATCCAGATCAAATCACTCTTGATCAAAGTGCATCTCTTAAGTCAACCCTTTGTTTTCCTTTTGCTATAATTCTTTTGGTGCTTATTGAAGAATAAGATTTTAATAAACTTTAATATTTGTTAAAAGAAACTTTAACCAAAGATAGATTACATCACTTGGTGAAGAAATTTTGGTAAACGCAAGGATCCTATTGTCTAAAAATATAGGTGAGAGGCATTTGCTCTTGGGCAATGAAGCCATTGCTCGAGGGGCTATAGAAGCAGGGGTAAAAGTTGTAACCACATATCCAGGGACCCCTTCCTCAGAAATTGCTGACAATCTTTCACATGTTGCAAAAGATGCTGGAATATACATGGAGTATTCTACAAATGAAATTGTAGCTGTTGAGGTAGCTGCTGGAGCTTCTTTATGTGGCGTTAGATCTTTATCTTGCATGAAGCATGTAGGTCTGAATGTTGCCTCTGATGCTCTTATTACTCTAGCTTACACAGGAGTTAGAGGAGGATTTGTAATAGTTTCGGCTGATGATCCTGGCTGCTGGAGTTCCCAGAATGAGCAAGATAATAGATACTATGCCCTTTTAGCCAACTTGCCTTGCCTTGAACCTTCTAATTCCCAGGAAGCAAAGGATTGGATAGTTTATGCTTTTGATCTTTCTGAAAAATTTGAGTTACCAATTTTATTTCGTACAACAACGAGGATCAGCCATGCCTTAGCTCCAGTGAAGCTTGGTTCAATTCGTGAAAGAATAGATCATGGCGAGTTCATTCCTGAAGTAAAGCGCTTTGTCATGGTGCCAGATTTTGCAAGGGTCAGGCATGTTGCATTAATTAATAAGATGGAGTCCGTTAAAGAGATTAGCGAAAATTCATCGTTTAACAAGATCATAAGAGATGAAGGAAAGATAGGTTTCGTAACTTCTGGAGCATCCTTTAACTATACTATGGAAGCCATAGATATTTTGGGTATTGAAGCCTCGGTTCTTAAAATAGGAATGATTCATCCTTTCCCAGAGCAACTTGTTAAAGATTTCATAAAGGGGTTTGAAGAGGTTTTTGTAGTTGAAGAGCTTGAACCCTATATTGAGAACGCCGTCAGGTCCTCTGCCAGTAGTCTAGGTTCGGTAAAGATAAATGGGAAGTTGAACAATTTCTTACCAAGAAATGGTGAGCTATCTACAAGCATTGTTACTAGAGCTTTAGCAAAAAGTTTAGGAAGACCTTTGCCAAGAAACTTCATTAGTGATATTCCTTTCGAAGAGATCCAGAAGAGTTTGCCCCCTAGACCTCCAATACTTTGCCCTGGTTGTCCTCATAGAGCTACTTTCTACGCGATGAAGAAGTCCATGAAGGATATACAAATAAATTGCACGGACATAGGTTGTTATGCTCTAGGTATTCAAGCACCTCTTAAAATTGGTGATCTTTTGATATGCATGGGAGCAAGTGTTGGTGCTGCCTGTGGCATAAGCAAGGTTCAAGAAAGACCTGTAGTTGCAATAGTAGGAGATTCAACTTTCTTTCACGCATCTATTCCAGGATTGATAAATGCAGTTTATAATAATCACAGGATAATCCTAATTGTTCTGGATAACTATGCTACAGCCATGACAGGCTTTCAGCCACATCCTGGAACAGGAATCACCGGTATAGGTACGCAAGGAAAAAGAGTAATCATAGAGGAAGTTGTAAAGGGCTGTGGTGTCGAGCATATTGAAGTAGTAGACCCTTATAATGTTAAACAAACATGCGATGCCTTAAAGAGGGCTATAGAATACTCAGGTCCATCAGTAGTAGTGGCTAGACAAAAGTGTAGTCTTTTAGCTACTCAAGAAAAGAGGAGGCAAGGCTTAAAAATAATTCCATATAGGGTGATTGAAGATAGGTGCACAAAATGTCTTGCATGTATAAAAGCTTTAGGTTGCCCAGCAATAAACATATTCAATGGGACAGTATTAATTGATGCTAATATATGCACTGGGTGCAGTGTTTGTGCACAAGTCTGTCCTTATAAAGCCATAGAAATTTCAAGGGATGAAGCAGATGAAGGAATGTAACATAGTGATTGCTGGCGTTGGAGGGCAAGGAGTTCTTTTAACTGCAGAAATTCTAGGCAATAGCGCCTTAATAGAAGGTTATGATGTTAGAGTTAGTGAGATTCATGGTATGGCTCAGAGGGGAGGAAGTGTTGTTTGTGATGTTAGAATAGGAAAAAGAGTATACGCACCTACTATACCAGATGGTATGGCTGATATAATGCTAGGTTTGGAGCCTATAGAGACTCTTAGATATTTAAGATTCACTTCTTCTAAGACCTTGATCATCATGAACACGAGATTGGTCAAACCTTCATCTGTTTTAATGGGCATTGCAAAGGATTTATCATCCCATGACATTATTCAAATCATTAATCGCTATTATAATAACACTGTACTAATCGATGCCATGGATATTGCTATAAAAGCTGGAAGCCCAATCGTGCAGAATATAGTTATGTTAGGAGCATTGGCTTCTACCAATCATCTCCCAATAAACATCAATACTCTAAAAGAGAGCATAAAGCAACTTGTTTCTCCTAAATATTTAGAATTGAACATAAGGGCTTTTGAATTGGGAGTGAAAGCTGGAAAGGCCTATCTATCTTCCAGACATTAAGAATTTGCGAAGCCAAGGCGCGATACCTTTAGGCATTAATATTATAACCACAACTAAGATAGCACCAAAAAGAAGAACTTGCATCTTGGGATAAATCGTTACCATTCCTGGACCGATAGTTCGAACCCAAGGTTCTATAATTCTTAAAAATTCATAAATAAGGAATCTTAAAAGTGATCCTATCACAGGCCCTTCTAGAGTTGCAAGTCCTCCTATGACACTTATGATAATAGGCCAGAATGAATTTTCTGGGCTATAGATTTGATGGTTTATGTAACCTATAAAATGAGCATAGAACGCTCCCATCAAACCTGTGAAGAAGGCACTTATAGTAAAGGCTAAAAGTCTATACTTTACTACGTCGATTCCTGTAGCCTTAGCTTCTGACTCATTCTCACGAATAGCAGCAAAAGCCAAACCCACTTTAGATCTTGTGATAAAGTGAAAGAGTAAAACCAAAAATACAGCTAGGGTAAGCATCACATAGTAATAATAGAAGTAATACTGGTATTGATTTATTGATGGAAATAATTTAGGAACCGTTAGCCCCAAAGTTCCCCCGGTGAGCCAATCTAATTCTATGGTTAAAGCTATCATGATTATACTAAAACCAAATGTTACTAAAGCTAGAAACCATTCTCTTAACCTAACACAAGTCAAGCCTATAAAGAATCCTACAAAGGCCGATACAATTGCACCCATTAGAATCCCGATAAAAGGTAAAGAAGTTTGAATAGTAAACAAAGTAGTAACATATGCACCTATGCCAAGAAAGGCTGCGTGCCCAAAGGATACTTGACCAGAGTAAGCTAGGAGGTTCCAACTGGAAGAGTAGCCTATAAAAAAGAACGTCAAAATTAGAACGTGCATCAAATAAATTGAAATTTGGAAGAAGGGAATAAGGAGGGATATTACTAGCAATAAAAATAGGAGATAGAATTTTGGATTTCTCCAGATGAGGCAAAGATCATTAATTATTTTCATATCTCCTTCTCTCCAAATAAGCCTGTGGGTCTGATTATTAGTGCTAAAATAAGAATAATGAACCCTACAGCGTCTCTCCAAGTGCCTCCTAGCACAGTTACTGCGCCACTTTCAACTAAACCATATACCAAGCCTCCAACAACCGCTCCAACGGGGCTACCAAGTCCTCCTAAAATGATTATGGTGAAGGCTTTCAGAGCGGGTATCTCGCCAGCATAAGGAGTTATAGAAGTAGTGATGGCCAAAAGAGTTCCCGCAGTTGCAGCTAAAGCTGTACCTAGTCCAAAGGTAAGCATGTTTATATGCTCAACGTTTATACCCATCAGCATCGCAGCTACTCTGTTTTGACTCGCCGCTCTCATAGCCCTTCCAATCTTTGTTCTTCTTATCAGTATGTAAAAGCCAACCATAATCAACACAGTAATTCCGATTACGATCAACCAATCAAGACCCATGCTCACAATCCCAAAGGAAATTATCATGTTCTTGAATGGACTATCGATAAGTACTGGATAATCGGTCCATAAGATAGACATGGCGTTTTGTAGCACATATATTAAACCCAGGCTAAGAATTAGCTCATTAAGCTTTGATGTACCTAACACTTGATGGAAGCATACTCTCTCAGTAATTACTCCTATCACTCCAACAACAACCATTGAAAGAAAGATAGAAAAGTAGGGGTTAAGGCCTGTAAGAATTGAAAGCCAGTAACTTACATACCCGCCCAGTATCATGAACTCTCCATGGGCGAAGTTCACTACTTTCATCACGCCAAAAATGAGATTAAGCCCAGAGGCTAGTAGCACATATATGCAGCCTACGATCAATCCCCATATGACTATCTGAATTAAAATAGGGAAGCTAATTGCTAATGCCAACCTTATCACCAATAGGCTTATGCTCCCATTCCGGACTAATTTCCTTAGTTTTCGATTTATAACTATTTAGGGTCCGCCAGGTACATAGCCAGGTGGTAGCTCGAAATCTCTTTGCTTTAATTCATCTGGGTAGACTATGTATGGCTTGAGTGTGGTGCCATTCCATATCAACTGTTCTATAAAGCAGAGAGGATCAATCTCGTGGTTCTCATCAAACCTTATGATCCCATCCTTCATCATGATTAGCATCTGTGGCATCTCAATATTTTCTATAGCATCTCTTATCTTTGCTTTATCAAGTGTTCCTGCATTCTCTATTGCTCGAGCAATTAAGTATATTGCATCATAAGTATCAGCCCCCATCATACCTGGAATTACTCCCCATCTCTCAATATATTTGGTTTTGTATTCGTCAACAATTTCTGAGTAGGACTCAGCCAGTGGTCCAAATTTCGACTCTATGATTTGATGGTCTCCAAAACTTCCAAGAAACTCGTAGAATTGAGGTTCTTCACAGCATTCGACTGCAATATATAGGGTATTTAGACCGACATCTGCTAGACCTTGCTTTATGGCATCAGCAGTATCTTTAGTAAATCCTGCATGGTAAACTGCGTCTGGCTTTGCATCTTTAATCTTCAACAATTGAGTATGAAAATCTGTATCTCCCATCCCAAAGGTTTCAAAATCAACAATGGTGATGTTCAATCCTAAGGCATTTATGAAGTTAATAGTTGATTGATAGCAACCTTGACCGTAGGCGGTGTTTTGATACAAAATAGCAAGACTAAGATTTCTATCAGGGGCAACAATTGGTTTTACCGTATGGTTGAGGAATCTTACTATAGTTTCAGAATAATCATCTGTAATAGTACAATAGTGGAACATGTAGCTCGTATTCTTATCGGTCCTTCTTGTAACTAGGGAAGAAGATGCGCCTGTTATGACAAACGGAACATTATGGTCTATGGCTGGTACTTGAGAAGCAAGGGTTACAGCGCTAGAGAAACCTCCAACAAGAACATCTACGTTATCTTCAGTTATCAATTTCGTAACAACTGTTACCCCATCTGTTGGGCTTGTTTTATCATCACCCACTACGAGTTCTATTTTTAGTTTTGTGTTATACTCTCTCACATAAACTCCTCCAGCTTCATTTATCTCCTCAACAGCCAGAATTGCGGCTCTTTCCATATCCATGCCTACATCGGCTGCAGACCCTGTAAGGGATGCTACCAAACCTATCTTTATAGTCCTCCCAGGAGGTGGAGTTATAAAGTAATAATAGGCAGCGACTGATACTCCTATGATGGCTATTATGGCAACAGCAACTATTAACTGAGTTCTTTTCTTCAGAGTTATCTCCCCTTATATTCAAGGGTTTATTTGCAGGGTTTCTTAAAGTTTTCTTAGTGAGTTTTAAAGTCCAAGATACACTCTTTTTACATATTCATTGGCTAGAAGTTCGTTCCAATCTCCTGAAAGGACAACCTTCCCTGCTTCGAGCAGGTATCCTCTATCAGCGATCTCCAAGGCTCTATGCACATTCTGCTCAACTAAAAGCAAAGTTACACCTTTCTCATTTATCTCACGCATCGCATTAAAGATCTTTTGCACAAGAATAGGCGCTAATCCTAGTGAAGGCTCGTCCATGATCAAAAGCTTAGGTTTTGACATTAAACCCCTTGCTATTGCTAACATTTGCTGCTCTCCTCCACTAAGGGTTTGGGCTAACTGCTTTTGCCTCTCCTTTAAGACCGGAAAGATTCGAAAGACCATTTCTAGAGATTGATCCTTATATTTTTCAGCAGTCTTACCATAGGCACCTAATAAGAGATTTTCATAGACAGTCATCTTTGGGAAAATTTCTCTCCCTTCAGGAACAAGGACAATTCCCATGTCAACGATTTTATATGTAGGAAGTTTATCTATTCTTTTACCAAAAAATCTTATGCTCCCGGAATTAGGGTGGAGCAATCCAAGAATAGTCTTTACTAAAGTTGTCTTTCCTGCACCATTAGGACCAAGGATTGTAACTATCTCCCCTTCTTTTACATTAAGGGAAACGTTCCAAAGAATCTGAACGTTGCCATAAGAAGCACTTATGTCGTCTACCTCAAGCAATCTGAACTCTCCCCCAAGTAAGATCTTATCACCGCCTCATTATTGGCAACTTCTTCTGGAGTTCCTTCAGCTATCTTTTCACCATGATCCAAAACTATAACTCTATCACAAAGACCCATAATAATCTTCATGATATGCTCAACCATGAGAATCGTAATTCCACTTTTTCTTATCTTCTTAATGATCTCTATGGCCCTTTCGCCTTCCATATGCCCCAAGCCTGTTGTAACTTCATCAAAAAGGAGTAACTTCGGATCAGTGGCAAGGGCTTTTGCTAGCTGGACTCTTCTTAGCTCTGCTATGTTCAGATTCTTTGCCAATGTTTCCATTTTATTCTCAGAAAATTCAACAAACCTTAACACTTCTGCAGCCTTTTTCTTAGCTTCGCTTAAACTTGTTCTTCCTGGCTTTCCAAAAAGTACTCCTATAGCGACGTTCTCTATGGCTGTCATTTCAGGGAACGCCTGAGCAATTTGAGCAGTCCCAGAGATCCCCATCTTACAAACTTGATGCGGGCTTAACCTCGAAATATCTTCCCCCACGAACCTTATATAACCTGAATCTTGCTTATAGAATCTATTTATTATCTTCAATAATGTAGACTTTCCTGCTCCGTTGGGTCCGACTAGCCCGACGATCTCATTTTGCTCTACTTGAAAATCGACATTCTTAACTGCTATCAAACCTCCAAAACTCTTCGTCACTTTTTCTACTTTGAGCAAAGGAGATCTTGTCAAGGGGATTGTTAATTCTTTTTCAGCTTTATTAATATACATTTCCTTTTATGGTGCATTTCCTTGCTTTGAGGACTGTTAATTATAGATATACTTTAACAGGCAAGAATTATAAGATAGACAATTCTAAGTTAAGGGGGTGCGTTCAATGGAGAGCCATATGCTGTTTTACAACAACATTGAGAGAATTAATAGAAAAGAATTGGAAGAATTACAATTAAGGAAATTAAGAGCAACTGTACAATTGCTTTATGATAAAAATCCATATTTTGGAAGAAAGCTTCGACAGGCTCAGGTTAAACCTTCTGATATTAACAAGTTGGAGGACCTTTCTAAGATACCTTTCACTACAAAAGACGATTTGAGAATAAATTATCCCACCGGTCTTCTTAACGTAGGAATGGATAAAGTTGTGAGGTTTCATGTATCATCTGGTACTACTGGTGACCCAACAGTAGTCGCATACACTAAATCCGATATTGATAAATGGAGTGAATTAAATGCAAGATGCTTAGCCATGATGGGAGTTAAGAGGGGAGATGTAGTTCAGATTGCTTATGGTTACGGTCTTTTCACAGGAGGATTAGGTATTCATTATGGTGCTGAGAGACTTGGTGCTGCCATAATTCCATCGAGCACTGGGAATACGAAAAGGCAGATAAAACTCATGAGAGACATGCATGCAACAGTGCTTGCTTGCACACCATCTTATGCCTTATACCTAGCTGAGACCATAATTCAAGAGGGATTAGATCCTAAAAAAGATTTAAACTTACGCATCGGAGTTTTTGGAGCTGAACCTTGGTCTGAATCTGTTAGAAAGAGATTAATGAATCAGTTATGCCCTGAACCTTACGATATATATGGTTTAAGTGAGCTTTGCGGACCTGGTGTTGCTGCTGAGTGTCATATAAAAGATGGTTTACATATTTGGGCAGACCAATTCATACCAGAGGTTATAGACCCAAAGACTGGAGAAGTTTTAGGGCCTGGTGAGGAAGGCGAACTTGTAGTTACGACCATCGACAAGGAGGCGATGCCCTTGCTTAGATATAGGACTAGAGATGTCACATGCTTAGATCTAGAACCTTGTCCTTGTGGAAGGACTCATCCTAAAATTTCACGCATAAAAGGTAGAAACGATGACATGCTAAAGATAAGAGGTGTTAATGTCTTCCCCAGTCAGATAGAGTATGTTCTGGGTAAGATGGAAGAATTGGGTGATCAGTACCAGATAATCTTAACGAAATCAGGCCCTTTAGACGATTTGAAGGTAAAGGTAGAGGTTAAGCCCAGCGCAGTCTCAGACAAGCCTTGGGATATGATTGAGCTTAAGAAAAAAGTAGAGAGTGAAATCTATTCTGTTTTGAATCTACATGTTGAAGTTGATCTGGTCGAACCTGGCTCTCTGCCTAGAAGTGAAGGTAAAGCAAAAAGGGTACTTGACTTAAGGGGGTCAACTTAATGCCTGTTACACAAATTTGTGTATTCGTTGAAAATAAGCCTGGAAGATTCGCTGAAGTTGCCAGTCGATTAGAGCAAGTGAAGGTTAGGATATTGGCTTTCTGTATCGCTGATGCTGGAGACTTTGGTATAATTAGACTAATAGTTAACAAACCTGAATCATCTATTAAAGCGCTGGAGGGTTTAGCTAAAAGTATTAACCAAGTAGTAGTAATTCCAATAGCAGAGCAAACCAGTTTATCTAAAATTGCAAATTTACTAGGTGATAAAAAAGTAAACATTGATTATGCTTATACATCTGCAATACCAATAAACGGAAATCTAGCTTTAATCCTTCGTGTGAGTGATACAGAAAAAACAGAAAAGATACTGATGGAGAACGATATTAAGGTCTTAACACAAAAGGACTTTGGATAACCAAAGAGGCTTTGAACTAATGATTGATATGAATTTCTTCGAAGTCTTAAGAAATAGACATTCGATTCGTGCATTTAAGAAAAAGGATGTAGAGCAGGAGAAGATCAATATCATATTGGAAGCTGCTAACCTGGCACCGTCTGCTGGTAATTTGCAAGCTTATGAGATAGTTGTCATCAAAGATCAAGAACGAAGATTGGCGCTTGCTAAAGCAGCCCTTAATCAAGACTTCATAGCTCAAGCCCCTCTTAACCTTGTTTTCTTCATCGACCCAGGAAGGTCTGCAAGAAGGTATGGGCAAAGAGGCATGAGACTCTATTGTTTACAAGATGCAACCATAGCGGCAGCTTACTCCCAACTTGCAGCCACAGCCTTAGGATTAGGAAGTGTTTGGGTAGGTGCTTTTTACGAGGAGCCTATCATAAAGCTTGTTAATGCAAAAGAGGATTTAATACCAGTAGCTATAATATCTATAGGTTATCCAGATGAAAAGCCTGAGATTACCCCGCGCAGGAAAATCGAGGATATCGTTCATGATGAATACATTTCTAAGCCTTATAAATACGAGCCATCGAGATTGGGACTGTCAAGACTAATTATAGACAGGTCTAGGTAGATTTAATTAGTTTAATGAGGTTGTCGCTTAATCCCTCTTATCCATTCGGTTAGATTTTGTTGATGTAACTGTTTGTAGGCTGTAGAGGGGTGGGCTCCGATGTGTCTTAGTGAAGAAGCATCATCGGAGAGATGACTACTGGAAGGTATACCGTCTCCCCCAGACCCTTGAACTGGATAGTTTGGTTAAGGATATAGTTCAGCTTGTCAAGGAGAATAGTCCTCCTGTGAAGGTTAAGCTGAGTAGGAGGGGGAAGCTTATCCATTCTTGGGAGAAGATGGTCTGCATTCTGATGGTATCCTTGGATTGACTTTCAGAGATATGCAGAACATGGTCCATAGGCTCGGCCTGCCATGGGATGAAGGCATCAGAAGAGTTCGATGAAGACCTCTACGCGAGGTTAAGAATCAAGAAGCATCAAGAGAAGTGGGTCAGATAATGGCGATAGGATGGAATCTTAAAGTATTGAATAGACTAGGATGTACAAAGCAACTGGGAATGACGGTGAAGCCAATCCTACACAATTAAGCGACAACCTCTAGTTTAAAGATGTGTATAAATAAGATTATTTGTTATACTCAAAGCATGGATAGGGGTAACCATTATTGATTCTCTTGATGGCTTCTTCCACCAAAATGTCTGTAACATCAATAGATTTAGAACGCCAATCGATATCTACTATCAAAGATTCTTCTCCATGTGTAGTTGTAATGATTGCCCATAAAGGTTTGCCATGGAAGGGCTTGACTATCCTTGCATCTAGTTTCACACATTTCATAAAGTCTCCTCTTCCTCTTATAAAATATGAACAGCTTAAGCAAAATTTTGATAGCCAAATATATTCTTTTATTCTTTGCCTGCCCTTTATCTGTTGAAGTAAGCGCATCACTTCAGCCTTTATCATTTCCATTAATTCGTTCCGTCCTTCTCTTGTATCAAGGTAATAGTCTAAATTTTTACTTACCTCTTCTCTCCAATCCTTGTTCTCTTTAGCCCCTTTCTCCATCGACGTCCCTATAGTAACACTGGTATTTTTCTGTTGTGTATCAATTTAAGCATAATCTATACCAAAAAGGTCCTATCCCATACTAACAAGAAAACAGTTTTTAATTAGTCCTTTAGGGTTAATGCTGTGGGGGTGTCCTCTAATAACATTAAGTGATTTCTTTAACTTGATAAGCAATCTTATACCTTTGTTATTTATCCTTGCTTTATCAATAATCTTTATTTACGAATATGAAGTTATGAGAAAGGAAAAAGGTTAGTTTTTAATAAGAGTTTAAATGGCAGTTCTTAAATAAATCTTAATTAACATGGCGAATAAATGGATATTCGTGGTCATAGACCATAGAACAGACAATAAAATCATAAAAGCCACAGATGTATTGAAAAATAGAGTAAAGGAAAAGTTCTGGTCTCTTAATAAAAATACTGGAAACTTCAATCGAATTAAAAAAGATGATGAAGTAATATTTTACATAGGAGGGCGTGATGGGCAGAAGTTCATGGGAAGATGCACTTTGGATAGTGAACCTTACCCAATAACTCCTGAACAGAAAAAACAAATTGAAGGATATCCATCAGCTTCATTCACTCACTCAGTAAGCTTAAGGGATATTAAATTGTGGGAAGAGCCTTTACCCGTTGTAGATTTAAAGGAAGAATTGGTTTTTATCAAGAACAAGGATTTATGGCAAAAATATTTTAGAAGAAGTATAATACCATTATCTGAGGAAGATTATAAAACAATTTTGTCTAAAGCTGAAGGATGATGTAATGTTACCGTGAAGGTTTCAAGCATGATAGAGGCTGATAAAGCTCCAGGACCTTTAATAGGCTTTGTAGCTAGCCAAAGTGGAGCAACGACATGCACTATTCTTCTCGTGGAAGGTTTGGAAGATGAGGTGAAAGAGGAAACCTTTGTTATGGTGAGAGATAGAGATAGGTGGATACTAGGAGTGATAAGGTCTGGTACAGGTATTGATGAGAATCTTCAATCAGGGCGTTACAGCCCAGGAATAGCTTACGCAAAAAAGGGTCATGCACCATCCAGTGCGAGAAGGTCCTTTCATTATACCTTCTCTGTTATAGGGCAAGTAAAAGATGATGGTATTGAGGAAAATCGGCAAGTAATTCGCCCTGGTTCCCAAGCTTACCTTGTTCAGGATAGAAACCCTTTCTCAGCCTTCAAAAAAAGCGATTACCTTTGGGCTGGAAACTATTGGGAGTGTGAGGACTGGGAAATTCCTTTTCACAAGGATTTCATTCCTTACCATATAGGCGTGTATGGAGCGACTGGCTGTGGCAAATCCTTTCTGACCCGTTTTCTCTTAATTCCACTCTTAAAGCAAGCTGGATATGGTGTCTTGGTATTAGACTGGGAAGGTCGTGATTATGCAAGATACATGCCAAAAGATACAGTTCTTGTTTCACAAGTTAAGATGGATATAGATACTGTCATAACTTACATCTGCTCCAGAGCCAACCATTTCGGTTATTATGGCTCCCAAAGAGAGAATAATAGACTTCGCCAAGCTATAGAATACTTGCTGAGAATTCATGAGAGTGATGAAGAAAGCTGGAGAATGAAGAGTGAATTTGAGATTGGTGAGTGGTTGGATAGTGAGGTAAAGCAGCATCTGGAAATGACTGAAGGTAAAAGGGCTGATTATCTTCAAATGTATAAAGCCCGTCTTACTGCAGGCTTGCAACGTATTGAGAGCAAACACTGGGCCACGATTCTAGGAAAGATGGAGCCTAAGGATTTACTAGAAAGGGCAAAGAGTAACGGCTTGGTAATCCTTGATATGGCCCCAGTGGGTAGTGAAGAAAAGCTTGCTTTCTTTAAAAGTCTTGGGGGTTACGTGAGAGAACGCCTAGAAGAAGGTGAAGATCTTAATCTTGCCCTGATAATAGATGAAGGACCCCAATATGCACCATGGCAACCAAGAGGAATACAGATAGATACTACAGATCTTATTCAAGACCTTTGTGCCTTAGGCAGAAAGCATAGATTATCAGTAACTATGATTGCTCAAGGTATGGCAGGAGACATAGGCATAAACGCTGCAATCAGAAGAAATTTAAATACTCATTTTATAGGTCAGATTCATCCCCTTGACATGGAGGAAGCGGGCAATTGGTTAAAACCATATCATATTCCAGTTGAAAGACTTCTCCGCATGAAGCCAGGTCAGTTTTATTTTGTAGGAAAAATGAATCCATCTCCCACTCCTCTTCTAATCTCTTTCAAGATTAAGTGATTTATTATGGAAGAAGAGAATCCTCTACTTCAAATGCCCCGACCATTAGTAGATGCTTTTTTTCAACTTGCAGAAGAGCATGCAACAAACGCTTTAAAAAGGATTAGAGAGGCTGAGGTAAGAATTCAAAAGATAGCGAAATACATTCAATCAAAACCTGTCGAACCAATAGACGCTAGTTTAACCATAGCCACTATAGATGGTTCAATAAGCCCTAGATCGAGCAATAGACTTGGCACCAGGATAGCAGTTTTAAGTGCTGGTTATAAAATCTTCAGAAAGGGAGAGTTAATAGACGAACATTTTTCGGGAGATGTCTTCTCCGAAGGTTCTCTTGAGGGGCATATGTTTTCCGTTTTAAGCAACCTTAAAATGATCAGAATGGAGCGAATAATGACACTGGAAGCCTTAAAAAAGAATCCTGATCTATTGCTCATAGACGGCCCTTTTCTCTCTTTTCTTTATCCACCGAGTTGGGTTGTCCGCTTTACTCCTGAAGGAAAAGACGTAGTGCAAGATATATTAAGGTTAACCTCAAGGCTTATAGATTCAGGAAAAACGATTGGAGTGATAAAAAGAAGCGCACTAAGGGCGATAGATGGCTGGCTTTTTTCTCAAGGAAAAGAAGACTTAGTAACAAATATGAGGGACAAATACATTCTCGCCCGCCTTATGCCTCCTTCTACATATTGGACCTATGATTCAATAATGGACGATCCTATAGCATATTCAAGGGCCATCTCAAGGGCTCAAGTGAAAGGGCTAAAAGGAGAGGAAGCTCTTAAATGGGCAAGAAAGATACTTAAGAGAGATCAAAAAAGGCTTGGTATAGAGTCTCCTCCAAAATTGAAGAGAGGCTATATCAGATCCTATTCTGAAACTGCTCCTTTTGAGGTTGAGCTACCAGGAAATATGAGCATCGAGGAAATAGCTAAGAAGATTATCCCACTATGTAACCCTGCCACAGGTCTTCCATTCCCTCTTGATCTCATGGATGCAGATATCTCTCTTGATATAAGAATTGCAAAGGCTTTTGCTGATGAGGTGGAGGCTAGAGTACTGAATGCTGAAAACCCAAGAGCTGTGAAGGACTTTTTTACAGGAATCAATCCTCAGAAAGAGGAATGAAAATAAATATTACTCATATATAAATGACGATAGGTCCTTACCCTTTCAACTAATTTGCAAAACGTCACTATTATTGTTAATCAGCGAAATAAATAATCATGTGCAACAGCTCAATTTAGTTATATGAATATCACGCTAACTCATTTAGAAGAAGGAAAGATCGCAATGATAAAGGAGATGAATTTAGATAATCATATAAAGAAAAGATTAATGGCTCTTGGGTTGTTGCCAAACTCTTACTTGAAAGTTTTAAGAATAGCTCTCTTGGGAGGAGCCATTTTAATAGACGTTGGAGGCTGTCCACTCGCCATTAGTCATGATTTAGCGGAGAAGATAATCGTTGAGGAATGGAATGAAAGAGGTTAGAATAGGCTTAATCGGAAGCCCCAACTCAGGTAAGAGCACTATATTTAACAAGCTCACAGGAGTTTACCAGATAGTCGGGAACTGGCCAGGAAAGACTGTAGAAATTATAGAAAGAAATGTAAAATTTAAGGACAGACATTTCTTACTTATCGATTTTCCTGGCACACAAACCCTTACTCCTACAAGTATAGAGGAAGAGATTGCTAGAGAGTACATGATTGAAAATACACCTGATGTTATAATTCAAGTTGCAAGTGCAATCGACCTTGAGAGGAGCATTTACCTCTCCTTAGAATTGATCGAGCTTGGCATCCCTATTGTAGTGGCATTAAATCAGTTTGATGAAGCTATAAAACAAGGATTTGAAATAGATTTCGAAAAACTATCGGAAATTCTTGGAGTACCTGTAATACCAACAGTCGCCATAAAAGGAAAAGGAGTCGATGAATTAGTTGAAAAAGCCTTTGCCTTAGCTCATTCTAAATCGAAAGGAAGCATAATAATAGATGAAAACATTAGACCAAAAGTCAACAAAGTAATGAGTATAATCAAGGAATTCTTACCTGATCGCTACTCCTTAGAATGGTTCTCCTTGAAACTTTTAGAGGATGATCCATGGGCGACCAAAAAGATAAGTGAACTTGGTGCTATGAGTAGGCTGAAAGGTGTTTTAGAGGAAGAGAAGGCTTCTATCAAAAAATCGACTGGTTTGCATCCCTCTCTTCTAATAGTCAATAAAAGGCGTTTATTCGCTGAAAAGATTGCAAATTCAGTCAAGAAGACCAAACCAGTAAGCAGAATCAGGTTTATTGAATCTTTAGACTCACTTTCTATCTCCTCATATGGATATATTTTACTGGCAATAGTCATGGCAACAGTTTTTGTATTAACACTCGGCGTAGGATTGCTATTTAAGGATGTGATCAGCTATATTTTTCTTTGGCTGTCCAGCTACCTCGTTTTCATGATAACTGATCCTCTGCTTAATGCTATCTTATCCGGGGTTCAACTATCTTTGTTAGTAGGTCTGAGCTTTATTATTCCTGTGGTCTTCTTATTCCATTTCTTCTTTTCGTTTTTAGATGATAGTGGTTATCTGCCTAGAGCTGCTTTTCTAATCGACAAAGCTATGAGAAGGATTGGATTGAATGGCAAAGCATTCATACCTCTTCTTTTGGGGGTATGGTTGTGACGTACCTGCTTGTGTGAGTTGTAGGATCTTGGAGGGTGATAAACAAAGATTTGTAACTTCATTGATGATCACCCTTGTTCCTTGTGTATCTAGAACGATCATAATCTATGGTCTAGTAGCCATTTATATCGGAATGGTACACGCATTAGTGATATATCTGTTTAATCTATTCTTAGTTCTTTTAATAGGCGTAATCGTTGGAAGGCTTGTTAATTTGTCCTGTGAATCAACTGGTTTGATAATGATCTTACCTCCATACAGGGTTCCATTGATAAAGAACGTTCTCAAGAAGACTTGGGCAAGAGCAAAGGATTTCGTATATCTCGCTATCCCCATCATAATTATAGGTGCTGTCTTCTTAAAGATACTCGAAGTTTCAGGAATAATAGAGCATATGAATACTCTATTCGATCCCTTGTTTCTAGGGGTATTTGGTCTGCCAGGTTTTGTACTGAGCCCCCTCTTATTTGGAGTGATAAGGAAGGAATTCGCTTTAGTATTCTTGATGACGACTTTGAAAGGCAATCCCTTGAGCTACCTATCCCCTAACCAAATCATTGTCTTTACGTTGATCACATTATTCTACATCCCTTGTGTTGCAACGATTGCTACTTTAATAAGAGAACTTCGATTAAGAAAGACTTTGACAATCATTGGAATAAACCTTTTGATAGTGATTACTGTTGGCTTTAGCGCTAGCGTGATTCTCTCATTGCTCAGTTAAATATTTTATCTCTATTTGAGTATAGTTGACCAGTCATTTTGTTGGCAATCAAATTAAAACATCGACTTGTTTTTTAGAAAGTCTTTAGGCTACCTTTTATATCCCGAGTAAAGGTATTATGTTAGAAATCCATGATTTAGAGAAAGAAGTTGAAGATAGAATTCGAGAGATAGGCTGGAAAGAGCTAACTCCAATTCAGAAGAAATCACTTCCAGTTATACTGAGAGAAAGAAGTGCTTTAGTTGTTGCTCCAACAGGCTCTGGCAAGACAGAGGCCGTAATCATTCCAATATTCACACTACTATCTCATAAAGAATCAACAAGAAAAGGCATCAAAGTGCTTTACATAACTCCATTAAGAGCTCTAAACAGAGATATCCTTAGAAGAATTATCAGCTATGCTGAGAGAGTAGGTATAAAGGCTGAGATAAGGCATGGAGATACACCGTTATCGATAAGGAGGAAGATGGTCGAAGAGCCTCCCGATGTTCTAATAACTACTCCTGAAACCTTGAGCGTATTATTGGTTGGAAAGAGGCTTAAGCTTCATCTAAAAAGCGTTGAATGGATAATAGTGGATGAGCTTCATGAGCTAATAGGAAACGAAAGAGGATCTCATCTAACTATAAGCTTGGAGAGGGTTGAAGCTTTATCGAATGAGAAGGTAAAAAGAATAGGATTGTCTGCAACTTTAGGAGATCTTAGTATCGCTGCAAAATTCTTGTCAGGAGTTGGTAGAAAGTGCGCCGTAATAGTGGATAATTCCATAAGATATTACGATATAAAATGCAACTATATTGATGGTTCCTATTTACAAATCGCTGACTTCATTTTAGACTATTTAAAAAAGATGAATTTGAGGAATAAAACTATCCTTGTCTTCACGAACACAAGAGACGAGGCTGAGTTCATTGGCGCTATCTTGAAAGCAAAGTCTCCTAATATTCCTATTGAGGTCCATCATGGTTCTTTGTCAAAAGAGGTTCGTGAATCTACTGAAATCAAGCTTAGAAGTGGGGAAGCTGGGATAGTTGTTTGCACATCGTCTTTAGAATTGGGTCTAGATATAGGAAGTGTAGACCTTGTAGTTCAAATAGGCTCTCCTAGACAAGTTGTGAAGTTGATGCAAAGAGTAGGTAGAAGTAGGCATAAGTTAGGCGAGTCTGCTTTAGGAATGATAATTACAAATCAGTTCGATGATGAGCTAGAAGGAATTGCCCTAATAGATAGGGTCAAGAAAAGATGGCTTGAAAATAGCGAGTTACATGAGAAAGCTTTGGATGTTTTAGCTCATCATCTTGTCGGATTGTCCTTAGATGAGCCCTTCTCATTAAAAGATGCTCTCCAAATTTTCAAGAAAGCATATCCATTTAGAGATATAGATTTAGAAGATTTAGACTCCTGCTTGAAAATCCTAAAAAATCAAAGGATATTAAATTATGATGGAGAAATTGTAAGAAGAAGCAAGAGAAGCTATGATTATTACTATGAGAATTTATCAATGATACCAGATGTGCAACAGTTCGATGTTATAGATTTATCATCGAATAAAACCATAGGAAGACTTGATCATTTATTTATAGGAGAGTACGGTGAGCCAGGGAAGACTTTTGTTCTAAAAGGTTCTTCATGGAAAATATTATCTATAGACGATGGGAAGATGAAGGTTTATGTGGAGCCTATATCTAAGGACTTGACAACTATACCCTACTGGACTGGTGAATTAATACCTGTAGATTTAAATACAGCAAGAGAAGTTGGAAAAATTAGAAGGCAGATAGTTAATGATAAATTAAAGGTTAATGAGGAGCAAAGGAAGAGATTATTAGATTCGAAAAAGATTTTAGGAGTTATTCCTGATGAGAATACAATAGTAATAGAAAAGAGAAAGGCATCCAATGCCATCGTAATTCATGCTTGCTTTGGTTCAAAGGTAAATCAGACTTTAGCTGTAATATTATCTACTTTAATTTCTTCTACGGGTTATCCTATCGAGGCTAGATCCGATCCTTATAGGATTTTGCTATCATCTTTTGGAAGGCTAGAGGTTAAAAATATTATGGATGCTTTGAACGATGAATTTAAAATTGAAGATTTACTGTCTGCTTCTATGATAGGAACTCATCCTTTGAATTGGAAAATATGGCATGTAGCAAAAAAGTTTGGTGTAATCAGCAAAGATGCTCACTATGATAGAAGAGCATCCCGTTTAATACAAGATGTATACGAAAAAACAGCCTTATACAAAGAAGTGTTAAGAGAACTATTCCTAGAAAAGTATAGCATAACATTAACAAAAGAGACTCTATCTAAGATTAGAAATGGCAAGATAAGAGTGATTCAAAAAGAAGTAGATGAATTCTCGCCCTTAGCCAAGCCTATTTTAGAATATTCTTCAAGTTTTGTAGCCCTTTCTACAAGTGTTGACAAAGCGATCATAGAGCTTGTCGAAGAGAGATTAAAGAATACAAAGCACAGACTCATTTGCATAAATTGTGCTTGGGAGAGTGTTATAAAGACAAAAGATGCTGAAGATATTATCATATGCCCTTTATGTAGATCCCGCCTAGTCACTACGACGTATCTTTCGGATGATGAACTACACAAAATAATAACTAAAAAGATAAAGGGAAAGAAGTTAAAAGATGACGAAGAAGTAAGATTCAGGAAGGCTTGGAAGGTTTCCTCTCTCTTACAGAACTTTGGGAATAAAGCTCTTCTCGTGCTTTCAGGCTTTGGCGTTGGTCCAGATACCGCTGCAAGAATTTTAAGAAATGTTGCTAATTTTGATCAATTGGTAAAAGAGATTTATATGGCTGAGAAGACCTTTGTGAGAACAAGAGGCTTTTGGGATACTAAATAGCACTAGATTTTATCAATTTAACTTACGATACTAACTGGTGATTTTTTCAATGGACGAATAAGGTCTGATGATAAAAACAGGCTCATTGGCTCCTGACATTTGAGGTATTACTGCATTAATTCTTAATTTTTCTCCTGGCGAAATCCCTTCTAAAAGAATTGTTAAATTTCTCCAAGCAACTATCTTTCTCTCTCCAGTATCATCTCCTACCATGATCTCTGCTTTTTTAATGATAGAACCATCTTTTGTTATCATATCTTTTATGCTAGCATGAGATAATGCTATGGCTTCAATAAAAACTGGATGATCTATATTGAATGTATCTTTGATCTTTAACAACAACGATTGTACTTTAGGGTATATAGGATCGTCTAAAGTCTTTGTGACTATCGATTTTTCATCATCACAGATAATCTTTGAATTAATGACCTCTTTTGGATAGCAAGTTATCAAGCTATCAGGCTTAATGGATAATAGCTTATTGTAGGCACCATCCTTTGCTAATAGGGTATAGAACCTCTTCATAGAATCTATCAATAAGGCTAATGAACTTTTTTCTTGAGTAGGACCTATAGATAATAACCTAAAAGTCATAGGAGAAGCTTTATGAATTATCTTCTTGGAGATGACCTCAAGTGAGGTGCCTGCATCGCCGTGCAATTCTATCTCACCATAAGATAGCATTTTCGCTCTTACATTGATTAGACGTACGATAAAACCTACCTGCAGACTCTCTACAGCCTTTGATTCGCTATCCCATATTGCAACACGGACTGCTTGATCACTTTCTATATCACTTATGTGAAATTGAATGACAGAACCCTGGCTGCCATCTTTTCTTGTGAACTGAGACATCTTCGGCTCTGTCTTTATTGAACCACGGATAGAAAGGTAAGATGCTGGGGATTTTATACTTGAAACATCTTTTGTTACTTCTTCTATAGTCGGGAATTTTTTTTCCAGTTCTTGGTCATTTATAACTTCTATGCTTCCCCTTAAGCCTAAATGCAAAACAGGCCGTCCATCCAGACCTGCTTTAACATAGCCCTTTATGATTCTTACAATGGTATTTGGGTTTATGTTAAGAGAATCGATCAAGTTGGCTTTTTCATCCCATAGAATAGCCTTGATGAAATCATCTTTATCGAATAGAATAATCTTCCTATAGTAGCCTTGTGTTCCATCTTTTTTTATATAATTCTGAATAGGATATATGCTCAAAATGCGAGATACTATCGTTATTTCATTGGCTCCAACGTAGAGATTCTTAAGAGTCAGGTCTGAAGTCATCATATGCTCTAAGGTTATGCCCAGGTCTGATGCTACAAGGAAAAGGGCACCCATGTCTGTTAGGTATCCTGCTCCTACTCTTTTTTTCTTCTCCTCTATAAGCTTTAATAAGGCACTCTTATCCATGCTTGAGCGCTTTTGTAACTCATCGAATATTTTATCGAACTCTGCCAACTTTCCCTAGTTAGTTATATAGGCTCATTTATTTAAATTAATGAAGTTATGCTCTAATTCGATAAAGTAACACATTTTAACAACTTTATGTAGAATAATTTAGCTGATCTTTATGAGTAGCAAAAAAAGGGAGCGCGGGGCCCCAATGCCAGCTTCTAGTGCTGGACTTCTAAGGTTTTTCGAGGATGAAACAAGAGGAGTAAAAGTAAGGCCAGAGATAGTTATATCATTAGCCGTTGGCATGGCTATCGTCTCAATTCTCTTAAGAATTTTCTTACCAGCATAACCTAGGTGGTATGTAACTGTATAGAGACCCTAAATCGAGCATAGCTAGAAGGTACAAGCTTCTCTTCACTCTACCATCTATTAAAGTAGCGGTAACTCTAACTATAATCACATCTGCTCTTTTGTTTTTTGCTTCTTATTTCTTGCTTTACGGATTTGACCTATCTGCTCCCATAACTCTCCTTATCTTTGAAATCCTTATCTTTGTTTCAATCGTTATGGAACAAACAATCTTAAGGGATAATCCTCTGGCTACTTTTAGAAGGCTCGTTTTAATTTCTTTCTTTACTTACTTAGTCTGGTTATTAGTACTAATCTTTGGCCTTCTTTCCATTCCTTTTTCAATTCATTATGAGCATTATATCTCTTTTTTGCTTCTAGGCTTTTCTTATGCTATAGCCTTTAGGCTATTAGTAATAGGCTCAATATTTTATGGGAATTTGCTAGAAAAAGCCTTCATCACTTTTTTTCAGCCAATCGTATTGGCACCTATTTTATTCCCAATTCCATCTTTTAATAAAATAATAACACTATATTCTATTCCTACTTTTGGCGGGATTGCTATTATAACTTCAGTTGTATTTTACCTGATCTTCATCAATAGAACTGGCACTAAACTCATCGGATTAGGCTCTTTAGAACTTCTACGTGCTTTTCTTTCAGCTTGGGCTGCTAATAGTCCTAAATTTATAGAGGATTTTATGGATAAGGTAAGCTTACAGGAAAAAGTTAGAATGAATTTGATTGTGCTAGATTCAAATGATATGAAAATTGCTCTTGTGGTACCAGAAGTGCACCCCGGCCCTTTTTATCCTGTAGGGAGTAGTAACTTACCCTTCTATCTTCAAAACTGGTTCAAAAACAACGGTTTTTCATCTATGATCTTTCATGGGATCTCGGGGCACGAACTTAACCTCCCATCCAAGAAAGAAGTAGATAGATTTATTTCATCATTGAAAAATTTAGAGACGGTAGCATCAGGAAAGACTTGTAGCATTCCTATTATAGCTAAAGTTGGGAAAGCAACAGCTACATGCATTGCATTTGGTGATACTGTATTGATCATGCTAACTCTTTCTCCTTTTGGCATGGAAGATCTACCATTAAATTTAAAGCAAAAGATAGAGAACTTAGCATTTAAGCTAGGTTACAAAAATACTATAATAGTGGACACCCATAACTCACAGGGAGATATAATAAAAGAAGATGATTGTGATGAATTAATTAAATCTGCTGAAAAAGCCTTGATAAATTTAAGGTCTTTAAATCAAGGTAATTTTATGGCTGGATTTGCCCATTCCTCAGAACTTGATCTCCAACTGGGGGAAGACATCGGACCAGCAGGGCTCGGTGTTCTAGTCTTAGAAATCAATGGCAGAAAATATAGTATAGTAGCTGTAGATTCAAACAACTCTATCAAGGGTTTAAGAGAAGAATTGTTAAGAAATTTTAAAGATTCAAAGGCGCCGATATTAGAATTATGTACCTCTGATACTCATTTTACTGCTGGCAAAAAATCAATTTCAAAAGGTTACATAGCCCTTGGAGAGAGAACAGGATTAAAAGAGTTATCAGAAGCCATAAAGGTTCTTATCTGTAAATCGTTAGAGCGATTGGCCCCAGCTAGTTTTCAAGTCAATTATGTTACTTCATCAGTAAAAGTCATAGGCATGGAACTTATCAATACCTTGTCAAAGGTTCTTGATAAGTCCTTATCTTTGGTTAAGAAAGGCGGTATTATAATAGTTATTCTTTCCATTTTATTCTTACTTTTGACTGTTATTTTCTTCTAACTTTTTTGTTTGGTTCGACTTGTAGGCTTTCTTCCAATACCACCTCACATATCTCAAATTTAATTTGAAAGTTCAATCTTTATTAAGGCTTAAATTTTCGAATAAAATGAGTCAAAGATTATGTTAAGAGAAAGATGGAGTTGGGCCGTTTGGGTAACGTTGGTCTTCCTAATGTTCTTAGGAGGATTTCTTTCAGAAGATGTCACTATGATGGTCATTGGATTATCATTGGTCTTTGTAATTGTCTCGGCTTTTCTCATGTGGTATGTTAAAATCGAACATAAAATTAAAAAGATATCAGAATTAGTTTCGGCTATCATAGCGTTAGGAATCATTGTCTATGGGTATGTCCTTACTGGGAGTCTTATTCTTGGAGTCATAATATTATTCATCTTAACCATGTTCTTTATAGCTTTCATACTTTCATATCTCCTACCAAAGATTCGTAGTAGATGATAGTTCGTGATCTTAAGATTGGACAAAAGATTTAAGGTCATACTAAATATTGATAAAAGCATCTTTATTCATGATAAAATAGATTCTTTAACTCATGACTAAGTTCATGCTTTGTCTGCATGCTAGTGACCAATAAAGTGTTACATAGAAGCATTGCAACAGTTAAAGGACCGACTCCACCTGGAACTGGAGTAATTGCTTTTGCCCTCTCCTTTATCATCTCAAAATCTGTATCGCCGACTAAACGATAGCCGCTCTTTGCAGTAGCATCTGGAACCTTGTTTATACCGACATCGATTACTACAGCTCCTTCTTTTATCATATCAGCAGTAATTGCACTAGGGCTACCTATTGCCACTACTAAGATGTCTGCTTGTTTAGTAAAATAACTCAAGTTTTTGGTTCCAGTATGACATATCGTTACCGTAGCATTAGCCCCTTCTTTTTTCTGCATTAATAAAGCCGCCAATGGTTTTCCTACAAGATTGCTTCTTCCACAAATTACAACATGTTTGCCTGAAGGGTCATAGCCATTTCTTATTAACAATTGCTGAATGCCGAAGGGAGTACAGGGTATTACACAAGATTCTCCTCTCAACAATTTACCCATATTTACTGGATGAAGACCGTCAACATCCTTCTCTGGGGATATGGCAAATATGGCTTTTTGCTCGTCTATTTGCTTTGGAAGAGGCAATTGTAGCAAGATTCCATGGATGTTTTTATTTTCGTTTAACTCTTCTATTAACTCTATCAATTTCTCTTGTTTTGTATCCTCAGGAAGTTGATAATTTTTTGATTTAACTCCAACTTCTTCACAATTCTTATGCTTTATATTCAAATATATCTTAGATGCAGGATCATTGCCCACTAAGATTGTAGCTAAGCAAGGCTCTATGTCATCTTTTTTAAATAACTTTACTTCATCCCTTATTTTACTTTTAATCTCTTCAGACAGTTTTCTTCCATCTAATATTACTGCTGTCATTATAACACCTTATCTAAAGGTTTACCTTCTCTCGCCCATTTATCTCTTTGATATTCGATAAACGCCCTCTGTCTTTTCTCCCAAATCTCCTCCCAATTATCACTATAGTCTATCCTCACCCTTTTCCCTTCTATCTTTAATCTTCCATCCACATGCAATTGGATCGCTTTTGGATAAAGCCTATGCTCAAAGACTAGTATCCTATCAGAAAGGGTTTCTTCAGTGTCGTCTTCTTTAACTGGAACTGCATACTGTAGGATTATCGGTCCTATATCCACATCTTTCTCCACATAATGCACAGTACATCCTGATACCTTAACACCATAATCTAAGGCTTGCTTCTGAGCATGCAAGCCTGGGAATGAAGGCAATAAAGCAGGGTGAATATTCATTATTCTATGCTTATACTCATCTATAAAGTAAGGGCTGAGTACTCTCATGAAACCTGCTAGTACTACTAAATTCACATTATAATCTTTTAATGTTTTTATAACTTCTTTATCGAAGACTTCCCTTTCTTTGTTCCTATGGTCTATGAACTTGCTTTCTATTCCGTTCTGTTCTGCGATCTTTAATGCATATGCATCTTTATTGTTACAAATTAAAACACTAATCCTTACGTTTTCTAAAACTTTTAATCTTATATGGTCTATGATAGATTGAAAGTTTGAACCTCTGCCAGATGCTAACACTCCTATAGAGAACTCTCCCAAGTCTTTCTACCTATTTGTTAAACTAAATCTCTCATTTTAAAGTTTCTCGATTGATCAAGAGCAAGGGAAATTAGTCTCTATCGATGATAATCTAATGATGAATATAGAATTTTTAATTGAAGAGATAAGAAAGATGCTTCAAGATATGCCAAAAAGAGAAAGTGCTTTAGAAGAGATAAACAGAAGTAGAGACCCATTCAAAGTTTTGATAGCGGCTATATTATCTCATAGAACAAAAGATGAGAACACAATTAAAGCTTTCCAGCAATTATTCTCAACTTATAAAGATGTAAAAGAAATTGCGGAAGGCGATGAGAATAAAATAAAAGAATTGATCAGACCAGCGGGCTTCTATCGTGTAAAGGCAAGAAGGATAAAAGAAATTTCTAAGATAATAATGGATCAATACAACGGAAAAGTGCCCGATGATCTCGAAAAACTATTATCATTGCCATCTGTTGGTAGAAAGACAGCTAATTGTGTTTTAGTATACGGTTTTGGTAAAGAAGCAATTCCTGTTGACACTCATGTTTATAGAGTTATGAATAGAATAGGATTTGTTAATACGAAAACGCCTGAAGAAACAGAATTTGAGTTAATGAAGAAAGTTGATAGGAAGTATTGGATGGATTTGAATTTGCTATTCGTGAAATTCGGCCAAAGGATTTGCAAGCCTATCATGCCAAAGTGCAATATGTGCAGGCTTATAAGCTATTGTAAATGGTATCAAGAATTTGGTAAGAAAATTTATGAGAAGAGTTTCTAAATAGATCTTTAATTGATCGGCAACTATATATTGCAATCGATCAAATTTCTTTTTAATAAAAAATATGCGCTTTACTTTTAATGGGTGACTATTTGATGGATAAGATAGAAGCAAAAGATTTGAACGCTTGGTATGATAATAATCATGCAGTAAAAAATGTGTCATTAAGGATTAAGAGCAATCAAATAACGGCTGTGATAGGACCATCTGGTTGTGGTAAATCGACACTCATTAGGTGTTTTAACAGAATGCATGAACTTGTCCCCGGAGCAAAAGTATCTGGTAAAGTACTCTTAGATGGAGAAGATATATATGATGATTCTGTCGATCCTGTTGATATTAGAAGAAGAGTGGGCATGGTCTTTCAAAAGCCCAATCCATTCCCTACTATGTCTATTTATGATAATGTAGCAATTGGTTTAAAGCTTAACGGCGTTAAAGATAAGAAGAAGATACGTGAGATTGTTGAGAGAAGTTTAAAGATGGTCGCACTTTGGGATCAAGTTAAGGATAGATTGAATGAGTCAGGAGCGAGTCTATCTGGTGGACAGCAGCAAAGATTATGCATAGCAAGAGCGTTAGCAGTAGAGCCAGAAGTCCTCTTGCTCGATGAACCATGCTCAGCCCTTGATCCAAACGCAACCTCAAAGATAGAAGAATTGATCGTTAAGCTTAAAGAAAACTATACAATAGTCATAGTGACTCATAATATGCAACAGGCTGCCAGAATCTCGGATTTCACAGCATTTATGTACTTGGGTGAGATAATAGAGTATGGAGAAACTGCTAGAATATTTAAGCAGCCAGAAAAAGAGCTGACCGAAAAATACATTACTGGTAGATTTGGTTGATCTATTATGGTAAGGCTACTAGATCTAGGAATAGAAAAACTCAATAACATGATTCTGGACATGGCAGAGCTATCAGCCAGGGCTGTTACAATAGCTATTCAAGCTTATACTGAAGGGAGAGATGTTAGAAAAGAGATCTTTGAATGGTCTGAGAAGCTTAGATTTATTCAAGATGAAGTAAGTGAGCTAGCAGTTGAGTTGATAGCAAGGTATCAACCTGTAGCATCGGACCTTAGGTTCATCAAGTCTTCCATGGAGATAACCTATGGCTTATCTCGCTTTGGGCGTTATGCCTATGATATAACCACAGTTTTAAGCATGTTTGGAGATTTATCAAAATGTGATCATTCGATAATCATAAACATGGCAGATAAAGTAAAGGCCATGATATACAAGAGCATAGAAGCGTTCATAAAAAGAGATGTAGAGATGGCGAGAACTCTCTCAAAGATGGACGATGAAGTCGATAACATGTATAAAGAATATGTGAAGAAGATAATCGAAAATAAAGGAGGCAATTTAAGATGTTCAGTATCTGCGACCTTAATCTTAAGATATCTTGAGAGAATAGCGGATCATGCTAACTCTATAGGTGATGAAGTAATCTACATAGTCACAGGTGAGAGTACTCCTAGAAGATAAATTTAATAGCGCAACGAAAAGTTTTTTCCCATAACTTTTAAAAGTAATCGGTTCCAATCGTTTTGGTATGTTTTTCGCTGGATCTGACTTGCTTGTCCAATGAAGACATAATATGAACTGTTTTTGGACTTAGCAAGCTGACAATTATAAAATAACGATAAATTAATTCTGAAGCAGATCCCAGGGATTGCAGGAAAACGGCGTTTAAGTTCTAGCCACAAGTTCTAGCCACACTTCTCTGTCTACAACTCTTATACAGTTTTGCATATACTTCGAGGTGTTATTTAAGTATTGGAATTAGACAAATGGTTTTTACCATCAGGCTTCCTGATGGCATGACTTGTAATCTCTAGTGAGCATGCATTATATGTGGAGCAAAACTCTTCACATTTTTCTGCCCATACTCTTTCTTCATAAGCAAGATTGCATACTTCACAAGTATAAAATATTCTATCTCCACTCTTCTCTTCTTTTACCATTTAACTCTTCCTCCAATCCATTCCCTATTATCAGTCTTTTAGTGAGCAAACATTAAATAAAGATGACGATTAAACACACCTTAACAGTTTTCCATAAAAGAATCGTTCTAATCCCAAGCGCCGGGGATGGGATTTGAACCCATGCGTCCACGATGGGACAACCGCTTACTATGTTAATAGACTCGAGGCGGTCGCCTTAACCTGGCTTGGCTACCCCGGCAGGTTTGATTTTACGTTTAGGTTATATATCTTCAAAGCTTATCATGTTATTAAGTTTAATTTGATATATGAGTATAGTTTAAGAATTCCTGCGGGGGTAGCCAAGTCTGGTCAAAGGCGCAAGGCTCAGAACCTTGTCCCTTAGGGGTTCGTGGGTTCAAATCCCATCCCCCGCATCGATTTACTAGTAAATTATAAACCGATCTCCGTTCTTACACGTTGAACCATGTGAAAGTTAAACAGAGAAAAGACACAAATTTAGAGGCAGCCAAGGAGAAATTCTAGAGCAGATAAAAACTGGGTTTCTTAAAGTTATGGGAAGAGTCTAGGATTTCATAAGGTAAAATCAGGTGAAGAGGAATGTTCCCAGCAGAATAGAACCCATCAAGAAATTAGATGATGCTGAAGAGGAAGTGAAGAAACTTAAGAATGGGAATAAGCTACCTAAAAGTTGGTAGAAAATCTCAATAGCAAGCTCAAGATAGAATAAATTCATCCGTTAAGTTGTAGAATTATTTATCTAATAGGATAAACTTCCATCTTCAACTAAATACATTATGTTAGTAGCATGTTTAACACTCACTTTATCTATCTCCTCGATAACTCGATGGACCATTCTGCCAACAACGAGCACAAATACGCTTAACCCTCTTAAAGCAGCTAGAGCCGCTGCTCTGGTGATACCGAATTCAAGGTCAGCCTTGAGACCTAACTTATTTAAAACAGCCCTCCCAACAGCTCCCATGACTCCAATTCTATCTGGTTTGAACTCTTCGTAAATCCTGCGAATCTTAGCTAAGTCAACAGCTCTTGACCCTCCCTCCTTTATGCTAGGTAGCTTAACGATCAAGATCTTTCCTTGCCTTAATTTCACTCTGCCTCTTAAGTCCCTTAAGCCCACATCTTCTCCTGGGTTAGCATCCATGGCAGCAATCCCAAAGGCTTCAGCATAAGGATGGTTGGGAGCTACAGCATATAAAACGCCATCTTTCATTATCAATCCTACTTTGTCCCCTGCCTTTATCGGTTGCATTGCTATAGCTGGCCAAACATGTTCGATCTTCAGATCATTCACAATTCTTAAGAAATATCTCTCCATATTTTTTACATCTTCGCGCAATTTCTCAATCGCTTTAGGCGTCAGTCTGTAATTCGCTCTCTCTAATCCAATTTCTAAATATCCTTCTTTAACCAATTTTTTAAAGTATTTTGAGACAGCTTGTATCGTAATCCCAAGAACATCACTTATGTCCTTCTGCTTTATGTGCGGTTGGTTTCTCATTACCTCTAAAAGGATTTGGAACTTGGTAATTTCACTCCTATTTCTTAAAATACTACTTTGATCTATTCTATATGATTTATTCAACCTGACTTCAATTTTAGTTGAGCGAGATTTATAAGTTTTCGGCAGGATTATCCATCCGTACCAAATGGGTGGGATTTTGAAGAAACCAAGGCTAAAGCTATTGGCACTTCTCGCAGAAGTGAGACCTATTGGGTGTAGTGTTATGGGCACCTTTATCAATTATGTCTATAAGCACAGGGAGAAGATGGTTAATGCGTTGGCGAACTAAAACAGTTTATCCTTTTTGCGCTATTGTTGGTCAGGAAAAAATGAAAATGGCGCTAATTCTTAATGTTATTAATCCCAAAATCGGTGGCGTTCTCCTTCGAGGTGAGAAGGGAACCGGGAAATCTTTAGCTGTTAGGGCCTTAGCTGATCTCCTTCCAGAAATAGAAGTGGTAGCTGGGTGTCCCTTCAACTGTGATCCAACGAATCCCAAAGAAATGTGTGATGCTTGTAGCAGTAAAGTAGCTAATGGTGAAACGCTTCCCGTGGCTAAAAGGCGTGTGTCTGTAGTGGAGTTGCCAATAGGTGCCACAGAAGATCGCCTCGTAGGCACCATCGACATTGAAAAGGCAATAAAAACTGGAGAAAAACACTTTGATCCTGGGCTTTTGGCTGAAGCTAACCGTAACATCCTCTACATAGACGAGGTAAATCTGCTAGATGATCATCTTGTGGATGTTTTGTTGGATGCTGCTGCCATGGGTGTAAACTTTGTAGAGCGAGAAGGCATATCCTTTAGTCATCCTGCAAGATTCGTTTTGGTGGGTACTATGAACCCTGAGGAAGGAGAACTTCGCCCCCAACTGCTGGATCGTTTTGCTCTTTCAGTTGAGGTTAAAGGAATTTCTGACGAAGAGGCTAGAGCTGAAATAGTTAGACGCCGTGTCGCCTTTGAGAACGATCCAGAATCCTTTATTGTAGAATACTATGAGGAACAGGAAAAACTTCGCCGAAGAATCAAAGATGCCCAGAAGCTTTTGCCTGAAGTGAAATTAGACGATAAAATGTTGAATTTGATTACCAAAATTTGTATCGATTCTGCCGTTGACGGTCATAGAGCTGACATCACAATGTACAAAACTGCATGCACCCTTGCGGCTTTTAAAGGACGAACCGAAGTGTTTGAAGAAGACGTTATGGAAGCAGCTGAGTTGGCACTTCCCCACCGTCGCCGCAAACCCTTTGAGGAACCAAAACTTGAACAACAGATTCAAGAAATCGTCCACAAGTTGAGCAGAAATAGGAACAATGAGCAACCTTCTTCGGATAAGGATTTTCCTAAAAATGATTGTGATGACAAACCTTTAGAGAGGGAAGAACCAAAAAAAGAGGAAGTTTTTGATATAGGCTCGCCTTTTCCCGTTAAACCCTTCTCTGCACCTGTTTTAGATAACGTTCGCCGAAGTGGCAGCGGACGAAGATCAAAGAGTAGGAGCAACTCGAAGGTGGGGCGCTATGTTGATAGTATAGTCCCTATTGATGGTGAAGTGAGAGATTTAGCCTTTGACGCTACATTACGGGCAGCTGCCCCCTATCAAATTAGGCGTAGAAAAGAATTTCACAACCCAATAGCGCTTCTCATCGAAGATTGGGACTTAAGGGAGAAGGTTCGTGAAAGGAAAATCGGTAACCTAATCGTTTTTGTAGTTGACGCAAGCGGCTCTATGGCTGCCGAAGAAAGGATGACAGCTGCTAAGGGAGCAATCCTATCCCTTCTTGTTGACGCTTATCAAAGGCGAGACAGCGTGGGGATGGTTGCTTTTTGTAAAAACACCGCCAAGTTAGTGCTTCCTCCCACACGAAGTGTGGAACTTGCCCAAAAATGCTTAGCAGACTTACCTACAGGCGGACGCACACCCCTAGCCCATGGACTAAAACTTGGGCTGGAAACAATACACAACTATCTGGCAAGAGACAAAGAGGCTGTTCCATTACTTGTATTAATTTCTGATGGAAGAACAAACGTCAGCCTCTACAACGGTGATCCGTTGGAAGACGCAAAAATGGTGGCTGAAGAAATACGCTTGGCAGGAATAAACTCCATAGTCATAGACGTAGAACAAGACTTTGTCTCTTTAGGCTTACTAGAGCAGATATGTAGTCGAATGGGCGGAAAATACCTACGCCTAGAAGAGCTAAACGCATCAACCATCGCATCTACTGTTCGCGAAGAAAGGAGGTGAAAAAAATTGAAGAAGACAACTACAATACTGATTACAGCAATCCTAATAACAGCCATAGCTCTGTCAGCCTTCGTAGTATACGAATTCTACAAGCCCTTTCAAGGCCTTCAAGGAGGCGCTATAACAGTAAAGGATCTTCAAGGTGTTAACGTCACACTAAAGGCTCCAGCAAGAACAGTCATCAGTATTAGCTCTGGAATGACTGAACTTATCTACGCTTTGGGATGTGGAGACAAAATTATTGGACGCGACTCGTACTCCATTTTCCCACCTGCCGTCTTAGATAAGCCCGTTGTTGCACTTAGTAGTTACAACCCACCTTTAGAAGAAATATTAGAGCTAAAACCAGACCTTTTAGTCGCCGACTCAATGTTTATATACGGGGGCAACGAAACTAGGGGAATTCTTGAAAAAGCCGGTATAGCCGTCTATGTTGACGAACTAAGCAGACCTGGAAGAGTGAAGACTTGCATAAGAAACTTTGGCATACTGTTTGGTGCTGAAGAGAAGGCTGAGGAAATTATCAACTTTATAGAATATTATGAGAACTTAATTCAGACGCGCCTTGCCAGCTTGCATGAAGGTGATAAGCCAAAAGTGTATGTGGAGCTTTTCAAAGAATGGAACACCGTGGCCAAGGGCAGTGTTGGCCATGACCTTTTAGAGTACGTTGGTGCTATAAACATTGCGGCTGATCAACCTGTGCCTTACCCTGTAATTAGTCCAGAGTTTGTTATAGAGCAAAATCCTGATGTGATCATTAGGATGAAGATGGCCAAAGATCCTGATTTCCCAATTTTATGGGAGCAAATAATGAACCGAGCAGAGCTAAAGGAAACAAATGCTGTTAAAAATGGGAGAGTCTATCTTTACGATCCAATAATCATGCAAGGTATAAGGTATCCTGTTGGAACACTTTATTGGGCAAAGTGGATTCACCCAGAGCTTTTTGAGGATATAGATCCAGAAGCCGTGCATAGGCAAATCTTTTCGCATTTCTTTGGGTTAGAATTTGAGGGAGTGTATGTATATCCATGAGACTGAACAACAGACGTGACTCTAGAAACTCCTATATAGAAAGTAAAGGTAAAAAATTGTTTGGCATCTTTTGCATTTCATTGGTTTTACTGGTAACTGCGGTGATTTCAGTCAGTCTCGGTGCTGCTTCGCCAGGTTTTGTTGAAGCAGTTCAGGTTATTTTTTCTAAAATTTTACCTTTTTTAGGCATCGATCCAGGATCTAAAATAACCCAGTTCATAATCCTAGAACTAAGGCTCCCTCGTATCCTTTTGGCAATAATCGCTGGGGCCGGACTTGCTGCCTCTGGAGCAACAATGCAAGGGGTATTACGGAATCCTTTGGTTTCCTCTTATATACTGGGGATTTCTGCAGCCGCTGGCTTCGGCGCCGCCTTAGCCATAGCTCTAGGCATTGGTGTTATAGGGGGAGTTGGTTGGTACTTAATCATTGTTAACGCATTCATTTTTAGCTGGCTTGCTATGGTGATGGTGTATGGTATTGCACGTCTGCGTGGAGTAACCACTGAGACGATAATTTTGGCAGGAGTAGCGATAGGTTACCTTTTTTCTGCTTTATTGTCTTTAATTCAGTATGTTGCACCTGAATATGAAGCAGTACGTGCTGTGGTTTTCTGGCTCATGGGTGGACTTAACCATGCAACTTGGGAAAGTATCATGATTTTATTTCCAATCATTATCTTGGCAATAGTTCTTATGGTATTACAGGCTTGGAACATTAATGTAATGAGCATGGGAGAGGAAGTAGCAATGAGTTTAGGTGTTACCCCGAAGCGGGTCTTAACGATAACTATGGTATTAGAGACGCTGGCTACTGCCAGCATAATATCTTTTACTGGAGTTATCGGTTTTATCTGTCTTATTTCTCCACATATTGCTCGCATGTTAATTGGGAGCGACCATAGATTTCTCATACCTTGTAGTAGCCTTATTGGCGCTTGTCTACTTCTCTGTTCTGATACAGTGGGGCGTTTATTACTTCAGCCTACAGAAATTCCTGTTGGGATAGTGACCTCACTGCTTGGTGTCCCATTTTTCCTTTATATTCTTATAAGCAGAAGAAGGCGAATTTGGAGTTGAGACTCACAATTAACAATCTTTCCTTTAGTTATGGCAGTTCTCCAGTCTTAAAAGGTGTGGATCTAGCCGTAGAGTTAGGCGAGGTCTTAGGTATTGTCGGCCCTAATGGTTCGGGCAAAAGCACACTGTTAAAATGCATAAATCGCATTTTGAAAACTAAACATAATACTGTTTTTGTTGACGGTAAAGACATAAACAAACTTAACCTTAAAGAGCTATCAAAGATTATGGGGTACGTTCCCCAAAGCTCATTGAGTGTTTTTCCATTTACTGTCTTCGATATAGTGATGATGGGACGAACGCCCTATATTCATTGGAGCCCGAGTGAGCAAGATTACAAGATCATTGCAGAAACATTGGATTTTCTAGGGCTCAACGAACTAGCCATGCGCCACTTTAATGAACTCAGCGGTGGCGAACAACAAAAGGTTATGATTGCTCGAGCCCTTGCCCAGCAGCCTAAAATATTGCTTTTAGACGAGCCAACAAGCAATCTTGACATTAAACATCAGTTGGAGATACTTTACATACTTAAGAATTTGGCTCAAAGCAAATATTGCTCCATAGTAATGGCAATACATGATTTGAACATAGCAAGCAGATTCTCAGATAAAATGCTGATGCTTAAGAAAGGGTGTATATTTGCTGCTGGTACTCCAGAAAATGTGTTAACTGAAGAAAATATAGAGGCGGTCTATGGAATTAAAGCACAAGTTACAAAATCTATTATGGGTAAACCCCAAGTTATCCCCTTAGAACCTTTGTCCTCTAATGAAGCTTCAGAAACTTCTTCAAGAAGTTATCTCCTCAACATAAAATCACGTTAGGGATAGAAATGACTCTTATAAAAATAGCTTATGTTACAACATGCATACATGACGTTGAGCCACTACTCTCAGCACTCAAATCCGTTAGGAACAAATATGGAGAAATTGTGAATGTTCAGGTCCGAACAGGCGAAGACTTAACATCAGAAAACATGTTGAAAGAGTTTATAGCGTTTGCAGAGAAATCTCACATTGCAGTTTTCCACCTTATGGACATTCCTTCAAACTTTGAAGAAATAGTATCAAAGCTTAAAGATGCCAAAATCCCTGTTTTCGCTGGTACCATGGGCGATGGACGCAGCGCAGAGTTGAGGCGCATCTCAACAGTATCCATGGAGGACTATGAAAAAATTTTGCAGTATTCCAACTACGGCGGGACAAAAAACTTTGAAAACTTACTCCTTTATTTGGTAAACAGGTTCAAGGGCTGCGCCTACAAGGTTGAAGCTCCAGAAAAGCTTCCATGGCATGGGATATATCATCCAGACTTTAAACATATCCTAACCTTGGAGGAATATCTTTCAAAAAAGTATACGCCAGAAAAGCTTACGGTCGGAGTATGGTTTCACCAAACTCATTGGCAATCTGGGGACACAGAGTTTGTTGACAACTTAATCAGAGAAATTGAGAGCAGAGGCGCTAATGTTATCCCGGTATTCTTTACAGGTGTGGAAGATCTACTTCCGGAAGACAGTGGACTGAAATGGATCATAGAAAACTATTTTATGAGAGATGGAAGACCCCTCGTCGATGTTGTCGTAAGCCTTCTAATGTTTTCCCTATCCTTATACACACGACAAGATGAAACCGTTGACAGTCTCTTGAAGATGCTTAATGTACCCGTTATAAAAGCTATCTTAGCATGGAACACTCTCGAAGAATGGCAAAGCTCCCTACAAGGGCTAAGTCCGATTGACATACCGATAAATGTGGCTATGTCAGAGTTCGACGGCAAACTTATAACAGTGCCCATAGCAGCAAAAAGTTTCTGCGAGAAAGACCTAACAACAGGAACTAGAATAATCAAGTTTGCACCCATTCCTGAAAGAATCGGGAAACTAGCCAGTTTAAGCCTAAACTGGGCGAAGCTGAAACGCAAACCAAACAGCGAAAAAAGAGTTGCCATAATCTTTCATAACTATCCTCCAAGGAACGACACAATAGGAGATGCTTTTGGACTAGATTCTCCTGCTTCAGTTTTAAACATCTTAAAAGGCTTGAGGGAAGCAGGCTACAAGCTGGATTATCTGCCTGAAAACGGACAAAAACTGATAGAGGATTTGATGCAACGAGTGACTAACGACAGAAGATGGATAAGCCTCCAAGAACTTGCTGAGAGGGCTGTAGCAAGAATTTCCAAAATTCAGTACTTAAAATGGTTTAACGAGCTCCCAATTGATGTCAGAGAAAAGATGGAGAAACATTGGGGTAAACCTCCAGGCAAACTCTTTAACTATAATGATGAGTTGCTTGTTCCTGGAATCATAAACGGTAACATTTTTATTGGGCTTCAGCCGCCAAGAGGCTTCTTAGAGGATCCTGCATCCATTTATCATAGCCCAGATCTTCCTATGCCTCACCATTACTATGCTTATTACCGTTGGATTAGAGATATTTTTAAAGCTGATGTTATCATGCACATAGGCAAACATGGCACATTAGAATGGCTTCCAGGAAAATCTGTGGGGCTCTCCGACTCATGCTTTCCAGACATAGTCATATCTGACTTGCCTAACATATACCCCTACATAATTAACAATCCTGGAGAAGGCACTCAAGCAAAGAGGAGGAGCTACTGCTGCATAATTGACCATCTTACACCTGCCATGCATGAAGCTAAATCCTATGAAGAAATGGCAGAATTGGAACTTTTACTCCAGGAATATTACCATGCAAAAACTTCGGATAGGGGAAAACTTCCTGCTCTTCAAAGGCAGATTTGGGATAAAGTTTGCCAGGTAAAATTGGAACATGATTTAGGAGTTGATGAGGAAACAGCCTTCGCTAGCTTTGAAGCCTTTACAGAAAAGCTACATGGCTATATTCACGAAGTTTCAGACACCCTTATAAATGATGGACTGCACGTTTTAGGCGAGCCACCTCGTGAAACATGTCTAGACAAGTTTGTTGTTGCCTTAACAAGGCTAAGTAACGGCGCGGTTCCATCTTTGAGGGAGGCTATCGCAGAGCTGAGAGGGTACTCCTTTGAGGATATAATCGCGAACATGGGTAAAATTACTGGTGAAGGCAAAACTTACGGGGATATAATTAAGGAAGTGAATAACCTCTCCCTAGAGTTGATAAAGCGTTTTCGAAGCAGGAACTTTCAAAAGGAAGTCATAGACTCCGTGGCTGAAGAAGTTCTTGGTAAAACCAGCCCCAAAATCAGATCATGTTTAGAATACATCGTGAATTTCCTCGTACCAGCCTTAGAAGGTACTACCAACGAGTTAACAAATGCCCTATCTGCATGTGAAGGTGCCTATGTCCCTCCAGGACCCTCAGGTTCCCCTACTAGGGGCATGGCGGATATTTTGCCTACTGGAAGAAACTTTTACTCTTTGGATCCTCGTGCTATTCCATCTCAGGCCGCTTGGCAAGTAGGTGTTTCTTTAGCTAACTCAATAATTGAGCGGTATCTTAGGGATGATGGGAAATACCCTGAAAATGTAGCTATTGTTATTTGGGCTACAGACGCCATGAAAAATAAGGGAGACGACATAGCAGAAATCCTTTACTTAATGGGGGTTAAACCGATCTGGGAAAAAACCAGCGGGAGAGTAACTGGCTTAGAAGTTATTCCCCTGGAAAAGTTGAAACGCCCACGCATCGACGTTACTGTACGCGCAAGCGGCCTTTTCAGAGACACTTTCCCAAACATTATTTACTTAATCGATGAAGCCGTGGAATTGGTTGCTAATCTAAACGAGCCGCCGGAGCTTAATTATATAGCTAAACATGTGCGAGACGAATTAGCAGAACTTAAAACAAAAGGCGTAGATCTAGAAGAAGCAAAAACGCAAGCATATTGCAGAGTTTTCAGCGATCGTCCAGGCGCATATGGCTGCGGAGTAAGCGACCTAATAGACTCGAAGAACTGGAGAAGCCAAAAAGACTTAGCAGAAGTCTATGTCACATGGGGATGCTACGCTTACAGCCGTAGAAAATATGGTTTCCGTAGCCCTGAACTTTTTAAGAAACGCCTAAGCAAAGTTGAACTAACTATCAAAAATATCGACACTCGTGAATACGATTTACTGTCAGGTGACGACTGGTACGACGCCCATGGCGGCATGGACTTAACCATAAAAACTCTTAGAGGGGAAGCCCCCCGCTCTTATTACGGGGACAGTTCAGACCCTAAAAGAGTTAAAATAAGAAGTACTGAAGAAGAAATTAAGCATGTGTTTAGAGCACGTCTCCTAAATCCAAAATGGATTGAAAGCATGAGAAGACATGGTTATAAGGGGGCAGGAGACCTCTCTAGAACAATAGATTTTGTATTCGGTTGGGATGCAACAGAAGAAGTCGTTGAAGACTGGATGTATGAAGAGCTTGCTGAAAAATATGCCTTAAACCCTGAAATGCAAGAATGGTTAAAAAAGGTAAATCCTTATGCTCTTCAAAATATGCTGGAAAGGCTTCTAGAGGCTATTGAGAGGGGACTTTGGCAAGCCACCAAGGAAATGAAGAAAAAGCTCCAAGTGCTTTACCTTAGCGTTGAAGGTATATTGGAAGGAATTACAGAAAAATAATACGAGAAGGACAATGAGAATGGAAAAGAGAATAATAAGCTTGAAAATTGAAGGGACAAAAGCGGAAATACTTTATCACAAATATCATAACTATGATATGAAGACTCTTTTAGTTTCTTTTAACGAAGAAAAACGCAGAGTCTTATCTACTTGGGATGGGTATAAACTAGTGAAATTTGTAGGCAATGTTTCTGTTCCCAACTCTCTGGCAAATTATACCATGAAGCATTATGAAATTTTTGAACAAGAATTTCCCTCCTCTATTGGGATAAGCCCTGAGGAAATTTCCTTCTTATCCACAGGTGCTGACATGGATAATTTGGCTTTATGTGAGAGGTCTTATCAAGAATTTAGCGTATGCTGCTTAGCTACTGGGGGGACTGGCAACGCTTTAAGGTCAGGGGTAGATGGAGCAAACTATTTAGAAAGAAATGGGAAATTCGAGTATACGCCTGGGACAATTAACATGATAATTATCTTCAATGCCGCCTTAAGCAGCGGAGCCATGGCAAGAGCCATAATAACAGCTACTGAAGCAAAGACAGCAGCCCTACAAGACTTAGGTATCAGAAGCATATATTCTCCTAAAAACTTGGCCACTGGCACAGGTACAGATAATATTATAATCGTTTCTGGAAGAGATTCGGAAACTCCTCTACGTTGGACAGGAGGCCACACAAAAATTGGTGAGCTTATAGGTGTAACTGCTAGGTTTGCGGTTATTGAAGCCTTGGAAAGGCAGGAAGGAGCAAGGCATGTTGGATGAAGTCATAATAACTGAAGGCCTCTCTAAAAAGTACGGCGACCTCTGGGCGATTAAAAATTTAAGTTTAAAGGTTTTTTCCGGCGAGATTTTTGGGTTTTTAGGGCCTAACGGGGCGGGTAAAACCACCACTATACGCATTTTGACAACGTTGACAAAGCCAACTTTTGGGCGAGCTTGGGTTGGAGGCTTTGATGTTTCAGAGAAGCCTGAAAAGGTTAGGGAAGTCATAGGGGTGATGCAGCAACATCTAAGCTTGGATAGGGATTTAACTGTAAGAGAGAACATGGAGCTTCGCGCTCGTCTACACCATTTTGATGCTTCTGAACGTAAGAAAAGAATAGCCGAACTGCTTGAATACGTGGGGCTTACCGAACATGCTGACAGAACCATAGACGAGCTTTCCGGCGGACTGCAAAGGCGGACGATGATAGCGTGCTCTTTAATACATAAGCCTAAACTCCTTTTCCTTGATGAACCTACGGTAGGGTTAGACGCCCATACAAGGCGCCGCATGTGGGATCTGATTCGCCGTCTCAACACAGACGGTGTCACCGTTTTCCTCACAACACATTATATTGAGGAGGCTGAAGCCCTCTGTCACCGTGTAGGAATAATCCATGAAGGACAGTTGATAGCCCTTGACAATCCTTTTGAGTTACGTCAAAAAATAGGCCTTTTTACAGTGGTAACTATCAGGGAGAATGGGAATGCTTCCTACAAGTATTTCCCTGACAAAATGGTTGCAACTCAATATGTTCAAAGTCTACCCTCAACTGTTAAAACTATTGTTGTGCGCGAGTCAAACTTGGAAGATGTTTTCTTAGAGTTGACTGGCCGAGGAGTTGGTGATTAAATGAAAGCGTTAATAGATGCTTACACAGTTTTCTGGGCAGATCTAAGAGTTTTAAGGCGCCACCTGGTTCGGACCATAGCTACAAGTCTTATAAACCCTTTACTATATCTTTTGGCCTTTGGCTATGGCCTTGGAAGAGGAATAAGCTTTGAAGGTTATAGCTATCTTGACTTTGTCGTGCCGGGCATAATCGCCCTCACTGCTATGACTAGCAGCTTTAACGGTTCAGGATCAAAGCTTCATGTGGATCGCCTTTTCTACAAATGCTTTGACGAGTACCTAATGGCTCCCGTTAACATTTCTTCAATAGTCATAGGCAAAACTCTCATAGGAGTTGTACGTGGCATCATAAGCTCTGCAGCTCTGCTGTTTACAGGTTTAATGATTTCGCCCAAAATTTTCGCCAGTCCCATGCTGCCATTATTCGTTTTAGTGCTGATTATCTCCTGCTTTGTTTTTGCCTTATTAGGAGTTCTTGTCGCCCTGTTAGTCAAATCTCATCAAGACATGAATACTTTCAGCACCCTGGTACTGCTTCCTATGACCTTCCTCAGCGGCACTTTCTTTTCGCTTGAAGGTCTTCCTGAAACGCTTAAAACCGCCTTATATCTTCTTCCTCTAACACACTCAAGTCAATGCCTAAGAGCTGCAGCTCTAAACCAACCTTTTCCCTTGGAATCTTTACTAGCACTTATAGGTTTTGGAGCCCTCCTCTTTTCAGGAAGCGTTTTGGCACTTAAAAAAGCCAGTGTTTAAACTTACAATCCACCAAAAACCTCAGAGCGCAAATGCTTATGAGGAGCAAGTTAAATGAGCAAGAAAGAAGGACACAGGAAAGCTTTTCAGCATAATTTGGGATTTTTTCATTTATTCAACCTAACTCCAACTTTAGTTAAGCGAAGGTTTATAAATCTCTGGTTGGATTATCCAGCTGGAGAGGGCTAAATGCATATTATGGAAGGTTTTCTACCTCATCCATGGTGGGAGATTTGGTGGATGGTTTCGATGGTTATCGTGGCTTATGGTGTCTATCGGCTTTCTAAGGTTACAACGAAGCTTCCTGAAGCTAAACCGCTTCTTGCTTTGATGGGTGCTTTCATCTTTGTGCTTTCAGCTCTGAAGCTTCCTTCGGTAACCGGTAGCTGTTCACACCCGACTGGCTCAGGTTTGGCTGCTGTAATATTCGGACCTGCAATCGCTTCAGTTCTCTCGATGATCGCCTTGCTTTTCCAGGCTTTGCTTTTGGCACATGGAGGTCTGACTACCCTTGGTGCAAACACCTTTTCAATGGGAATAGTCGGGCCAGTTGTAGCTTACTTGATATGGGTCACATGTAGGAAGGCAAGATTACCAACTTCGGCTGGAATCTTCCTTGCTGTTTCTTTGGGAGACTTGTTTACCTATGTTACTACATCGGCCCAGCTTGCTCTCGTTTTTCCCACAGCAGCAGGCTTCTTTGATGCTTTTTTGAAGTTTGGAGCCATCTTTGCGATAACACAAATTCCTTTAGCCATTGGTGAAGGCATTCTCGCAATCTTCCTCTTTGACTTCTTGGCCAAGTACAAAGGTCAACTTCTCTCTACGATGAAGGTAATTAGCTTGCCTATCACTGCACATGAGCAGGAGGGGAAGGAATAATGAAGACCAAATATATCATTTTAATCGTGGTGATGATAGCTCTTTTTATTGCACCCTTCGTTATTTCTCCGTCAGCAAACTATAGCGGTGCAGATAGTGCCGTAGAAGAGTTGATCACGAACCAAGGTTATGAGCCTTGGTTCAGCCCAATTTGGGAGCCGCCTAGCGGTGAAATAGAAAGCCTGCTGTTCGCGCTCCAAGCATCTATAGGAGCTATCATCATAGGATACTTTGTCGGGTTCGAGAAGGGAAAGAGAGCAAAGAAATAGAGAGCACATGAATTTGACCGTTAGAAGAAAGGGAAAGTGGGATGAGCTTCAGTAATCTATGTGCACAAATCGACAGATGCGCCTATACAAATGCTCTAGCAAAGAGTAACCCAACAACAAAGGTTTTCTTTGCGCTCTTAACGCTCATATTAAGTGTCTCGTTACCATCGTCATTAGTGCCAGCAATAGTATTTTTGACAACTACCGTTTTGCTGTTGCGCTTTGCCAAGATACCAGCTCACTTCTATTTGAGCTTATTGGTGTATCCAACTATAATAGTTGCCTTAAGTTGCCTCATTATCACCTTGTTCTTCGGCTACGGAGAACCCCTCATAGAGATCGTTTTACCATGGTTTAGATGGACTGTTTTCAAAAGTGGTGTTATGATGGGTGTTACTACATTTTTCAGAGTGGAGGGGGCTCTTTCTTGTCTGTATTTCCTTGTGTTAACAACCTCAATGACAGATATTTTCATTACTCTTCAACGAATACATATACCAAAGATTCTGATCGAGATGTCTTTGCTAATCTATCGGTACATGTTTGTCTTCATGGAGGTTGCAGCACGAATGTACACTGCTCAGAAGCTTCGACTCGGGTATTCAAGCTGGCAAAAGAGAATTCGATCTACAGCATTGATTGCAGGAAACCTCTTCATCAGAACCTTAGAACAAGGAGAACGCACTTTTATGGCTATGAATGCTCGAGGATATGACGGCAATATTCGAACTCTAGACGACCTTCCTCAACCTAGAAGGGTCTCTTTTATAGGGGTCATTCTCTTCAATGTTATCCTTGTATTCGTAACTCTCTTAACGATCAATCTGTAGTGATTAGAATGCTATTTAGATTAGAGAATGTATCATATCGCTACCCAGATGGGACTCTTGCATTAGATGGAGTGTCGTTAAGTTTTGAGAAAGGGGAAAGGACAGCCCTATTAGGCCCCAACGGTTGTGGAAAGACGACACTTCTCCTTCACTTAAACGGAATCTTGAAACCAACTTCTGGTAAAGTCTACTTTGAAGATAAACCTCTTGAATATACATCTAAATTTTTGCTCAATCTTAGAAGGCGAGTGGGCTTTATCTTCCAAGACCCAAACGATCAACTTTTTGCGCCCACTGTTAGACAGGATGTTGCCTTTGGACCCTTAAATCTTGGTCAACCAATAGATAAAGTCAAGAAATCAGTCGATGAAGCTCTTAAGACTGTTGGTATGAGCGAGTATGCTGATAAACCTCCACATTTTTTAAGTCTAGGTCAAAAGAAGCGCGTTGCACTAGCAGGAGTGCTTGCGATGCAACCTGAGGTTCTTGTAATGGACGAGCCTACATCAAATCTAGATCCAAGAGCTTCTATTGAAATACTACGCCTACTCCTCCGATTGAATCAAGAGTTTGGGCTCACTTTAATATTGGCCACCCATGATGTAGATATGGTTCCCTTATTCGCTAACAAACTTTATATCATGAGTAAAGGAAAGATTGCATTGGAAGGCTCACCTGAGGAGATTTTCTCAAATACGGAATTGATCAGAAGTGTTAACTTACGCTCTCCTAGAATTACCCATCTTTTTGAAATTCTAAGGAGAAAAAACCATCTTCCCGTAAACAAACAGCTTCCTCTCACTATTGGTGAAGCGAGAAAAGAAATATTATGGCTTCTAAATGTTAAAATGGACAAAAAAGAAAAGGTAAATTCTGTATGAGCTCTTTTGAAGCCTCTATAATAGGTGTGATTACAATAGGATTATTGCATGGACTAGAACCTGGACATGGTTGGCCTGTAGCTCTTCTTTACTCTACAAGGACATATAAGCCAACATTCTATGCTTTTATCAGTTCAGGGATAATCTCGTTTTTCCACTTTATGTCATCTATAGCTGTTGTAGGGGTGTATGTTTTAATGAGCGATCTGGTAAATTTTGTGAATCCAATCCTTAGTTATATTGCCTTTGTAGCATTGATATTACTTGCTTTTAGGCTTCTGACAGAGAAGGTTAAAGATGAGTTTGCGGCTCAACATGGACACTTTCACGACAATGCTGAAGATATTGAGCACGAGCATGAGCATGAACATCCTGGGGTCGGTCGCCATACCCATGTACACTATCATGCAAAGCGCGTTATTCTTAGCTTATGGGGAATAGCGAGTTTCGCCTTTTTTCTTGGTTTTGCTCATGAGGAAGAGTTTGCCCTTCTTGCCTTGGCGATGAATGGTATCAACCCGTTTTTCTTGATGGTAGCTTATGCATCATCAGTAACTGCAAGCCTCATAGGAATCACTATCCTTGGAATAAAGATGTATGAAAAAGTCAGAGCAAGAGTTAACAGATATGAAAAATATATACCGAAGATCAGTGGTTTAGTCCTTCTTGTGATGGCTATTGGACTAATCATTGGATTGCATTAATCTAAGCTTTATGGCTTAATTAAACATTCATGATTAAACAAAGATCTTAACATAAGCAAGTTCCAAAAATAAGCCACAAGTTTAAATTAAACAAGCTTGAATTAATTATCGTTTCGAAGAATCAGGCGATGAAAGTAAAACCATATGAATGACCTGCTCCCTCATAATTGGGGGAAGTCAAGGGGGAATTTAAAGCTTTTAAAATCTTAATCTTCACTAAGTTTACCTAAGAATCATAACCTCTCGATGTAACCATTCTTTGATTGATGACATTGGTTGTAGAATTTCCTATGATAATCGTAGTAACCATGTCTACCTCAAAATCTAGCATCTCCTTAAGAGTTGTAATTATAGTCTCCTCCCCTTCTCTTCCTGCTTTTCTTACTATACCTACAGGAGTGTTTGGACTCCTATACTCAAGCAATATCTTATGAGCTTTAGCTAATGGTTCTCTTCGCCCTCGGCTTTGAGGGTTATATAAAACGATTACAAAATCAGCCTCAGCAGCGGCTCTTAATCTTTTCTCGATTAAATTCCAAGTTATCAGAATGTCACTAAGGCTTATTACAGAAAAATCTCCCATTAAAGGAGCTCCAAGTTTTGCAGCTGCAGCGGTAGCAGCTGTTACACCTGGAACAATTTCTATTTGAACGTTTGCTTTTTCGCGTTCAGCGACTTCTAGCACTAAGCCAGCCATACCGTAGATCCCAGGATCTCCGCTACTAATAACAGCAACTCTTTTGTTCTCTAAAGCTTTCATTATAGCTATCTTAGCCCTCTCGATTTCTTGCCCCATCTTACCAGAAATAATTTCAACATTACTTTTAATGATGGGTTGGATTAGCTTTACATAAGTTTCATATCCTATGATAACTTCTGCAGTTTCTATCTCCTGCTTGGCTTTGTGCGTAATATGCTCGAGGGCACCGGGTCCGATACCGACTACAGCTATTCGCCCTCTGCAATAGCTATTGTCACATCTTTTATTTTGGTCTTCTTGAGAATTAACCGTGCTTTTCCCCCCGCAGTTATCAACGCTGCTCTTTCGCATACCCCTCCAACTCCGATCTTCTGCTCAACTAATCTTGAGTCAGGAGAAAGATCAGGATGCTTAAATAAGCGAATGGTATTGGCACTAACAAGCTCAAGCTGTAACCCTAGTTTTTTGGTTGCGTTTATTATGCTCAAAGAATCTTTTTTAATGTCGATTGTAGCTAAGCAATCCACTCGCTCTAATGGGATTTTTGCTTGCATTAAAGCAAAATTCAGGGCTTCGATCACTTCATTTTCACTTACATCTTTCCTCGCGCCTATACCGATAGTTATCTTCCTTGGCTTTAAGATTGTAGCCGGTTTTTTTAACTCGTTCTGCGGAATTTTTTCCTTTGTAATTATTATGCCTGCATCAAAGTCGTTTACAATCCCTATTGCTTGTTCAGATCTTTTCGCCATCTTGATTTCAAAATCCCAAATTTTACCCATTGGGATTTTGATATTTCCTGTCAAAACCATGACCAACTTTTCCCCATTCACTATTGCAGAGTTGACAGCAACAAGGCTTTCAGGATTCTTTATATCACAATGCAAAAACCTAGCTAATTCTTCAACACTTTTCTTTCCCATTATATCAGAGGCTGTAGTAATGACAGGAATGGCTCCTATTCCATAAGCTATTAACCTTGTCAGCTCGTTAGCTCCTCCATAGTGGCCTGATAGCAGACTAATGACAAACCTTCCAAAGTCGTCAACGCCTACTATGGCAGGATCGCTTATCTTGCTCTTCAGATAAGGAGCCATAATTCTGACAATAATTCCAGCAGCCATAACAGCCACTATGGCGTATACCTTATCAAAAATTTCTCCAATAAATTCTCTTAACTCCTTGTCTAAAGGAGTAACTCCTTCCTGAGCGTACTTTCTAGGCGCAAATATGGTGCAATTTAATTCTTTCTTTTCTAATACATTCTTAATCTTGATAGCTGTCTCAACCCCTTGCTTAGTAAGGGAAAGGATGGCTATACCTTTATTGGACACAGTTATCGCCCTTTACGATAGCCATGAGTGAATGATGGATCGTAAAGCTTTGAATAATCGTAAGCTTTAGGGTTTAGAATTTCTCCCACTATGATCAAAGCTGTCTTTTTTATTCCTGCCTCCTTAACCTTTTCAGCTATATCACTTAATGTACCCTTGATAATCTTCTCCTCTTGCCATGAAGCCCTATATACTACCGCTATGGGCGTATCTTTCGAGTAACCTCCTTGCTCGATCTCCTTTATGACTGAATCTATATGCTGAACACCTAAGAAGATGATCATGGTTGTTCTATGCTTCGCCAATTCTCTTATGCTCTCATGTTCTGGTACAGGGGTCATACCCTTTGGTCTAGTTATTATCACAGTCTGAGAAACATTAGGTAATGTCAATTCCTTCTTTAAGCTTGCAGCTGCAGCAAATAGAGAGCTTACCCCTGGGATTATCTCATACTCTATTTCTTCTTTTTCAAGAAAGTCCAATTGCTCTTGTAAAGCGCCATAAATGCTCGGATCACCGTCATGTACTCTTGCAACGAGCTTACCCTCTTTTACAGCTTTTGCCATTATTCTTAAGATTTCTTCCCGGTTCATAATAGCACTATCATATAGCTTGGCATCTGGCTTAGTGAACTTGAGTATTTCAGGATTTAACAGGGAACCTGTGTAAATTACCACATCTGCTTTTTCAAGAAATTTCTTTCCTTTGATTGTTATAAGTTCAGGATCTCCTGGGCCTGCACCAATAAAGACAACTTTGCTCATATTACACCCCATCTCATCTATTTTCAGTTACTTTGAAATTCACTCCTTTTTATTATTACCATTGAAAAATAATCTTCACAAATATCCCAATTTTGCACATCACCAAGCTTTTTAATCATAACTTCTTCCTCAGGCATTGTACATCTTTTAGCAAAGACAATTGTAGAGCTCTTTGTAAATCCAGCTCTCTCTAAAATTGGAACTAAATTCCTTAAGCGATGAGCACCTTTTATAAGAACAATGTTATCTACTTGTTTAGCCATTTCTTCAATCTGCTTCGAGCTGATATTAAAGGGAATGATTACAAGTGATTCGTTCTTTTCAGCAAGAGGTATCTTAGAACTTGCGGTACAAGCAGTTAACGAGATGATGCCAGGTATTATCTCAATTTCGATCTCAGGGTGCCTTTCCTTTAAGCTATGGTAAAGGTAAATAAATGTGCTGTAGAATAAAGGATCGCCTAACGTGATGAAAGCGATTGTATTGCCATTTTTGGCCTTTTCAGCCACGATGTCGGCATTTCGAGTCCATAATCGCTTAAGCTCAGATTCGTCCTTTGTCATTGGGAAAACTAGCTCAAGTATCTTGGGCGATTTTTCTCTATCTTCCAAGATGTGCTTGACCATGGCAAGTGCCATGCTAGGCTTTTCTACATGAGCTTTTGGGACACAGATCACATCAGCAGTCTTTAGTGCTTTTATAGCCTTAACTGTGATAAGTTCAGGATCACCAGGGCCTATGCCAATTCCTATGACTTTACCAGTCAAGCTTTTTACCTCAAGCCTTTGTAGCCGATATGATAATAACTGGGTTCCTTGCCAGCATCATCATCCCTGTGTCTACCTCTCTCCCTTTAGCCACGAAAACCTGTGTAGCATCTACACACTTAAAATTCAGCTTTCTGATCTCATTCAAAGCTATATAGCTTGTCTCTAATAAGACTGCGTTTATGACTATCCGACCGTTTTCCTTCAGCTTGTCATAAGAAGCCCTTATTACTTCCTTTAAAGATGAGCTTCCTCCGATGATGATCGCATCAACTTTTGGTAAATTTGTCATAACTTCAGGAGCCTTTCCATATATCATTTGCACGATATTTTGAATGCCAAATTTTTCTACATTCTTTTTAGTCAATGTAATGGATTCTTCGTCATCATCTATTGCAAAGACCTTGCCTTTTTTAGTTACCTGAAGTGCTGCCTCAACAGTTAAGCTACCTGTGCCACAACCAACATCTATAACGTAAGAACCTTCACATAGACGGGCCTTCGAAATTGTTAGCACTCTTATTTCTTCCTTTGTAGGTCCGGGGACTTTATCGCTTTGTATAAATAATTCATCAGGAATTCCAGGAGTTCTGTAAATCCACATGTCAGTCATTTTTGACTCCTATTAGCTTTGTTTTAGCAGCCCTTTAATGACCATTACGCATAATTGACCAAAATTAAGCTCCGACACACTTTCTAAAGTGCCCATAATAATCTTCTCGTTATGTAGGGTTAAATTCTCGCATACAACAATAGGTGTTTCTTTACTTATCCCATTTTCGATGAGAAACTTTGCAATCTCATTAGGAGGAAAAGACTTAGGATCAGGAAGGAGCATGACGTTTCTCCCTTCTTTAACAGCTTCAGTTAATCTCATCTTCTTTTCATGGCTTGCTCCTTCATGAAAGCTAAACAAATCGAGATCGTCCCAGCACATATGGAGGCGAGCTGCACATACCTGTATCGAACTTATGCCAGGAATTATATCAACCTCGACATCTTTTGTCATTGTATTATTCAAGAACGGTCTTAAAAGACCAGAGAAGCCAGGATCCCCTGTTGATAATATCGCTACGGTTTTACCTATCTTAGCAGATTCGATCGCACATCTAAGGGCTTCATCTACGTTCTTACCAGTTATAGATAATACTTCTCCTTTTATGTCTCCTTGTAATAAGCTTAAGGCTCTTTTAGCTCCTACAACAAGATGAGCACTTTGCACAACTTTTCTAGCTAATGGTGTTATGTAATCTGGCGAACCTGGACCTATTCCTATTAAATATATCTTAGCCATATAGCATACACCTGGCATTTTCATCCATTCCAAGAATGTTTCCATCTAAAGAGACCAATATTGCTCCTATCTTGGCTTTATTTTCTATTCTTTCCATAGAGCGTAAACTGATCCTTTTAGCTATCTCATTGAACGTTGGTTGCAATAGATCGGTTTGCTTAAGAAGTTCGATTATCTCCTCTGTAGTATTCGATTGTAGTATCATGCTTATAAGCTCTTTATCTGCACCATTAGCACCAGCATATGCAGCTATGACTTCTTTTCGAGCATCACCTACCTTATGATGTGTATTGAAGATTCCTGCCGCTAACTTGACAAGTTTCCCTGGATGCCCAAGAATTATAATTTCCTTAACTCCTTTCTCCACAGCTTTATCTAACATATAGCCCATAAAGTCCCCTGTTTGAATTATAGCGTCCTCAGGAACTTTGAATATCCGCTTGGCTAAACTTTCCCCTATGTTACCTGGTGTTAAGAATATACGCTCGTAACCTTGAGCAATGGCAACATCGATTTGGGAAATTAATGAGCGCCTATATGCATCCATTGATAATGGCTTCACTACACCTGTTGTGCCAAGAATGGATATGCCTCCAATTACGCCCAACTTTGGATTAAGGGTCTTTTCAGCAACCCTCTCACCTCCAATAACATTCAAGAGTACCTCAACACCTTTTCCAGGTGGCAAAACTTCCTTAATAGCATCCTCTATCATCTTCCTTGGAATAGGGTTTATGGCTGGTTCGCCTATTGGGACTGGTAAGCCAGGTTTTGTGGCGATGCCAATACCATTACCGCCTTTAATAACAATCTTACCACCATCAGTTAGCCTTACAGTGGCAGATATCACTAATTTGTTCGTTATGTCTATATCGTCCCCCGAATCCTTTATGACATAAGCTACGGCAGTATTTTCGTTAAGCTTCCTACTTTCCTTCACTAATATCTCGAAACGGATGCCTATTGGGCTAGGTATGCCTACTCTATCGACAGGCTCATTGAGCAAAGTAATTAGAGCAGCCTTAGCGGAAGCTGCAGCACATGCACCAGTCGTAATACCATACTTTAAAACTCTTCTCATATTAACACCTTAAAGCTCTAGTGTCCCGTTCTGCCATAGAAAGTAATGCATTAAATATAGCTACAGCAACAGCACTCCCACCTCTTGGACCCTTGACTATTATGAAGGGTATGGATAGGTTTGAGACTGCATCTTTTGACTTCGCAGCACCTATAAAGCCCACAGGAGTGGCTATGATTAAGGCTGGTTTAGTCAATCCTTGCTTCACCAAATTTGCTAATTCGAACGCTGCTGTAGGCGAGTTTCCAACTATAATTATAGATCCATCCACCCCTTCATTTACGGCCAAGCGCATAGCAGCGGCAGCCCTTGTTATTGATTCATGACTGGCTAATTCAATGGCCCGTTCATCGTCAATGTAAGTAAGAATTTTTCCCCCAAACCTTTTCAGCCTTGCCTCATCTACACCAGCCTTTACCATCTTCACATCAACTATTACATTTGATCCAGATTTGATGGCGTTTACTCCTGCTTCAACAGCCTTCTCACTAATAACTAATAACCTGGCTAACTCAGGATTGGCGGTAGCATGAACCACTCGTTCAACAATAATGGCATGGGTCATAGGGATCTTTTCTAAAGTATCGCTAAGGATTTGCCTCACTATGCTTATACTAGTATCAAACATCTTGTTTGAGGTCGTTAGGGCGCCTATTTTATGTGCTTCATTACCTTCTTGACCTAATGCCTTCAAAGCCTTTTCTTCTATGATTTCAGCTATTCGCTCATCAGCACCTAGAGGCTCTCCATAGATTATTTCTACTCCTTGTGCTTTCAACATAGATTCTTCCCTTTTTAATCCTAGTATCTCTGGAATCTCTTGCTTCGTATGTACACCATGAGCTATGAAGGTAGGAATCAAAACAATCTTCTTGATTCCTTGCTTAGCGATACTTTCTATAGCTTCTGGGATTTTCGGTCTATCTCTTACTAAGAAAGAAACCTTGACTGTCTTAAATCTTGATTTCTTTTGCAAAATATCAGCCAATTTTTCTAAGTTTTCCTTATTATAAGGAAGCTTACTACCGTGTCCTATAAGGACTAGCCCTACTTTATCCATTAACACTACCCCATTCTAGCAAATTACCTCGCTTCCATTCCAAACAACTTAACCGCAGCGTCTATCATTTGCTTGTCATCGTTCATAGCTGCTATACGTAAATTTTCAATGATAGGTACAAATGTTTGCTTCAGTAAGATGTAGGTCAAATCAACAATAACCTTCCTCTTTTTCTCGTCAATATTTCCTAACATATTGAGGGCTTTCATTAGCTCTCTTTGGCGTACTTTTTCAGCGCGTAAAAATAAGGAAGAAACGATGTTCATGACAGATTGAGCTTTCAAATCTCGCTCAAGCAAAGGTAGCTCTTCATCTATGATTTTTGAGGCTTTTTCTATGCTCTTCCGTCGCTCCTCTTTATTTCTCTCTGCTATTGATTGAAGATCGTCTATATTATAGAGTTTTACTCCTTCTATATCTTGTATTGATTCTTCAACATTACGAGGATTTGAAATATCAATAATCATTAAGTTGCTTCGGTTACGGCGTTGTTTCATAACATCACAAACTAATTCTTTTGTTAACAGATAATGGGGCGCGGATGTAGAACAGATAACTACATCAGCGTCTACAAGCGCCTCTTCTAGCCTATCAAACTTTACAGCCTTGCCACAAAGCTCCTCGGCCAACTTTAAGGCTCTCTCATGCGTTCTATTTGCAACAAAGATGGCGCTAAGACAACGCCTAGCCAACGCCTTGGCCACAAGCGTCCCTGTTTCTCCTGCACCTATTACTAAAACTTTCTTTCCATTAAGATTGCCTAATAGCGATTCCGCTAGCTCTACTGCGGCTGAACCTATTGATATAGCTCCTTTATTAATACCAGTCCTATTCCTCACTCGTTTCCCGACGCTTACAGCCCTGTTAAATACAGTCTTAAGAATTGGTCCGGCGGTTCCTACAGATTCAGCTTCTAAATATGCATTCCAAACTTGGCTGAGAATCTGATCCTCGCCCACTATCATCGACTCTAACCCAGATGCGACCCTTAAAATATGCTTTAAAGCGTCTTGATTCAAGGAGACTTCAATTGCTTTAGATACCTCTTCAGCAATCGTTCCTGCCCTCTTTATCAAGTATTCACTAAATATCTTGACCGTCTTTTCACCATCTTTGCTTACGGCATAGAGCTCTATGCGATTGCATGTTTGAAGAAGGACACACTCGTCAACATTAGCTATAAAACGGATCTCTGTTAATGCACTCTTCTTATCCTTGAAAGCTACAGCTTCCATTACAGGGACTCGTGTTTTTTTATGCGTAATTCTCACGTTTACAATATTAATACTTCCAGTGGAGGAATACACGGTTGGATAAACCTTCCAACTTAAATATAAGTTTTATCATAATTAGACGAGGGGTGGTCAGAATAGGATTGGAACGTAAAATTGGAGGGAGGTGGTGCATGATTTCCAAAATTAAGATAAGACATAAAGAGCTCGGGACTAGAGCTATTGAATTCATGGGACACTTTTTGTGCTTAAATATGTTAATAGAAATCGCCAAGCTTCTTACGAAATATAGGATACTTTTAGATAAGTTCAAAAATTTACTTATTACGCGCTTTAAATTTGATGTACTCAATGGTGAGCTTGAAACAAGTTGATTATAGATCTTAAGTTTGACGGCAAGTATGTTGTTATAGTCGGAGGAGGGCTAGAAAGTTATAGGAAGACCTTAAGCTTTCTGAATGCTGGTTCAAAAGTTCTAGTCGCGAGTATGAGCTTCTCAAGCTGCATTAAGAAGCTGTATCGAATGAAAAAGATCGATTTGCTAAAAGCAGAAATTAAGGACGGAAGGTCATTCATTAATGGTCTTAACCCTAAGCCTAATGTGCTTGTAGCTGCTACAAATGATCAAAACCTTAATGCCCAGCTTGTTAAGTATGCTAAAGAAGCAGGATGCATGGTTTATGCAATAGATAATCCTTTGATCAGCGATTTCATATTCCCAGCCTTAGCCAAGATAGGAGAAGTAAGGATAGCCATATCAACGGATGGAAGAAGCCCAGCGATGGCTAAAGTTCTGAGACAAAGAATAGAAAAAATGATCACTCAAGAGGACTTACTTCAAATTAAGTTACAGAATTATGTTAGACCTATCTTAAAACAACGTATTTTAAATCAGAAAATTCGAAAGAAGGCTATCTACAAAATACTTAAAGATAATAACATAAAGAGGCTTTTAAGAGACGGGAAGTTCAATGAAGCTCAAGAAGTAGCTATGAAAATTCTAGAGCATTTCAAGATTAATGATGAAGGTCATAAAGACCTTTCCATTATAAAAAATTTAAGGTCTTTAAGAGGTGCTAATGATTCTTGAGTTTTCCTTCGATTAGGATGAGAAGGTTACGTAGAACGCCTGCCTTACGGGATATGATGCATAAAGTTAGGCTCAAACCAAGTGATTTAATATATCCTATTTTTGTCGATGAAAGTGCAAAAGTGCCCATTCCTATCAAGTCGATGCCAGGCTATTTCCGATTACCCATTCAACATGTAATTAAAGAGGTTAAGCAAGCAATTGAACAAGGCATAAAAGCCATAATCCTTTTTGGCATACCGTTAAGGAGAGATGAGATAGGTTCTGAAGCATTTGCTATGAATGGAATTATTCAGAAGACTGTCCGTAATCTAAAGAATGAATTTAGTGATCAAATTGTCGTTATAACTGATGTTTGCCTCTGTGAATATACAACCCATGGGCATTGCGGTATAGTAAAAGATGGTGAAATCGTTAATGATCCCACTCTCCAAATCTTACAGAAAGTAGCTGTCAGCCATGCTCAGGCTGGAGCTGACATTGTGGCTCCATCTGGTATGATAGATGGTCAGGTTAAATCCATCAGAGAGGCTTTAGATGATGCTGATTTTAACCACGTAGGAATAATGGCTTATTCTGCTAAGTATGCCTCTCGCTTTTATAGCCCCTTCAGGGAAGCCGTTGAATCTAAACCTCAGTTTGGGGATAGAAAGAGTTATCAGATGGGTTATGGAAATCCAGATGAAGCTTTACGAGAAATGGAACTAGATATAAGCGAGGGGGCTGATATAATAATGGTAAAGCCAGCCCTACCTTACTTAGACATAATATATCGTGCTAAATCAAAGTTCAGAGTACCTGTCGCAGCTTATAATGTAAGTGGAGAATACGCTATGGTGAAGGCTGCTGCTCAAATGGGATGGGTAAATGAGAAGGCTGCTATCCTTGAGATTTTAACCGGAATTAAACGAGCTGGTGCCGATCTGATTATAACATACTTCGCTAAGGATGTGGGACTATGGTTAAATCAGCTTTAAGTAATAATAAATCATATGAACTATTCGAAAGAGCCAAGAAGGTTTTACCTGGTGGGGTAAACAGCCCTGTCAGGGCATTTGAACCATACCCATTCTTTGTGAGCAGAGCTAATGGTTCAAGAATATACAGTGTAGATGAAGAGTCTTACATAGATTACTGTATGGCTTATGGGGCACTCATTTTTGGACATTCATTTGGGGAGATTTTGAAGACAGTAGAAGAACAATTGGCAAAGGGCACGCTTTATGGTGCTCCTACCGTCTTAGAGGTCGAGTTCTCAGAGCTAATCAGCAAGTTAGTCCCTTGCATGGAGATGCTAAGGCTTGTCAACTCAGGTACTGAAGCTACCATGCATGCAATAAGGCTTGCAAGGGGCTTTACTGGAAGGAAGAAGATCGTCAAGTTTGAGGGATGTTTCCACGGTTCCCATGATTATGTCCTTGTTAAAGCAGGATCAGGTGCTACTTCATTCGGAACCCCTGATTCACTCGGTATCCCTGAAGAGACTACTCGAAACACCATAGTATTGCCCTTTAACAATTTTCAGGTTTTGGAAGAGGTTATTAAGTGCGAAGCTCATAACATAGCTGCAGTAATTATTGAACCAGTGATAGGAAACGCTGGTCTTATTCTACCAAAAGACGATTATTTAAATCAAATAAGAAAGTTAACAAAAGATCATGGCATACTTCTTATCTTTGATGAGATTATAACAGGCTTTAGGCTTGCCCTAGGAGGGGCACAAGAATATTATAATATAAAGCCAGATATGACAACTTTAGGCAAGATTCTTGGCGGTGGCTTTCCAATAGCTGCCTTTGGTGGTAAAAAAGATATTATGCAATATTTATCTCCATTGGGTAAGGTCTATCAAGCAGGAACTTTTAGTGGTAATCCTATCTCAGTAACTGCTGGTTATTCAACTCTCAAAATTCTGAATGAGAAGAAAGGTAAAATCTATCCAAAACTTAAAAAGAACTGTGAAGAGTTAAAGAAAACTCTTGTAGATTTAGCTTTAGATTATCATATAGAAGCACAAGTGAATAGCATAGCCTCTATGTTCCAAATCTTCTTCTCTCCCCATCCTGTTGTCGATTACACTAGCGCTAAGTTATCTGATACTCGCAAATTCTACATATACTTCCAAGAACTCTTAAAGGAAGGTATATTCATACCACCATCACAGTTTGAGACTTGCTTTTTATCTATGGCACATAGTGAAGAAGATTTAGAAAGGACTATCAACGCCTTCGATAGTGCTTTACATGCAGTATCGATTAAGGATAGGGTTTAAAAAATGATTGTGACAGTTGGTACAAGGGGGAGTAAGCTATCTCTCATACAGACAAAGATTGTTCTAGACAATCTTAAATCTATTCACCCAGAGCTGGAATTTAAAGTTAAGGTTATCAAAACGCTAGGGGATAAAGAGAGGAAGAAACCCCTTTTTACCATCGATAGAAAAGGTATCTTCGAAAAAGAGATAGATATGGCAATAGTGAAAGGGGAGATCGACTTTGCTGTACATAGCCTTAAGGATGTCCCTGTTTTAGAAACCTTGGAGACGTGTATAGCAGCAATACCAAGAAGAGGTTCCCCACATGATGTTCTCATCTCAAAAGGTAAAGTTCCTTTTGATGCATTAGCGAGAGGCGCAGTCATAGGGACTGGTAGCTTGAGAAGGATGGCTCAGATCAAATTTCTTCGCCCTGATTTAGAGGTTAGACCCATAAGAGGCAATGTTGATACAAGAATTGCGAAAGTAAAAAGAGGCGAATTTGACGGAATTGTACTAGCTGAAGCTGGTCTTGAGAGGATGGGGCTAGAAAGCCAGATTGCAGAGCGTTTCTCATTGGATCAATTCACTCCTGCCGCAGGGCAAGGAGCTTTAGCAGTAGTTGTAAGAAAAGACAATAAAGATGTTATGAGACTTCTTCGATCCATCGATCATCTCCCAACAAGAGCTGAGGTTATTGCTGAGAGAAGTCTTGTACTATCATTAAAAGGTGGTTGTCGTGTGCCCATAGGCGCTATTGGGCGTGCCAATGATAGAGCTCTATCGCTTTATGGTTGCATCTTCTCTGTAAACGGTAAGAAGAAAATCTCTTCCTTTGTCAAAGGTAGCTTCGACGATGCTCAAGATTTAGGCAGGAAGGCCGCTCAAAGCCTAATGGAGCAAGGAGCCAAGGACTTTGAAGCTGAATGGAGGGAGAAGTATGGGCCGTGGTAAAGTATTTCTTGTTGGCGCTGGGCCGGGCGATCATAGACTGCTTACAATAAGGGCTTTTGAGCTTTTAAGAAAGGCTGATGTGGTAATTTATGATAGATTAGTGGCTAAATCAATTCTTAAGCTAGTCCCGAAAAAAGCAAAGAAGATATACGTTGGAAAAAAATCGGGGAAACATGAGTTACCTCAAGAGAGGATTAATGAGTTGATGATCAATAAAGCTCTTGATGGCAAAAAAGTTGTTAGGCTAAAAGGTGGCGATCCCTTTCTTTTTGGTAGAGGTGGGGAAGAAGCTGAAGCGCTAGCTGATAATGATATTGATTTTGAGGTGATACCGGGGGTTACTTCAGCTTTAGCAGCCCCTGCTTATGCTGGTATCCCCCTCACTCATAGGGAGTATTCTTCTTCTGTTGCCATAGTCACAGGCCATCAAGCAGAAAACGCAGAGAAGGTTGTCAATTGGAGCAAACTGGCTAGCTCTGTGGACACAATCGTCATTCTAATGGGCGTAGAAAGATTAGAATCCATAACTAATAACCTAATAGAAGGAGGTTTAAAATCAGATACACCTGTAGCTATAATCGAATGGGGGACTATGAAGAGGCAAAGAAGTTTGATAGGCAAGCTAGGCACGATAGCAAAAGAGGCAAAAGAAAGAAATGTGAAACCTCCAGCAGTTATCGTTGTGGGAGAAGTCGTTAAGCTAGGAAGGAAGCTCTCATGGTTCAAGATGCCTTTATTCTCAAAGGAAGGACTATAGCAATAACAAGGCCCTTCGATCAAGCTGAAGAAGCCTGTAAGATGATCGAGGAGAGAGGAGGAAAACCTTATCCTATACCAACTATAGAGATTAGGGGACTTATCGATTTATCACTTATAAAAAATTTTATCGACGATCTTATAAGAGGAGACATCGATTATGTCATCTTCATGAGCACCAATGGCGTAAGATATCTACTTAGTGCTGCTGAAAGCTTAGGATTAAGAGATAAGCTCATAGAGTATTTAGCGAAAACGGTAATAATAGCTGTTGGTCCGAGAACTGCACAAGAGCTTAAAAACCATCAAATCCATGTAGACTTGATCCCAGAAAAGTATAGCTCAGAGGGAATAATACAGAGCTTAAAACGACTTGATATTTCTGGCAAGTCGGTTTGCATTCCCCGAACCAAGGAGGCGCCGCCTACCCTAAAACAGAGTCTAAGAGAGATGGGTGCAAAGGTGCGGGAAGTTTACGTATATGAGTCACTGCTTCCCACCGATTCGAATATCAAAGAAAGATTCTTTCAAGACTTAATTTGTGGAAAGATTCATGCAATTATCTTCAGCAGCTCCTTATCCGTCAAGAACTTATTCCAAATGCTTATGGGAAAAATATCTATGGAAAAGCTGAGAGATATAATGAATAATAAATTAACTATTGTAGCAATAGGTCCTGTAACGGCTAAAACCTTGTTTGAAATGGGTGTAAAAGTCGATGTAATGCCTGATGATCATCTATTTGAAGAGGCATTGATTGCATTAGCTCGTTATTGGAATTCTAACTAAAAGGTTGTTCTATAAGGTGAGAGTAAAAACCCATAGGTTGAACCTATTCAACTCTAAATTTACCTAGTAAATTATTGTTTTTAACACCTGTAAACATACTAGAAACCTGTAGTTTCAGTTAATTTTTCTTTCACAGTAAAAAGTTTCATTTTTTCCAATGATGTTAAGAGGGCTTTTGCAAATTCGGTCTTCAATAAAGATTGTATATCACCAGTATCTGCAGCTTCAGCTGCCTTATAATCGATGGGCAGCTCTCCTAAAAATTTTACCTTAAATTCTGATGCAAGTGCCTTTCCTCTACTTTGCGAGGCTCTAGTTTTACTACTGTCTATATATGACATGTTCTCTAGCACACCAAACACCGGGATTTTTGAAGTTAACAATAGATCTAAGACTCTTCGAACGACGGATGTAGAGAGAGCTGTTGGCAAAGTTACTACGATAGAACCTGATTTTTCTCCTAAAATCTTGATTAAAGTCATCAAAACATCACCTGTACCAGGAGGCATATCCACAATTAAAAAATCCAAATTCCCCCATTCTGTTAGTGCAAGTAACTCTTTAATGATCTGCCTTGCCCCTTTTCCACTTACTGGGAGGGCTTTTCCAGCAGTAAATAAATCCAAGGACATAACTTTTACACCGTTAGAAACTGGGGGCAAAAGACCATGCCTATCTTCTTTTGGTAGGCTTCTCACCTTAAATATAAAAGCAGAAGATGGTCCATAAATATCAGCGTCTAAAAGACCAACCGACATACCAGCCTTTGCCATCAAAGCTGCCATAGTCGCTGCAACAATACTTTTGCCCACACCTCCTTTACCACTTGTAATAAGAATTATTTTGTTTATCCTTTCTAATCTCCTTTTGATCATTCCTTCCCTAAAGTCCAAGCTCGTATTAGACATTTAATCTGACCTCTGCTACTCTAACACTTCTTCCTTTCTCTATCTCAAGGTCACTCTTTCCACAATTAGGGCACTTAGAAAAAGAGTTCAATAGCTCGGGCAAAAAGTGTATCATCTCCTTTTGATCATTAGGTAAAGGTTCTAATAACTCATTCACCCCCCATTTAGAATTGCAATAAAGACACCTTGCCACTGCCCTCTCGATTTCAATGATTATATTCGCCCTTTCTAATTCTGTTCCCTTTACAAGTTCTACTAGCAAATCTTTTATCAAACTCTTATCAAACTGGGCAAATTCTCCTATGGTAACCTTAAAGCTTACTATATGTCCTCCCCTTTTATTAGCGATATCCAAAACGTATGAGATTATCCCTTCCACCAAGGCTAGTTCATGCAACAGCACAAACCCTCTTAGCCAAAGTCGTGATAAATTATCAGTTTTTAAACTTCAGCCTCCCATACTTATATGCAATAGCACAAGTCCCTTCAATGCTTACCATGCAAGGTCCTTTAGGGTCGTAAGGAGTACAAACACGTCTAAAAAGCTGGCATTCTTCAGGTTTTGCTAACCCTTTGATAACATCACTACATCTACACCCAATTTCTATATCCCTTGAAATCTCTGGAAGTTCAACATCAAATTTGATTATAGCATCAAATTTTTCAAACTCAGGCCTAAGCCTAAGGCCTGAATTAGGCACTTTGCCCAAACCTCTCCATTTTGCATCCTCTTGCTGGAAGACTTCATTCATCAATTTTTTCGCTTTTAAGTTACCATACGGTTTTACAACTCTACCATACTCATTTTCAACCTTGCTTTCACCATCTTTAACTTGCTTTAAGAGCATCCTCAAAGCGATGATCACATCTAGGGGTTCGAACCCAGCAACTACTTGAGGAACTTTGTATTTATTGACAAGAAATTCATAGGCTCTATAACCTATAATAGTTGAGACATGGCCTGGCAATATTAAACCTTGAACTGCAACCTCACCTGATGCTAAAAGATAATCCAAGACTGGAGGAACTAGTAGGTGAGCAGATATTATTGAGAAATTCTTAGGAGGATCTTGTAAGAGAGTAGATGCTGTAGACGGAGCTGTAGTTTCGAAACCTACTGCAAAATGCACTACCTCTTTATCATCGTTTTCTTTTGCCATTTTTATAGCGTCTGAAACACTGTAAACAACCTTGACATTAAATCCTTGAGCTTTGGCATGACTAAAGCTTCTTCCATACTTTGATGGTACTCTATACATATCCCCAAAAGTGGTCAAAATTATATTCTCCCTTTCCTCAAGGAGCTTTAATGCTGACTCTATCTTCTCAGGATGTGTAACACAGACAGGACAACCAGGGCCAGCTACTACATCTATATTGCTGGGAAGAATAGCCCTCAAACCATGTTTTGTGATAGTATCTTCATGAGTTCCACATACATGCATGAATCTATAGCAATCGTTCGAAGCCTCTTCTTTGATAAGTTTGGCTAAATCCGATATCAGCTTCTTATCTCTATAATCCTTTGTTAAAGCCTTAAACAACAAACTTATCACAAAGTTTTATGTTATTTTACTTACACCAAGCTTATAACGATTTGGGTGTATGAAAAGGATGACCAAAGAAATAAGAGCAACTATTCATGTATCAGGTCTTGTCCAAGGTTTAGGGTATAGACCCTTCGTTTATAGATTGGCTAAAAAATATGGCTTAACTGGTTATGTGCTAAACCTTGGAGATGCAGGTGTTAAAATTGAAGTGGAAGGGAATGAAAAAATTATCGAAAATTTTCTAAGGAGCCTTGTCGAAGAAAAACCTGCTATAGCATACTATACTGATTTGCGCGTAGATTTTAAACCTTCAAAATCTGAGTTCAAAGATTTTAAGATTGAGAGAAGCTCGATAGAAACTAGTGGGGGCCTATCTTATCCAACACCAGACTTGGCTACATGTAATGAATGTGTAAAAGAAATCTTTAACCCTCGTACCCGTTTCTACCTTTATCCTTTTACAAGTTGCACCAACTGCGGTCCAAGATTTACAATAATCAAAGAATTGCCGTATGATAGAGAAAGAACTACAATGGAAAATTTCCCTCTCTGTCCAGATTGTGAGAGGGAATATAACCATCCACTTGATAGGCGTTTTAACGCTCAAACAACATGCTGCTCAAAATGTGGACCAAGATACGAATTAAGAAGAAACGATGGTAGCTTGGTTGATAAAGATCCAATAAAAGAGGCTGCAAAACTTATTGACGAGGGTTATATAATAGCCATTAAAGGCATTGGAGGCTTCCATCTTTCTGTAGATGCGTATAATGAAGAAGCGGTAAATGAGTTAAGGGTAAGAAGGAGAAAGCCTCAAAAACCCTTTGCTGTAATGTCTTCAGACTTAAAAGAAGTAGAAAGTTTTGCTTATATATCAAAGTTAGAGGAACAGTTGCTCAAGTCCTTAATGGCACCCATAGTTCTATTGAGAAAGAAGGAACCATTCCCATTAGCTGAAAACGTTTCACCTAAGCTTCACAATATTGGTGTTATGCTTCCTTACTCTGGTATTCATCACATACTCTTCTATTATGCCAATACAAAAACATTGGTGATGACCTCGGCCAACAACCCTAATGAGCCTATGATCATAGAAAATCAAGAAGCCTTTAGAAGGATGAAAAGTATAGCTGACTACTTTCTTATTCATAATAGAAGAATATACATGAGGTGTGATGATTCTGTCATAAGAATTGTTGATAAGGAGCCATTGCCCATTAGAAGGTCAAGGGGTTACACTCCAACTCCTCTATCTATTCCATTGCCCTTCAATAGCAATATATTGGCTGCAGGAGGAGAATTCATGGTTACCTCTTGCTTGATCAAAAAAGATAAAGCATTTTTAAGCCAGCATGTGGGAGAAGTTGAGAGTTTAGAAAGTATCAGATTCTTGGAAGAGGCTATAGAACATCTTATAAAAATATTGAAGGTAGAAAGCTTGGATTCGGTTGTAGTAGATCTTCATCCACTTTTTCATACTCGTAAAGTAGCTGAGAGAATTGCAAAAAGATTCAATGCTCCTTTACTTGAGGTTCAGCACCATCATTCTCATCTTGCATCTCTTATGGCTGAAAATAGAATAGACCCTGAAGATGAGATTTTGGCGATAACATGTGATGGTGTAGGCTATGGTGCTGATGAATCGCTTTGGGGAGGAGAAATACTGTTAGGAGGATATAGAGGATTTGAAAGAGTGGCTAGTTTAGAACCACAGTTTATGCCTGGAGGAGACCTTAGCGCAATTTGGTATGGTCGCATGCTTCAAAGTATCCTTTATAAAGTTGTTGAGAAAAGAGAATTGTCTGATTTTCTTAAGGCAAATTATACTAATGGATTCAAGTACGGAGCAAAGGAAGTGGACATAGTTTTTCAACAGATCGAAAAGAGGATAAACACTCCTTTAACAACAAGCACTGGAAGAGTTCTCGATGCCTTATCTTGCCTTCTAGGAGTTTGCTTTAAGAGGACTTATGAAGGAGAGGGGGCTATGAAGCTAGAATCTCTAGCCATTGGAGGTGATGACTCAATACCTTTGCCATTCAAGATTCAAAGCTTAGATGATAGAGAAATATTGATGATATCTGATGCCTTCTATGAGGTAAAGACTCTTTTACAAAGGGGTGAATCAAGAAAGAATTTGGCTGCTTCTTTTCAAAGGGGATTGGCTGAAGGCTTAGCAGACATAGCCACTAAAGTAGCTAAAGAAAAAGGAATAAAATTCATCGGCTTTTCGGGGGGAGTTGCCTATAATGAAGCCATAACTAAAATCATGAGAAGTAAAGTTGAAAATGAGGGTTTAGTTTTCTTAAGGCATAGAATCTTACCTTGTGGAGATGGTGGATTAGCTTTAGGTCAAGCAGTATTGGGTGCAGCTAAACTCTTGGTAAAAGATTTAAAAAGAACTGAAAGTCTTTCTTAAAATCCTTATAGTCTTCCTTGCTTCAGTTTCGTCTATTTTTTCTATGGCAAAGCCAGCATGAACTATGACATACTCCCCAACGATAGGCTTTTCAATAAGGGATAAGTCTACCTCTCTTTTCGCTCCCCCAAAACTTACTATGCCCTTTGTCCCTGTGATCCTTACAAGCTTACCAGGCACGCCCAGGCACATAAAGTAAATTAGTATTTAGTATAAAATAAACCTAATCATGAAGGTTCTAACATATCCTTGGCAAGGGACTTCCAATAGGCTCTTCTATGATTCTCTTCCCGCCTGTAATGGTCTCAAGTATCACCATTCCTTCACCTTTCTCTACTTCTCCTATTATGTTTGCCTTTCGCCCATACTTAGTTGACCTTACAGCTTTTAGCACTTTTTCAGCATCTTCTTTCACAACGCCCATTATCATTATCCCTTCATTCGTAGTTTCAAAAATGTCTATGCCCAGCATTTCAGCTATGCCTTTTATTTCCTCATCTACTGGTACCTTATCTTCCCATACATTTATGTTAACATTCGATTTACGAGCCATCTCGTTGAGAGTTCCAGCAACTCCTCCTCTAGTAGGATCCTTCATAGAAGTAATTTTTCCAGCTTTTAAAGCTAATTCTACCATACTCCAGAGTGGTGCTACATCAGATTCTAACTGAGTTTCAAACTTTAACCCCTCCCTTTGGGATAACAAGGCAATTTCATGCCTTCCGACAGGTCCAGTTATTATTATCAGATCCCCAGGCTTCAAACCAGAATCGAAAATGGGCATTTTGGTATACCCTATGCCTGCTGTTGCAATTAAAATCTTGTCAATCCCGCCTTTTTCAACAACCTTTGTATCTCCAGCTACTAACGGGATACCTACTTCCATCAAAGTATTGTTCATGGAATCAAGAATTCTTTTAAGCTGAGAAAATGGGAAGCCCTCTTCCATGATTATCGCAGAGGTCATTGCTATGGGTTTCGCCCCCATCGCTGCCAAATCGTTTATCGTACCAGATACTGCCAATTTGCCTATGTCCCCACCAGGAAAGAATAACGGCTTCACAGTATGAGCATCTGTTGTTAAAACAAGATAACCATCTCCAATAGGTATTACAGCACCATCATCTTCTTCTAACAACCCTGTGCCTCCTTCAACTTTCTTAATGGAAAAGCTTGGTATCACTACATTTTCTATAAGTAGCCTCATGAGTTTTCCGCCGCCACCATGTTCAAGACGAATAAGCTCTGTACTCAATGATATCAATATAAATAGGATTCTTTGCTGATTTATATTTAGCGTCTTTCAAAATAAACTATTGTGAAATTTTAAGATTATAAAATACCCTTTGTAGTCTCGTCTATAATTCTTTTTATCTCATCTCTTAAAGCTTCTGGAAGGCCAAAGATATTAACATCCATAAAACCCCTCACTATTAATGATCTAGCTTCAGTTTCTGAAAAACCTCTAGCCATCAAGTATCTTATCTGCTCTTCAGCTATCTTACCAATGGCCGCCTCATGAGAAAGCTCGGTCCCGCTAACTTTACCAATAAGCTCAGGTATGGCATGAATAAAGGCCTTATCAGAAACTAGAAGACCTCTACACTCAAGATGAGCTTTACTATCGCTATGTTCTCCTACTAATAAACCTCTAGAGTATATTTTGGCATTATCAGAGGCTATGGCATGAGTAATAATTTCTCCTTTGCTTCCAGATCCTTGGAGAACTATCTTTGCTCCTAAATCGATATAAGAATCTCCTTCTCCAAGTATGATAGAGTTAAATCTTGCTTTTGAATTACTACCTTTACAATATGCAACTGGATATGTTTGAAGGCTCCTCACTGGCTTCATGCATATGTAATTACTCACAAATGTAGCATCGTCTTCAATAAGTACTGCTGTTCTTGGGCGGGCATCAAAATTTTGAGCCCAATTATGAATCATGGTAAAGGTGAGCTTAGATCCTTTTTTCAAGAAAAATTCTGTAATACCGACATGGAGCCCTTTTTGAACATTAGGATGAACTGTACAACCAGTTATTATCTGAACTTCTGCATTAGGCTCTATTAACACCATGTTATGAACGTTTTGATCCAACCCATCCGTTGAGATAAATAGGCAAGCTTGAAGAGGGAACGAAATTTTCTGGCCTTCTAAAACTCTAATAAAATAGCCGTGGTCCCAGTTTAGACTCGCTAAAGCAGTATATTTGTCCATGTCTGCTGGTATAAGCTTCCACCAGTAATCTTTAAGCCAATCATATTTTTTGATGGCATCTGTTGTACTCATTAATTCTATCTTTCCTTCAAAAGCCCTTTGAATGCCTTGGAAAATGACTGAATGGTCTATCTGAAAATATGTCCCAATCCTGCTCTTCTCATCAGTTCTTACTCCTACCTTCAAGGATTGATTTGCTATTTCTTCTGGAAGAGAAGAAATTGGGCAAGGATACAAAGCCTTAGCATTTCTGATAAAAGCCTTTATTTCTAGATCAGGACCAAAATTGGCTGGTTTGTTTATGGCTTTTAATGCTTTTTCTCCATCGTTAGGCACTTCTCACACCACCCATAACCTTCCTTCAGTATTTGATCAAGGATCTTGATAGGCTCTCCCGAACAAGCTATCCTCCCATCGATTAAAACATGAGCTTTATCAACATCAACGTAGCGTAAGATGTAGCCAAGATGAGTTATTAAGAGCCCTGACCTACCTTTGAGGAAGTCGTTTATTACTTTTCCTATGATTCCAAGGTTTTCAACATCAACTCCAGAATCTGGCTCATCCAACATTACAAAGCTGGGCTTCTGGGCAAGAATCTGTAAAACCTCAGACCTTTTTATCTCACCACCAGAAAAACAAAGGTTCAAATCTCTAAGGAGAATTTCTTCTGTAAAGTTTAAGGTTTTGCATAACTCTATCTCTTTTTTCTTTGCGTTAGATTCTGACTTAAGAAAGTTATGGATTATGTCTGCTAGCTTAACCCCTCTTATTGCTGGAGGGTTCTGAAAGGCTACACCTATTCCAAGTCTTACTCTCTCATCTGTAGGCATGTTTGTTATATTTGTGCCATTGAACCAGATTTCACCTGAAACAACTTTGTAGTTAGGGAAACCTAGTATTGTCATCAAGAGTGAAGTCTTTCCTGAGGCATTAGGGCCAAACAATACATGAACTTCTCCCTTTGGTATTGTTAAGTTGATTCCATCCAAGATCTTTTTCCCATTTACTTTAACGCATAGGTCTTTGATCTTTAAAGAGTACAAAATTAGTCACTCTATTTCTAAGTTTCTAAAAATAAAGATTTAATCTTTATTATAGTCTCTTAGATGGTGTCAAGATAACAACGATGGCTTAAAAATGATACAATCGCCCCACAGTCAAGGATATAAGAATGTAACATTCCCAAAATGAATGAGTAAGTTTACCTTCATCATATAATCATTTATCTTGATATCATATGATTTAACTCTGCCTATATTCAACCATATTTTAGAGAACATATACTGGAAGCGCTCTATTTTTCTTTCTTATTATCCTAAGGATATTATTGACTCTCTTTTCCTAAACTCTCTTGGTGATATTTTTTGCAAGTTTGCTTAAATCACTTAGAGTTGGACTATCTCCACAAAACTCTCTAATTGTGTACTCTAGTATAGAGTGTGGTGGCATGTTCACTTCTTGAAGTTGAAAAGCTTTTATCATAACTTCATCAGAGAGTAATCGCTTAAGCTTTCTGTTAAGATTCCTCTTTCTTGATAGGCCATTAAGCTTCCTCTTTAAACTCTTTTTCTTCTAAAGCCCTTTTAGGGTTCGTCTTAGGTTTAACTTTCTTAGTAATATCACCTTCAACAGCTTCGCATTCAGGAATCTTCAAAGATTCTTCGATTTCCCTAAAATCGATTGTTCCCTTGCCTTCACAAAACTCACAACATACCGATTCAAACGAAGGGATTATGACTCCTTCCTCTAATCTCACATACTCCATTTTTTCTTTCCTTAAGCCTATACCCCCACATTCAGGGCATACCTTTAGATCATTCATCGCTTGAGTTGTTAAAGCATGTTCACTCTCATATCTTTTAATATCCTCACATATATGCTTAATCTCAGCATTTAGTCTAAATCTGATCATAAAAGATGGAGTATTTTCAGATAACCTTATCATCTTTATCTCGTCTCCAGTCAACTTTTCCCCTCGATCAATCTTCGATTGCATCTCCTTTAACTTCTTCAGCTTTACATTAGCTTCCTTTAGATTGAGTTCTATGTTTGATAATTTATTGCTCAATTCAAGGTACTTATACTTAAAAGATCGTATTTTCTTACTTGTCTCCATTTGAGCAAGCATCCTTTTACGATACCACCTTAGGTCCTTCGGTCGACCAAGCCGAAAAGCTCAACAATTGCATGTCTTTTCCTATCAAGCCAGATACATCGTTTTTTAGGCTCTCATCTTGGGTAGCAAGTATAATCTGCCTATTTTCGGCTAAATTCTTCAGCAAGTTAGCAAAGGCTTTCTTATGATCCTCGTCAAGGTTCTGAGAAGGATCATCAAATATTACCAATGGTAAGTTCCCTGCCAGCTTTTCGTTATTAGCTAAGAACAAAGATAATGCCACAACATTCATCTGAGCGTTGCTAAACCTTGTTGGGATATAAGTGGAGTGAGCTTGATCTTCCCCTATGCCTTTTATGGAATATATGGGTGGTTCTTCTTTCTCTATTTCTAATTGCAATTTTGTAAAATAAGGGTGTCCCTTTACGCTGTTATAGTACTTATTTATTGAATCTTTTAAATATTCTAGTATAGTTGTAACAACTTCCCTCTCATACTGCAAGGTAAGTTGCCTTATTGTCTCAAGGGAAGCTTCTAACATAGTTAGCTCATCTATCCTTTTCTTTAGATCTTCTACAAGTTTTGTTACTTGTGGTAACTCTCGCTCAAGTTGCTCTACTTCTTCTTTATCTTTAAGGTACCCATGTATCTCCTTAACTTTAGTGACCCTACTGATTATTGCATCTATCTGTTCTGTCGATTCATAAAACTTAGCCTTCTCTTTTGATTTGTCAATTTCCTTCTCGATCACACTCAAAAGTTCCTTCCCAGTAAGGCTTGATTTTGTCTCCTGCTGTATTATTAGTTGAGTTTCTTTCAAGCGTTTTAATCTTCTCATTAAAGTATCATATTTCTGCCCCAGCTCTGCGCTCTTAATTGTAAGGGTTGATCTTTGGTCTTCTAGACCAGATATCTGCTGATTGATACTGTTTATCTTACTATCTATTTCAAAGCCAGCCCCAATCTTTTCTTTGGTAATTTCTTCTATTTCTTTTGTGATAGACTCTAGCCTTGTTCTTTCGTCTATGAAAAGATTCTTTACCCTTCTATACTCTACAAGGTTCTTCTTTATTTCTTCTATTTTCTTTTCGATTTCTTTTTGCTCGATCTTGAGCCTATCTATTTTAGCAGTAACATGAACTTTAACTTCCCTTGTAAGCTTTTCAAGTACAGAAGTATGGTCTATCAATTGACTACATACTGGGCACTCTCTTGGCTTTACTTCACTGATATATTGTAATGCAAGATTGATTAGTTTATCATAAGTTGTGAACTTTTCAATCTCCTTCTCAAGATTTGCTTGTTTGAGTTCATTTTCTTTAATCAGGTCTAAGTGTTTTCCTTCATCTCCATAACTTTGCTCCATCTCCCTTAACTTCATTTCATAAAATAATATTAGCTTGGTAGATGTTTCTAACTTGGCTTTAGCGGTTGTGAGGTTTGTAAGTTTATCCCGAAGCCCTTTAATCTGAGAATCAAGTTGTGTAATCTGACTATCTACTTCTTTCTTCTCGTTCAGAAGGGATTCTGGAGTATATGAACAAAATTCTTCTAACTCACTTTCAGCTTGATTGTACTGACTTTTAAGATTCTCTAACCTTAGCCTCCTTTCCTCTTGTGCTCTATAAGCACTGCTTCTAAACCTATCTAATTCAGTTATGATTTTGTCTATTTGGCTCAAGATCTCCCCTATTACTTTAGTTGATGGTCCAGGCTTTACTATAGCAGGTTTAGAAGCTCCTAATCGGTCTGCAGTACTTATAATGTCCTCTATTATATCCTCTGTAAGAACAGTAAGATTTTCTATATTTAATTCTGATATTTGATAACCTTTAGATATTAGATTAGCCTTCTGTGAGTTAAGCCTATCTCTCATCATCATTATAAATTGAATCTTATTTCTTTCCAAAACATCAATTCTTGTTTGTAACCTCTTTTTTGCAACTGATATAGCTCTTTTTACATCTAAAGCTTCTGCTAAATCCCTAATCTCTACGGTGCCGAGAAGCTTATCTATAGTCCTACTCCTCTCTTCTGGATCCATTATGACTATGTCTCTTATCGCTTCTTGATGAAGGTATGCTATCTTAGGAAAGTCCTCAAGCCTAATGCCCAGTATCTTTGCCAAAGCACTCTGAGCATCCTCATTGATCAATACTTTACCTTCTATATTTACCTCAAGATCAGAAGCTCCTCTAGTGGTTGACTTTGCCATCTTTCTCCTCCTTGTAATGGTTATTGTCCTTCCGTTTTCATCTTTTAATATGACTGAGACCTCGCCCTTCTTTTTAGGGTTGAATAGGTTAACAATAGCATCTTCCCTTTTAAACTCAGGAGCTGTTAGATAAGATATGTTTCCTGTCATACACCATTCAATAGATTGGAGGATACTTGATTTTCCAACCCCGTTTGGACCATAGAGCAAATTCACTCCTTTAGATAAATTCAAAGAAAGCCTTTTATTAACCCCTCTAATCCCTTCTATAGAAATTTCTTGTAAATAAAATGGCATCTTTAATCTCCCTCCAGCTTTTTGATTAACTCTTCAATTTTCTGCTCTACAGCTTCCTTACCACCTTCTCTTTGCCTATCAAGAAGAAGTTTTAGAAGTTCAGCATCACCCTTCCTTGGTAACCTAGGTGCTATAGCTTGATAAATCTGGTAATATATGTCGGTCAACTTTCTTTGATTCGGTTTCTTCTTATTTATAAATGTTCTAACAGTCTGACAAAGCATGCTCTTATGGTAAGAAGCTAGAACAATGATATTTGATTATTTTATCTCTCATCAATCTACCTTAGAATTAAATTTTTACTAAAGTAAGGTGCGGTGGCCGGGATTTGAATTCCCGGATCATTACGATCTCCCGGGTTGCCAGCGGTCTGCCTAAATGTTGGCAGGCTGATGTCCTAGACCAGGCTAGACGACCACCGCACACAGATTAACTAAAAAAACTAAGAATTAAAATTTACTAAACTATCAAAAATAATGTATTAGTCAGTTAAGTCGCCACCCTATGAGAGCAGGGGTCAAGCTCTCATCACTCTTTTTATTTGATCTCCTTCGATAGCTTAATGTATTTGCACTCTGTATTAGGCAATATGGGAATTGAGATAAAATCGTTCACCTTTAGGATAAGGTCATTACGAAGGTCATCAAGTTTCTTCTTATCTTCCAAGAGAGCTTTAGCCAAGACCAAGTATTCACTCTCTTTTAGCCCACTTAATAAATCACCTAATACTTTATCTGCCTTTTCGCACTCGCTTCTTGTCCCATAAGCTAAGCCATGTGCTGCAACAGTCAAAAGGAAGCCTTTATCAACCTCTTTTACCTTAGGCATTTCATATAACCAACGTTGTTTTTTATCCCTAGCTAGCTGAAACGCGTCCTCATAGACGACTTCTATAAAATGTTCAGAGATACTATGAAGATCAAAGTTCGGATCATAAGGTAGTTCTGTCCTTGCTTCAATGTCTTCTTGTATCTTCTTGAATAAAGAGTTACGCTTTTTATTATATTCGTAAAACTTACTCTTGAAATTTTCCCATGTCGGAAATAAATCTAATCTAGATGGTACATGCTCTTTAATATCTGAAAAAAGATATTCCTTCTCAACCATTGATTCAAATGGCTGAGTCGGCTCATGGATCATCATTTTTGAGGGGTCATCGATGCTAGGTATTACGTTTAACCATATTTTTGCGAGTGCCTTCAAATCATCTGAGTGTCTTTCAATAGTCCGAATTAGCAATAAACGTTCTCTCTCCTTTAACATATGCTCTGTTTGTTTAGCCATGAGTTCTGCTTGCCTTTCTATCGTAGACGATTGGTCTTTAGCGAATTTAACCAATTTATAAGTTGAATAAGCGTACCATGCAGTAACTATAACTAAAATACCTGTTAAGATAGCTGTCTCGTTTAATACAAGGATGAAAGCTAATAGTGCCCAAAGAGCTAGTAATGTTATGAGAAAGATGAGCGATATATTACTCTTAAGAAATTTTCCTACCAAATATTAACAGCTCCTTTTATCTAACCTTTATGAATGAGTCCAGCTTATAAAAATACATGATCACACAAAAGAAATGGATGCCCCATTGCTAGAAAGGGAGGGGGGCTAGTATATAAAAGAAAAAAGTAGCTTCAATGATAGCGAAGCATGGTATGTCAAAATGTCACCTTCTCCTGGACTAATTGTTTGACTTCTAACAAACTTTGCTACCTGACTTTAATCTTTCAAAACAACTTACTTAGCTTGCTAAGGATCAATCCTATCAATCAAATCTTTTTCATTAGGGAACATATTAAGCAAAAAGGGTACAAGTCCGCCTTTCTCATATAATTTTATGAATTTATCTGTGTCTACTCCGAGCCTTCTTGTGCATGCATCTCTTACTGTGGTTTGTGTTTTTAGATTAAATTTCTGAGCAACAGTTTTACACGCTTCAGAATAACTTTTTCCTTCTTTCATTAGTTTAACGACTTCTAAAATTTGAGTCAAGGCTCTCCTTGGGCATGGTGGTTTTTTCTCTTTTGGTTTTAAGATTGTTGGTGCATACATAGGATTAAACAGATGTGCGTGAACCGCTAAACCTACACCTTCTCTCCCAAACGTCTTAAACTCTAGGATTTTGGTTTCTACAGGTATGCTACTAACCACATCATCAAGGACTTTTGTCTTTTCATCCACAATTATAAGTATAGTAGGAGATTTGTAGATAAGATCTGAAAGAAACCTATACACTTCACCGAACCTTTCCTTGATCAGATGATCAATGATTGGTTGAGACCGTATTTCTTTATCCATATAATTAATCAACTCTCGTTTGGTCGCATCATTTTTTATTCCGTTAATGAACTTGTTTATCTGAGGGACTATATGTTCGAATATAGGGTGAGACGAGAGCTCAACTTCTACAACATACCAACGGGGAGTACCCCAAAATGTAACAGCGTATCCATCAGGTATGCTACCAATACCTGGGAGTGAGGATATCTTCTTCTTTCCAAAATAAATAGACTCTTCACCAAAGATATCCTTTACATGCTCCTCTACAGCACTTTCGAGTTCCCTTTCCTCTTTAAACTCGTGGAGGTAGTATTTTACCCCATCTATGAGTAGCATTAAAATTTCATGTATTTATCCTACATATAATCGTTCTGTTAGAACGCAGGATTAGGTGTAATTTTTTCTTTAGAATTCACGTAATTTGAATGTTTCACAATACTTGTTCCACAACAAACTCATTCTTTTATCGACAAATTTTACGTAATGATCCATGTTCCATAACTGCTTATCAAACGGTATGAAGTGCCTTACTAAAATTTGTTTATCATAGTCGTTCAGGTAATCATTTGGAAGTCTATCACGTAGTTCTTCGTTCACGCTTTGATTTATAAAGGTTAGGTTACCCAAATGATTTCTCATTATTTCATCATGCCCTTTATCCCTTAGCTCCTCCCTCGAAAAAATATGATGCCTTGCTAATTTTTTGAAATTTATTTCACTGAGCGGTTTTCCAGCCCAATCAGTAGCTTTATTTTTATGAAGAAGAATGTATAACATAAAGAGATACCTCTTTCCAACATTTCCGCGTAGAATGTTTATGTCTACGTTTTTAAAATCTCCTTTATCAATTTTAGCTTTGTTAATTTTGTTTTTCATAGACTTTAAGAGAGCACTAAACGGAAAGTTATCTTTGGCTCCTTTAATTAATTTTAAGTCGTCTTCAAGCCTACTGTCGGTTCGAGAAGAATATATCCCGTTAAAAGATGCCAATACAAACCAATTGATCATAGGCTTTACTTCTGGCTTATTATTTTCTACTTCACATTGATACAAGTATTGAAAAATCGGAACAAGGGCAGTTTCCGATGGTAAAATTTGAGTTGAGGTTATTCCAAGATGAGTATGAAGTTTCTCCATTGTTGAATTAATGGCTATTTTACATTTTTCTATAACGTCGAGTACATCTTCCCTACTAAACCTTTTTCTTATATCCACCAAAGCTTTTTTGAAAGATGACACACTTGAGATTTGAGATTGAGTAAGTCCCAGATTGGAAAAGACAAATCTTATTATCGGCTCTAAATCCATTGAAAATTTATTACTCATTTCTTTATGTAATTTTGTTACCTCCTCTTTTCCCAAACTTGCTGAGGCAAAGAATGACAAGAACATCTCTAAATTACCCAATCTTATGCCAGCTCTATTGATTCTCGTAAAAATCTCAGCCATATCTCGATAGATTTCCTCCTCCTTTTTTTCACCCTTTTTAATTTCAATTCTATAAAAAGCAATGGGACGATTTAGGAAATTTTTTGTTAGGAATTCTAGCGTACCCCGTAAGTAATCCTCCGCCGGTTCTTTAAACATGCACTTTCTTATTATAGAGGAAAAGTCATATCCTATGGGCCTCTTTCCTTTAACACGAAGTTTATTGTCGTCTGGATTATAAAAAATAGGGGTTATGTCAATAGCTTGCCCTTCCCTCTTTATTTTCCAATTATCCCTTATCAATAAAAGGGAAGTTAGCCTCTGTTGTCCATCTAAAACATACTCTTTCTCCACTTTGTTAACATTGCCTTTTATATCAGCCAACGGAAGTGATGGTAAATCAACATCGGTCTTAATCAAAGTTATTATGCCGATTGGGTAACCATTTATTAATGATTCTATCATTTCCTTAACATCATCTGCATCCCAAACATACTCTCTTTGGATTAGTGGCAAAACATACTCTGAAAAATCCTTAGTCAATATTTCAGATACCGTCAACCTCTCAAGTTTTGGCTCGTACATAATATTGATCAATCATAGTATTTGATATTTAAGCTTAGAGAAGACTATCTCGAATATGTATAATGTTCTTTATCTTAGACTGGTCTTTATCTTAATATAGAAGATCTAACTCAGATATGCATTCTTTCTAACTTCATTTTAGGTCTCTCACGTTATGAGATTATAAGGCTATTTGGAAGACCTCATGACATATTATCCCATTCGAAGACGCCTAATATGTTAATCCACGATCAAAAGGACGAGATGGCTAGGCATTATTTCTTTTCTATATTCTCTTTCAACACACCCATCTGAAGTAGAAAATATATCGTCGCTGATCTCATAAGCTCAGCCTTACTTTGATAGATCCATGCCTCTACTATTTTATCAAGCAATTTATTTAGCTTCTCATCAATTGTAACTCTTAATTCGACCATCTTTTACCCACTGAATGTCCATTATAGAGGCTATTCTTTCCGAATCAAGCAAAGTATATAACAAATCTGCACATTAAATATCCACTTAAATGGGCGTATAAAGGGTTTGACAGAGCCCCTGTTATCTTCAGTGCTTTCAGTATCTTCATCTCATGTAAAAACAATCAATAAAAATAATAGTTCAGGAATCTTCAGCAAAAAAGAATTACCTACATCAGCACTTAAACAAGAAGCTGAATGTTGTGTTTGTGGCGAAACCTTCCCATCTCTTTGCGGTCTTGTAAAACATATCTGCGGCATGGAGGTATATGTTGGAAAAGCCTGCTTTCCAACACCTTAATGTGCTAATGCGAGGTAGAAAGAGAGGAAAAAGATACAAAATACATCTCTACAGTCTAAAGAAATTCGCTTTTACAAAGATGGCAGATACTATAGGAGAAATAGGAGCAAGGGCAACGCTAGGCCAAAAGGCATATCTCATTACATATTATAAAAAGAGCAGAGAGGAAAGAGCAAAAGACTTTCAAAAATTAATACCAAAGCTTTCAGTCTTAACGCCAAGCGATTTAGAAGACGAGAAGAAAAGAGAAGAATTAAAATCAAGCATTCAAGGTCTCTCAGGAGATCAGTTAAACGCCATCCTAAAGCTGGCTAGGAAGCTAGCTAGCGGGAATAGGCGATAGCACAAAAATTAATTCAAGAGAAATATTGAATTAAAATTTACTAAACCAAGAATCCAAGCTCATGCTCAACTGTAAGAATTAGGATTGAAATTAAAATCGTTAATGTCGTAACTATAACGCCAGTTCTTGTAAACTCCTTAAAGCTGATCTTTACTCCTTTTTTATCCTGCTTCTTTAATAACAATTAGATTTGCAACCACACCTATTAATATGGCATTTCCACCTAGGGCTGAGCCTGCTGCCAAGCTTATCCATAATAAATTGCTTTTTGTATCCTTAATTAAAGAAATGATCAGCATTGTGAGAGGAACATTACTGACTATTTGAGAAATTATTGTACTAAAGAAATTTAATGAGATAAATTCCTTCAACATTGGGACTAAATTTTATCCATTTAACAATAAATCTAAAACTCCTGCCTTTGAAGCCCCCAATAACAACGAAGAGCCCTGCGAAGAACAATAATAATACCCAATTGACTTTGCCTATAATCTTAGAAGGTTTTACTCCTCCGAAGAGTAGTATCAAGGTAGCGCCTACCAAAGCGATAATAGGAATCTCTAATTTGATAGGAGAACTTAGAAAGAAGAGCGATATTGTAAACATAAATATTAAAAGAGAAAATCTTATAGATTTAAAATTGAAATTATAGGCTTCAAGAGAATAATCGATCTTAAATTCTCCTTCATCAAAATCCTTTTTGTAGATTAAGTAAACAACGAAGATTAGAACTATAGTCAAAAGAAATGCGATTAGAGATAAATAAAGAAAGAAATCTATGTAAGAAATTCCTGGCATCATTCCAATTAGCATGTTTTGAGGGTTGCCTGTTATTCTCATAACACTTCCTATATTAGATGCCATGGCTTCCGCAATCAAATATGGCACTGGATTCTTTATACTCTCAGCTTACAAGTCTTTATTATTACTGGAGTAAACAATAGAACAATTACATCGTTCACAAGAAAGGCGCTACCAGTCCAGTCGGCAACTATTACAACAATTAAAAGCCCTTTTGGATTTTTCGCTATAGACATAGATTTTACAGCTAAAAAAGTAAGGAAGCCTTTTACTCTAAAGCACCAATGATGATCATTACGTCCAGTAACAAGGCTATAGTGTTGAAATCAATGGCGGATATTGCTTCTTGAGGGGTAAGAACTCTAAATAAAATCATCAGAACTGCGCCCCAAGAAAGGCAGCGGCAGGCCTATCTATGTTTACTTTTGGCAACCTTGTAAAGGGTATGCTTATATAAGCCATTATCAGAACAATTAAAGCTATAATCAATCTCTTAAGAAGGGAGAGAATTTAAACCTCTTTATTTAAATCTATCTAATTTGTTCAAGTGATGGGTCAAAATCCCCCTATTAATTTTAAAAGCCTTCTCTTATCGCTTTTGTCACATTAAGAATTTGATCAGGCTTTATAACAGATACACCAGTAAATTTGCCTACAATCTCTATAAGAACTATCCAGTCTGGTTTCTCCAAATTTACAGGTCTATCGATTATGTTAGCAACGGCATGGATTATTTCTGAACTTGAGAGATTCGTGCGCCTCTTTTCAACAGTTATGCGAAAGGATTTTTCTTTATCTATTCTTTTAGTAAATTTCGATACAGCTTCCACTATCTTATCGATGTTTGTCTCAACTACAGTATCTATAGGAATTATTCTTAATATGTATCTTATCCTTAATGGGTCTTCCATAACTATCCTTCTTACTTCTTCTATAACTTTAAGGGGTTCTAAACTGGTCTTTGCAACTAAAAGACCTAGTATGCCAGTTTTTATGACATCAGGAGCTTCATCGCCTATCTGATTTAATAATGCAAAAAGCTCTGAAGATGCTTCATTTTCAAGCCCTCGATGAGTTGTAGCTATAAGGTTAAACTTCAATTAGTACACCTCCGCTTAATATTCTAACAAATCTGATGCTTTTATGGCTCCTTCTCTTATCACTTTTATTTTCTTACCTGTCAAATCTATCACTGTAGACTCCTTTCCTAAAGGAGTTGGACCACCGTCTATCATTATATCGAACCCTCTTCCTAATACTTCTAAAACCTCGTCAGGAGTTCTAGGAGATTTTAATCCCGACTTGTTGGCGCTTGTCCCTACTAGGCTCCCACCACAAAGTTCGATTAACTTTCTTGCACCTTCATGATTAGGAATTCTAACACCAAGTTTATCACTACCACATGTGAGGATTTTAGGTAAAGCCTTTTTCTTTTTTGCAACTATAGTCAAAGGGCCAGGCCAAAACTTTGATGCTAATTTTAACCCTCTCTCATTGAGCTCTACAAGTTCTTCTACTATATCGATACTTGAGCATAATACGGGGAGGGGTTTGTATTCTCTTGATTTCAGTTGAAATAATCTCTCAATTGCAGTTGAATTATGAGGATCACAACCTAATCCGTAAACTGTATCTGTTGGATAAACTACTATCCTTCCCTTCTTGACCATTTCTGAAGCCTTGACCAACCCTTCTTCATCGCATTTAACTATCAATAATTTTCTCATAGTTCATTTACACCAACTTAGAATATTTACATTTTCTTTAAGAATAGTCTTTTCCTTCCATTTTAGTGTATTAAGAGACTAGCAATTACCTATTTTTCAAAAATTATTGAAACTGAGATAAAACTTATTTAAGCTTACCTAGACATACTTGAAATCAAAATAAGTAAAATCTTATATATTTATCGGATTTGGATTAGATACGCATCAAGGTGATCCTTATGTCAGAAGAATATGAAGAAGAGTACGAGGAAGAATATGAAGAAGAGGAAGAATATGAAGAAGAGGAAGAATATGAAGAAGGCTGGGAAGAGGGTTATGAAGAGGTCTAAATTTTAACTCTTCTTCGTACCTCTTATCCAAATCAAATTTATTAATTCTTCCATTATTATTAATTCTCCCATTACAAGTATTTTTTGATAAGATTTTTTAGAGATTTCCTTAAAGATGATACAGATTATAAGTGGGGTAGAACATGTGCACGATAGTCGCTGCATTAAGACCAAATGGGAAGGATAGGTTACTATTCTTAGAAAACCATGACAAAGTTAATGGAGAATATTTAGGAGAAGATGTTAGATTAATCGGTGAGAACAAAGTCATAGCTCTGTTTGATTATAGATCAAAAGGAATCGTCTGTGGCTATTCTTTAAAGGCTAACATATTCGGAGGAGTAGCGAATGTGCCAGGGTTTAGAGGCCCTATGTCTAGAGGAGTATTATTGAAGAAAGTGCTCTCAGGTTCAAAAGGCCTTGATGATGCGGTTAAGAAGATAAAAGAAAGGCTAAGATCAGGACTTTATAGTTCAGCCAACTATGTATTAGGAGATTTAGAAAGAATCTTCAAAATAGAGAGCTTTAGTGGACAATTATACATATCAGAGGTTAATAATAGCGTAATAATTACAAATAGGTTTCATCATATAGATTTTAAGCTGGAGAGCAATCTTTATCATAAAATCATTGAAAGTTCTTTAAGAAGAGAGAATTACATCAAAGCTTGCATAAAAAGGAAAGAATTAACCCTAGAGGATCTTTTTAGCATTGCAAAGCATCATGGCGAAGGAGAATCCGTATGCAGGCATGAAGGCTTAGACGCTTCAACCTTATCTAGTGTGATCTTTCATTTAGAAAACGACCTTCAGCCTAAGATTCTATACTGTCTTGGAAATCCATGTAAAAATAAGTATAATGAGTTTAAATTCTGACACCATCTACTACTAGCCTATTTTCTCTAAGAGTTATTGTAGATAAATTTATAGCTTTAAGTCTCTTCCTTAGCTCTTTATCCATGGTAATAACAATTAATCCGTTTTCTTTTGCATATCTCAATATTTTATCATCGACGGAGCCTTCGCAATCATAAGCAATACGCTTAAGTTTTGTTGCAAAGTCCAATGCTAATTTTGCCTGCTTTGCCTTCTTTACTGATGACCTTTTACTTATGACTTCAAGCTCCTTTATCGTATCATCTAAAACCAGAAGCTCAACCTTGCCAAATATATCTTCTAATTCTTCGATCAAATTTAAAGGCTTGCTAGCAAGCGTAAGGATAAAGCTAGTATCTAGCAATATCCTTCTCATACTAATCTATTATCCCTGATCCTATCAGGCGCCATCTGTCTGCTATCCTTCGGCTTATAGCGACTCTACTCTTACTGGGTGCACAAACAGGTCTCTTCAACTTTACACTTATTCTGTCTTCTTTTACAGATGAGACAGTTCCCAAAGTTACCGCTGTACCTATATTAAGCCTAAGAGATTCGTTCATCTTTATCTTCTCTACCTTGATCAGTTCTGGCGAACCAACAGCAACCTCAAAAAGAGTAATACTAAGAGAAAAATCCTCATGTATAGGGGGGAGAGATCCAGGCTTACCTAAGACTTGACCTACAAGAGCATCCCCTTTTGTCATATATGGGTCTAACTTTGTTCCAATAGCCACGAGTCCACCAGGCTTTACTTTATCAACTAGACCTGCACTTGTACCAAGGCTTGCCACTGAAGTAAAAATAGGTTCATACTTGGATGTTCTCTCGTTGAGTATACCAGGCCTTAGCTCAATCTCATCATTTAACTTTATTTCACCTTGAAGTAAAGTACCTCCTACTACTCCTCCTCTCAATTCATTTACAGATGTTCCTGGTCTATTTATATCAAAAGACCTTAAGACATACATTATTGGCGATGCATTAGGATTTCTTTTAGGCGTTGGAATATATTTCTCTATGGCTTCTATCAGAGCATCTATATTGAGCTTATGCTGGGCTGAAACAGGTATTATTGGAGCATCTTTGACTATGCTATCTGATATAAAGGACTTTATCTTTTCATAATTTGATAATGCATCCTCATATGATATTAGATCTACTTTGTTTTGAGCGATAATTATGTGTCTCAAGCCTAGCATCTGCAACGCTAATAGATGCTCTCTCGTCTGAGGCTGAGGAACTTTCTCATTGGCAGCTATAACGAGTATTGCTCCATCCATAACAGCAGCGCCTGAGAGCATATTTGTCATTAAAGCCTCATGACCTGGGCAATCAACAAAGCTCACAACTCTAAGAAGCTCTGTCTGAGAACCACAATTAGGGCATTTAGGCGAAGTAGAATAACTCATAGGTGGTAAACATGAAGGACACTTGTAAAAGGCAGCATCAGCATAGCCTACCTTTATAGTAATTCCGCGTTTTAACTCTTCACTATGAGCACTAATCCATACTCCAGTTATAGCTTCCACTAACGTGGTCTTGCCATGGTCTACATGACCAGCAGTCCCAATATTTACCTCAGGCTGTTGTGGTATCTTTGGCAACTTCTTTTCCTTTAACTATTACAGCATTTATCTGATAAATATCTTCGGTTATAGTATTACCTCTTACGAGCTTTCTTTTTCTTTCTCCCTTATTTTTTGGCTTAAAGCCTACGCCCTTACTTAAAAGAACATATTTTTTAACTCCTCCCATCACATCACTTCTCATAGGAAAGCCAGCTCTATCGCTCCCTCCTGTGATCTTTATCTTACCTTGTATCCCCAGGACTGAAGCGTCTATCTCATCGCCTATCTTAAGTCCAACAAGGGCACGAGCCTGGGGGTCCTTAAGCTCGTATACACTGGATTTACCCGTTTCTTTATCTGATACAATCAACTTAAAGGTGGGCAAGCTATCTACCAAAAACCCTTTTTAATGGTAGAATAAATATTTATCAATAGGCCCAAAGAGGAGACACTTTTCTTTTAATCTCTATTATCTCATTCAAAGTTTTAATTTCATCGTCTGTGAGTCTATCCTTGAACTTGCTCAATAAAAGCTTGACATCCTCTTCTCTTGGTAATGTGTAAAGTATGTCTTCTTCATTTATTTGTCTTCCAAATATTGGGCCTTGAATAGAAATGGCAACCTGAGAGTTAGTGGGTGCTTCATCGATCTTTTTACCCTTATCTTGTATTTGCTCTATATTGCCAATGATCCTTCCTCGATCGTTCATCAAAGTAGCTTTATGCCTAAGCTTTCCTGACAAAACTTCTACACCAAAAATAGCCGGGTTACTTCTCCTGAATACAAAACCTCTTAAAACCTTTATTTTACATGGTGTGGTAATAGATTCAAAATCTTTCCTTTCAGCCTTTTCTTTCTCAGAAGTAGCCCAATCGATGTAATTCTGAATCAAGTTGTAGACAATAGGGTCTGTAAAAACTTTTATTCCCTTTGACAAAGCTTCCTCTTCAGCATCTGGCAACAATTTTACACCAAAGGCTATTATCACGCCGTAGTATGGATTAATACTCTTGACAGTACTTGCTTCAACAACATCTCTTCTTGTTACAGGGCCGATATCTGCTATTCTTATTGGTACTTCTCTTCTCTTCAGCATATCTACAATAGCTTCAAGGGTACCTAAAGTATCTGCTTTCACTACAATTCCGATTTTATCTGTGCTGATGAAGATGCTACTAACTTCACTTTCAACTCTTCTCTTTATCTCATCAATTTGATTCAAATCCTTAACTTCAAGCATAGGAGAGCCAGCCAGTACCCCCTCAAGGTCTGGTGTGACTATCTTCACACCAGCGGCAGCTACAACTTTATCGATAGAAGTAAATCTATCCCTAGGGTCCCTCATTTCATCCAAAGGTTTTGGCATGAACATAGCCTTTACTCTAGACACAATGGCTCCATCTCTCTTGCATAAAATGATGTTATCCCCTATCTTAAGCTCGCCATCAAGAAGGATCAAGTTAGCGGTATGCCCAAGCCCTACCTCTTCCTTCACCTCAAGTATTATTCCTCTTGCTAATTCTGATGTAACTGCTAATCTGCTTCTCAAATACTGTTGAGTTAACCCTACTAAGACTGTTAACAATTCAGGAATCCCTTCCCCAGTCTTAGCACTTACAGGGACTATGGCTACTTCCCGAGTAAAGTTCTTTACTCTGTAAAAAGCCTCTGACCTAAAGCCCAATTTCGATAAAGTGCCAACTACTGAATAAATGGATTCATCGAGCTTATCTATCACTGATTTGTCTTGAAACTTTAACGAGTCTGTAAGGCGTTGAGAAGGCCCTGCTCTCCATCCTGGTATTAAATCTATTTTATTTAAAGCTATAACAAAGGGAACTTTTCTGCTCTTCAATATCTCAATGCTTTCATAGGTTTGGGCTTCAAAACCGCGAATTGCATCTATAACCAGTATGGCAATGTCTGATGCAGAGCCTCCTCTAACTCTTAAATTGGCGAATATTTCATGACCTGGTGTATCTATTACCAATAACCCTGGGACCTTCACTTCACCTTTTATAGAAGATAAAAGAGGACCACAGATATACTTTAGAGTATCCATAGGGAAGAAGCTAGCTCCAATGTGCTGAGTCATGCCTCCAGCCTCTCTCGCTTGAACCGCTGTTCCTCTTATTTTGTCCAATAGTGATGTTTTGCCTGAGTCTACATGACCCAATACTACAACGACTGGCTGCCTTATCCTTGCCTCCAAAACTTCTCCTCCTTTATGATCATTAAATTAATACTTGAAAATAACCTTTATACTAAAGCTTTCAATTAATATGACAAATTTAATTAGCAACCCTTAAGATAAAAATTAGGGCCAGTAGTCTAGCATGGTTAGGACGTCGCTCTTACGCAGCGAAGGTCGCAGGTTCGAGTCCTGCCTGGCCCATTTTACTTCATTAATGGTTAAAACTTCTTGAGCTACAGTTACCATAAGAAGTAACTAGAGAGCTGAGGATCATCAAGAGGCTGGGCCAGCTTTCAGAGGTCCTCCTTAATAGAGGAAGCTTCAAACTAATGAATATTCTTGACTTTGATAGAATCCTATGCCTTCTTTATCATAGGCTCGTTGGGGTACGATATCCATGGTCTAATTTTATACTTATTGTTCTGGTAATCCTAGAACAATATCATGAAGGTAAAAGAGAGTGTTAAAGGAATGAATATCCTATGTAAATTTTTAACTTATGGTAGACTAGGCTATGAAAGCATCACGCTTAAGATCATATCAGCCTTTATAGTGAATAATGAATTTACTCATGCTTCCTATTCTTATAATGAATGAGTTGCTTAGATTTGATAAGATAAGGGAGGGGTACATAAAGCCTTATGAGAGTGATAGACTCACAAAATTACTACAACTGAGTTAAGGCAGTTGTCTATGCAACTTTAGTTGCACTTTTAATTCTTAAAATTGTAGCCACAAGTCTGACAAAGAATTTTGGTTAAAGTGGTGGACTTTCTATCCTGTCATGTTGGTGGGACACTTGGACTCATTTATACGCAAATGATGGGGCTTCAACCAACGGTTTTATATGTCTTGCTTATTGACAAGCATAGCTCTAGTCGCTGAGACTGTAGGGTCCAAGCTTTATAATTCTTACAATGATTTCTGCTTCAATAAGCTACCTCTTTACGGGAAGCGAGTCTTTCTACAAATGTCAATTTACAAGAAAATCTGATAGCAACGCATCAAATTAGCTCTATAGATGGATATTTAAGTGCAAATTCAAAAAGGTTAGTTCAAACCATAAAACCAACGATGCTACTGTAACCTCCAAAATTGATACAATTGAACCAACCCTCAAATAATCCACAAGCCTTATTGCCACACCTTTTCGGCGCATGGTTTCAAGCCACATCAATATAGCCAAAGACCCTAATGGAAAGAAGTGTGGTCCTAAATTGTTTCCAATAATGTTTGAGAATATTAAACTTGTTAAATGCCTTGCGTCTAGGTTAGTAACGTTTGCTGCTTGTCTTATGGATAAAAGCCCAAGTATTGTCATTGGCCAATTGTTCATTGCACTTGCGCCTATTGTAACGATGAGGCTGGGAACAAGCACAGAAAAAATTGATGGCAGGAACAAAGTTTCTGTAAAAAGGTATGCAAAAAATTCCACGGCTCCAGTATGCTTTAACCCCTGAACGACTAAGAATATGCCTATCATGAAAAGGATTATGTCCCAGTTAATCTCCTTCGCTAGATTTCTTATGCCTTTTTGCTCTTCTTTCAGTATAGAATGCACTTCTAGTGTGATTTTGTATACTATCAAAAGGAATAGGGTGCCAGAACATATGACTATTGAAACTGGAATTCGATTCAAGGATGCTAAAACATAACCAATATCAATTGTGACCAATGTGGTTATACTTATCCTTAAAAGTGAAGGGGTTATCGGTTGTCCTCCAGCATTTAAGGCTTCAACAAGCTTCATTGAATATGACTTTGGAACCTTCTTTCTAAAGAAAAGGTAAACCAAAAGGAGGCTGCTCACTATTGTTGCTACAGCAACAGGACCCATGAAAATCAAGTGGTCAAGAAAGCTGTATTTGAAAAAGTCGGCACTTACAATGTTCACTGGGTTACTTGTGATAAGCGGCATCGCTGCAGTATCAGCAATAAGTCCAGCTGAAAATAGGTAGGCAAGCCTTCCGTCAGCATCTATTTTGAGTTGACTGATTATTTCGAGAACGATTGGCGTCAATATGAGCACTGCACTGTCATTTGCAAAAAGTATGCTCACACAAGCTGTGAGCAGTGAAATGTAGAAGTAGAGTTTTAATCCGCTTCCTCCAGCCAACTTAACAACCTTCAAGGCTGCCCATTTGAAAAACCCCATGGCGTCAAGCGTCACCGATAGGGCCACTATGCCTATGAAGGCTAGAGCAGCATCCCAAATGTCGACAAAGGCAGTTGCAGCATCATTTAAGGTAACTGTCCCAAATAGAAGCGAGGCTGCTGCACCTATCCCAGCGGCTAGACCTAGGCTAATGCCGCGTGGGCGTCGTATCATCATATAAAGCGTGATTACGAAAATTGCTAGGGCAACCACTGAATTATGGTCCTGGTACCACTGCAAAGTTTCTCAGCCAGCCTAACATAGTCTCTTGTCCGTATAGTTTCGTTCATATAAAATTTTAACCTACTCTAAAGATTAAAATTAGAAAAAGAATGTTAAGGAGAATATTTTTCCTATGGTATAAAATCTTTTTAAATATAGATGGATAAGAGCAATATCATGGCTGATGCCTTTCAGTTAGTTGGACTTGTAGCATTAATAGCCTCATCAGTAGGATTCTTTCCTCAAGTAGTGAAAACTTTCAAGGCAAAGAAAGCTGAAGATCTTTCACTTTATACTTTGCTTCTCTTAATTATAGCATCTACCTCTTGGATTGTTTATGGCTTTAGTAGATTTGATTTGTTCATCGTTTGGACAAATTTGATAATTTTCGTTTTAGTATTAATGCTTGCAATAATGAAATTGTCTTACAGAAAAAGTTAAATTTTTATTCAAGGCTTTGAATTTTCGCTTATGGCTTTAGTAATTCTTCCAGCTTTTGACTTGTTTTACATTCTTTTGGTTCTTATTATTTCCGTTCTAGTGTGGATGATTGTATCCATACCAGTTTACATAGCAGCAAAGATAATCAAAGGAGATAAGGCAACCTTCAGTCAGGCTATGCTGGCTACCTTGCTTGGTCCTATAGTGTTTACGTTCGTTCGAATCGTTGTAATACTCTTTCTGGGATTTTTAGGCGTTAGCCAATCAGCCTTATTGGCTTTTGCTTTTGTCTTCTGGCTTTGGGTCTACAAAGCGAGCTTTGACACAGGTTGGTTGTAGGCTTTTGGCATAGCCTTGTTAGCTATAATAGTCTTCATTATCCTTAATTTTATCATAAATATCCTTGTACCCATTGCCATATTGTTAATCTTTTAGCATGCACTAAAAAATAATAATAGTCCTTTAAAGGAAAGAATCAGGTATAATATTTTATCAAAATCTCCTTTATAGCATTTATAGCTTTTATAGCTTGAGAATTAGGGGCAAAATCAATAGGTGAAATTCTTAGCATGTCAGATTTAGATATGGCTTCATCGTAAGGGATGTTCCCAATCATCGGGACCTTCATTTTGTTCAGCATATTATCAAGAAAATTCTTCTCTTCCTCATTTCTTACTTTATTACCCACAGCGAATATAGAATTCACTCCTATGTCATGAGCAAGCTTTAAAATTCTATTAGCGGTCTCTATGGATTGCATTCTCGGTTCAACAACGCTTAAAATGGCATCAACCCCTTTGACGGTTCCTCTACCTAGGTGCTCTAACCCTGCTTCCATATCCATTATAACAGCATCTTTTCTATTGATCAAGATATGCCTTAACAAGGTTCTTAACAATGAGTTTGCAGGACACATGCAACCGGAACCACCAGACTTAACAGTCCCCATAACGATGAGCTTAACATTGTCAGGACCTGGAACTCCATACTTCTCAGCTATGTCGTGAACAGAAGGCGTTAAGCTAAAGACGGAGCCTGAAGAGCCAGGCCTTGCTCCTGTCCTTTCTTCAATTAAATCATAGTTCTCGCTTATAGGAATTATTTTTGAAGCGGTCTCTTGATCCACTCCTAAAACAGAGGAAAGGTTCATGGCAGGGTCTGCATCTATTGCGATAACTTTGTAACCATCCTTAGCTAATAATCTTGCAAGGATTCCGGCTAGAGTAGTCTTACCAACTCCACCTTTTCCGGCTATAGCTAACTTCATTAATAAATCGCCTAGATCATGTTATGATTAATTGAAGAATAAGCTCATTTACAAGATTGTTAACAGCTTTTAAGGCTATTGATGAAGAAGGTAGGTCAAATATAGGTTTCCCTTCTACATTGAACTGCTGTATCAAAGGATCTTCAGGGATCGTACCTGCGTAGTCTATCTCAGATATTTTTACCACTTCATCAACTCTTTCTCTCATAGAAGACGTTACTCTATTTACAATTAGGAGAATCTTATCAATATTTATGTGTAGTTCTTTACAAAGTTCCTTTATCCTCTTTGCTGTTCTAGCACCACTAATGGTCGGATCTGTGGCAACCAAGAGCAAGTCTAAGTCTCTAGTGGTCCTTCTGCTAAAATGCTCAAGCCCAGCCTCTGTATCTATTAATACCAAAGGATAATGCCGAGAGATTGTGTCTAATATCTTTCTTAATATGTTGTTGATAAAGCAGTAGCAGCCAGGTCCTTCAGGTCTACCCATTGCTATTAGATCGTAATAATTAGTCTCTATAATAGAACTTTGGATAAGGTAGTTCAAGTAATCTTCCTTCGACTGTTCTGGTGGGAGTTTATCTTTATTCTTAAGAAACTTCTCCCTCAAGTCTCCTATCGTATTATTGATCTTTATTCCTAGAACTTCGTTCAAGTTAGAGTTTGGATCAGCGTCTATCACAAGCATAGGTCCATTTACTTTTTTAACCAACGCCTTTACCAAAAGGGCTGTAATGGTTGTCTTACCAGTCCCTCCTTTCCCTGATACTGCTATGCTAAAGGTCAATTTTATCCCTTTCCATACTTTTTCCAGAGCGTACGAATAACTTCATCACCAGAAGCTTTTACATCCTCCCAAAGAGCTTCTATTTTTTCGTCGTAAACTTTCTCAGAGTCACATTTATGATAAGCATATAGGAATTTATTTATTTTGATGATAAGAGGTGAGCTTGCCAATTTTAAGATTTCTGAATTCACATCCACTTCCTCTATTATGGCTCCATGAATCTTAATGTCTCTTCCAAGTATATCTTTTAGTAAAACATGATCTTCACTGAATTTTGCATAGACTATATCTTCTCCAACCTTTTTCTCCTTTTCGCCTTCTTTGCTGATGACTTTGAATTCACACAAGATTATCACCATTTATTTCGTAAAAGAAGTTTATTAAATTATTGAATCATTTAAGAAGCTCCTTCAAAGCCTTTTCCTCAGGCTTTAGATGAAGACCCTCCTTTTCTCTCTTCTTTATGTAATAGTCTACCATGCTTTTAATTACCTTGAATTCAAGCCTACCATGGGGGGTTTGAACGTCAAAGATTCTTTTTGGTATATTTTGCTCTCCCAATTCGAAGCCTTCTCTAATCTTGAATTTGTATAAGTTATGAAAAACTTCTTTGCCCATCTTTGTCAATTCTTCTTGAGTTTTATCAATTCCTAAGGTTTTGAGAGCTTCACAGACAACTTCCTTGCTGTAGATTCTTCTGGCAAAGTAACATGTTCCTAAAGAATAAAGAACGTAAAGCCAGTCCTCCTGCTCTATCAAGAAGTCCACTATCTGCTCAATGCTTATAGGCTGATTCAAAATCTTCTGGTCTATACTATATCCAGAGTTGCTAAGATGTGAGTGCCTCGCTCCCACCAAAGGTCCTACTATAGATCCATAACCAGTTATGTACCCTGCCATACCGTTACTACCTATTACCATAGCATATTCTCTTCCACCGTACTTTTCAGAAGCTGCTACCACACCCTGAGCTAACTTAGCATAGAATTTATTCTTCATCTCCACTATATTTTTGATCATTTTTATGTATGCCTCAGCATCGCCCCATGCAGGTTTTATTCCTTGAGTTTCATCAAGAGTTATTATACCTTCTTCAAAAGCTTCTGTAGTCCATGCCAATACTGTTCCCATCATCATAGCGTCCAAGCCAAGGTTTTCACAACAATATATAAGACGGATCAAATCCTCCTTGTCTTTTATCAAAAGGTTGCTCCCTAATGCATACATAGCTTCATAGTTATAAGGAACTAATACTTCTTCATGGAATATCTCTTTCTTACCTCTTTCATGCTCAGGGGCAAAGCTAGTCTTCAATCCTGCCAAGTGTATGCATGCTACAGGACAACCAGGGCATGAAATCTTCCTTCTCAATAGAGATTCAGCCATGGTTTCTCCTGATATGCTCTCAGCGTCTTTAAATTTCGATTCTTTAAAATTACGAGTAGGCAAAGCTCCTAGTTCATTAAGCTCAAGTATGTTGGCTGGAGTTCCTAGATAATGATACTTTGACATCTCATCACTTGTAACAACCTTATGATGTAACTTTCCATACATCTCTTTTACAGCTAATGGATTCTCCAATTGTATTCCTTTTCTTCCTAAGACTGAGATGGCTTTCAGCTTCTTGCTTCCAAAAATCGCACCAAGACCTAGTCTTCCAAAATGATGGTATCTATCGACTATTACATTGCTGTAATATACTAAGTTTTCTCCAGCCTTTCCACAGCTTGCCACGCTATGCATTCCTTCATTTTTTCTAAGGACTTTCTCAACATCTAAAGCTGATAAACCCCAAAGGGAATCAGCCATCTTAACTTTTACTTCATCATCTATTATCTCTAAAATTACTGGATGCTCAGATGCTCCATAAACAACTAATGCAGCATAGCCAGCAAACCTTAGCGCGCTTGCGAAATGCCCTCCACAATGGGATTCTCCTAAGTTTTTTGTCAAAGGAGACTTGAACATAGCTATAACCTTGACCATACATGGAAATATCCCTGTCATGCACCCTGTTGAAAAGATTATTGGCGCTTCAGGAGAGAAGGGGTCTATACCTGGTTCAGCTTCTTCAAGGAGAAGCTTTGAGGCTACGCCTGCGCCACCAAGATATCTTGAGAATAAATCTGGCCTGTCAACTACCTTGATAGACCTTTCTGAAAGGTTAACATAAAGAATTCTGCTTAACACTCATTTCATCTCCTCATACTTAAAAACGTTATGAGGGCAATACTTGGCGCAATCTCCACATCTATCACATATTATTGGAAAATTCGTCCTTTTATCCAAAGCTAATGCTTTGATCATGCATGCATCGATGCAGTCAAACGTCTTGCAACCTTCACACTTAGTCGCTATCAGAGTTACTCCACCCTCTGGCAAAGATTGTAAAGCACCTCTAGGGCAGGCTAATGCACATTCTGGATTTTTGCAAAATCTACAGGCTATAACTGTGAAAGAGTTTTCAAGACTCCCATTCACTCTTACGAATACTGCTGCTCGAGAAGGGTCTACAGCATTGAATAAATGCCTTGAACATGCATAAACACAGCTATAGCAACCAATACATCTTTCAGGATGAACAACTTCAATATGGAACCTCATAATTTACTCATTAAGCCCAATATTTTGTGAGAAAGTTCTTTATTTGTGAGGAATCTCTAGGGCCTACTATTACCTCCCATCCAGTCAAATCCTCAATTTCTCCTTTTAGCCTTGCTGCCATGCCAGGGATGATAAGTTTTTTATGCTTCACCATCTTTTCTATTCCTGAGGATGAAAAAAGGTCTTTTACACCAGATGGGCTGAACTGCCCTCCTGCTACAGATACTTCTACAGCTAACCCTCCTGTATCCAATACTAGCAAGTAGCAATTTATCCCTGCAGATTCAAGATCATTTGCTACTGTAAAATATGTTAGTGCAAAATTCGTTGTGAGAAATATAGGTGATTCCTCATCAGGCTTGCCTATAGTGCGAAGACCTGATTCTACTGAAACTGGCTTTCTTGGATCTGTGTATATATTTTGCCTCAGAGTAAGAACTGGAAGAAGAGCCCAAATCTCCAAAGTGTGCATTATTAATAGATCAACAAATCTATTCATGAACAAAGATGCCATGTATGCTTCTTTGTAAGATGTAATTACAGGGTCTTGCTTCTCTCCCATCCATACTACTGCTGGCACAGCCATGAGAGGATAGCTCAAATCTTTATCCCCTCTTTGAATGGCCGCCCTTCTTGCCATGACTAAGTTGTTAACACTATCTCTCAATAGCTTGCCTTCTGTGTATGAGCCAACGTCTATAACTATATCATGAATGCCTATAACCTGCAAGGTTTTGGTCAAAGATTTGATTAATGATAAATTGTTAGGTGCAAAGACAGCGACTGGGCAATCGTAATGCTTAGCTAGCTCTGAAACTTCTCTCCAGTTTTCCTCTGTCACAGCGTATAGCAATGGTCTTTTGTTAGCCACTTGCCCTTTCTCTAATGCAGCCCTTAGAATTTTAGGATCAAAAGAGCAAAGAATCAAAGGAAGGTTGCAGCTTCTTGCTATAAGCGATACTACATAAGAAAATCTATCAGGGTCTTTTGATGCACATCTTATAGCTATCATATTTAACTTGAGAGTTTCTCCTATTCTAACTAAAGAAAGAGTTTCTATGGCTTTACATCTTTCCACAATCTTGTCATCATCCATTATATCACTTACATCTATGGCTATAGCTGTAGGATTATGATAAGTAAGTTCGTGCCTATACATGACTTCTTTGCCCCCTATTTTTACTACATTATTCCCTGTGCCTATCTTCACCTCTTTTATAGGAGGAGCTATAAGCTCAGTTAACTTAGCCATTTGTTCTTTGTACTTTGGCTTCTTCAATGGAGGACAGTCTTCTAAAGTGACCTTTCTCTCCAAAAGCTTAGAAGCGAAGGCCATACAATTAGACTCACCGCACTCTCCACAGTTTGTCTGAGGGAGATAACGATAGACTGAGAGTAATGTTACTTTTTCAAGCATTTTTTCATAACCCTATATCAGTTATCCAGTCTTGAATCCTCTGATCAGCATCTACCTCTCCATAAAGATTCTCTACTAATCTCTTTGCTATTCTAATAGTGGCAGGATGGCTCAGCATAAAAAGGTCTCCTCCAGCCATCATCGCTGTAATCGTTGTTACAGTTTCCCAAAGAGGACCTCTGTACTCTTTTGGTCCCCATTCTTCAGACTTCATCCAAGCCTCTCTAGCACCCCAACTGTTACTTGTTGAGGCTAGTATTGGCATCTGTAAATCAGAGTCTCCAAGAAGACCCGCAAGCTTGATCCTTTCCATTAAACTGAGAGTATAGTCGAGACCATAGCCAAGGGCTGCGGTAGTAGGATCAATTATTATTTGCTCCTTTGATAAGCCTTCGTCAAGAAGAAGCCTATTGAGCTTCTTTTGGTTGTTTATATCCATTGGGGTAAAGGCTACAACTATATGGCCATACTGCTTAGCTGCTCTCGCTATTCTTTTGTAATCGTTGTCAATGTTGGCAGAATTGAGGACGCACCTTTCACCGCTTGCTACTTCAGCAGCAGCCTCTAAAACCATTGGGTCTTTAGCCTTGTTACCAGACCCTCCTATTATTAATGGCACATCTACAGCTTGTAAAACTCTCTCAACAGTCTTAGCAGCTTCCTTTGGAGATGTATCTTTTATCAGCGGATCAGTGCTTATTAGATTCAGAGAGACTATTTCAGCACCAAAGTCTTCAACAAGTCTTTTTGCCCATTCAGCAGGATCATGCATGACATCTTCAAAGTGTTGTTTTACAGACTTTGCTAATGCTACAGGCATATCGAATAAATCCATAGCGAATGCAGGCTTATTTGGGTTCAAAACCTCAAAACTATAAAAAGGCATGGTCTTCTCCCCACCTATCTTTACGACTTTTTTCCTAGAACCTCCATCAGACCTTGTAGCTCCTATTTGAACCTCAACTACCTCTCCTGGATAGGTTTCTATAGGAGGGGAAAACTCTACTTTGAGCAGAGTTTCTATCGCCTTCTCAACTCTTGGTGCTAATTGGGGAGACTGAGCCATGACCCCTACCATGGGTTGAAGGATAAAGGTAAGCTCTTCAGCCCTGATCTCAACATTCTCTAACTCTAGATTTCCAAGTTTTTCTAGGAACTTGGCTAAGCTCTTCATCAAAGCTTTTGCCTCTTCTTTTTCCTCAAAATCGTCTCCAAAGAAGATTGCCATTTTTCTCACATACTTTTATAGCTTTTTGATATTACTTGTTTTCACGCTTTATGATTACCCTCTCAGCTGTTATCTTGACATTCTTTAGTATTATTTTTACTCCACCTTGTCCAGGCATCTCAATGCTAGTAGGGATTTGAGCAGGCAAAACAGCTTCAGTTTCTGGTACCTTCTCTTTGACTTGTTCTTTGACAAATTCCCCATCCTTCCACCGGCTCACTACAGGATGCTCTTTGCTCTTCAGAAACTCTTTAAGTTCCCCTATTGTTTGGCATTCAGCTTCAGTAGCTATTTTATCACGAATATGCTCAGGTATAGAATCTTTCACTCTTTCTTTGATTTGGGAAGGAATCCAGACAACTCTTTCCCAACCACCATCGGCTTGAAGGAATTTTGGTGATCTCAGATACTCTATAGCGATTCCATTAAAGCCAGGATTCTGGGTTCCTCCGCTTGTATGCCCTGCCATAGATGAAAAAGTTAAGCCATTAACAGTAGGTCCTTTAAAATCACGATGTACAATGCCTATACCATCGACTTCAGGTATGTAGAAGGCTATGCCTTCAAAGCAACCGCAAGAAGTGTGAGGATTATCAAACATGCTATAAAGTGAAATAGATTTTATAGCACCCAACGACTTCTCATGAGCTACTTTATTTACGCCTTCATAGATGCCTTTTATAGGATCTAAGCATTCGCCCTTAGGAATTGGGAAATTAGGGCCTTTAGGGTCTACATTGTAGGCAGCTCTAGCATCGAACCAACTTATGGACCCACATGAACCTATTCTGTTTGGAGTTATAACACATATATGGTTCGGTGCAAAAGACTGGCACATAACACACGCATAAAATTCATCAACATCTTCATCCTTCAAAGTTCTCGCTCTAACATCCCTTTCACTCCATGCCTCCATAGCTGTGGGGAATATTTCTTCAACCTTCGCCTTGTCTGTGTAGATGGTTACTTGTATCTTCTCTATAACAGGGAAACTAGATTTGTAGAGCCATGCGAGAATTTTCCCAATCCAAACCAAGGAATTTAAGCCCTTCTGATAGGATCTTTTGCTGATCCTTATCCAGATATCATATCTTTGATTAAGGTGCATTACTCCTTCAATGTAGTTTATGAAGTAGTGAATCCTTCTCTCCAAAACGCCTTCTAAATCCTTCTCTACCCTATCACCAGCAACTTCTACCAATATACCAATAGGATAGCTTCCTTGAGGGTTCATTTCTGGGAGATCGGGTCCTATTACTGTGATTTTTCCATCCTCTAATCTATCCTTAGGTCTTGTCAGGACAAGCTCCCACTTCTTCTCAACGTTCATGCCGCCAAACTCTATATACATATCTGGCTTGCGAATTCTTTCTCCTTCATACATCTCTCCAACATCAACAGGGAATTCGGGCCTCTCAAGTCCTGTTATATTACTTTTTTCTCTTTCTCTAAATGCATCACATGAATCGACCATTCGTATCACTTTAACTAAACGATGATTTTATTATTTCCACCACACCCTTAAATTCTTGCACCCATCTCTCTTTGCTCATATTTTCAAAAGAGAATTCTGCATTAGGATGATAGAATCTATCTAATGAGAAAGTCTTCAAATGTGGAGCAAAATGTTTTAAAGTTGAAAGCATGAGAGATTGAAAGTAGTAAATACCTCCAATGAACAGAACAGAATCATAATTCCCTCTATCATCAAAACCTTTCCAATCTTTTTCTTTTAAGCGATTTACTAAATCTTCAATGCCCATGCATATTACTTTTGCATCTTTGAACTTCATAAAATTCTTGAAAAGGCTGGGAGAAACTACCAAGGGTGAGTTTATTAATTTAGCCAGCATCACTAGATAGTTTGCTATATCCCCATCCTCAAAAGCATCCTTTCTGCTCCCAACTACTATCAAAGGCCTCTTCAAAGTCTTGACTATCTTAGGAAACATTTCCAGTCTTAGAATGTGAGCTTGCTTTGGACCTGGTATATCTCCTACCTGCCATGGTGTTGCTGACATTTTACTCCCCCTTAACTATTTGCCTTTCTAATAATGTAGGGTCTGGAATTTCCACAGGCTCCCAACCCTTTTCTTTAAGTATTTTTAAAAGTTGATCTTTCATAGTTACGGGTAGATCTGCTTCAGTTCTTACAAATAAATGAAGATCGTCTGGGATTATCCCATAGAGTTTTTGATGAAGGTCTATGTAGTGTGAAAGTTTGATCATTCTGCCTTTACTTGTGTCATTTGGTCTCATTACGAGCCTTGCCGCAGTTACTATCGCCTCTTCCTTTGTTTCTGCAACATATAGTAGATGTTCAGGGGCAGGCCCAGCATAGACTTTTTTCCCTGTCTTTACATTATAGACCATCCAGTTTTCCTTCTTATCTGACCTTCCAATATAAGCTCTACGGAACTTCACTCCTTGAGGACCTAAAATTACTGGTATTCCTAGTCTATTTGCACCTGTTGCTATTGCCGCTGCTTTTTGATGCTGAGCACCCCAGGCTATGGCTACTGCTCCTATTCTGTTCAGAATATAGTCCGCTATCTCCTCAAAGTTTCCTCTCAACCTTCTTTTAGCAAATATGTTGGCAATCTTCACAGCAGCCCCTATTATATGGGCATTGGATACACATGAACCTGTGTTAAGAATGCAACCTGCATCAAAATCTCCTGCATATTTTTCATATAGAGTTTGGCCATCCTCATCTTTATAGCGGGCAATGTCCATGGCTGAACAGCCTGAAGCTACAACTATATATCTTCTCTTTGCAAATTCATCGGCCATTTCTACCAATTCTTTATTGCCGTTTGGGTAATTTGCACAGCCTACGAAAGCGATTACACCAGGTATTTCTCCCATGACTATGGCTCTTCCAACATTTCTAATCTCAGTATCTTTTATGGGCCCTCTTCCTGACCTTATCTTATATTTCTCATTCCTTATCTTCTCCATGGCTGTTACTCTTATCACAGAGACTATAGGTATATGCTCTGGACAATCGCTCTCACATCTACCACAGTTCAAGCATCGATCATAAATCTGGGCTAATAAATCGAAATTCTTCTCACGTGCAGCGTAGACTGCTTCATTTATGGGTAAATCTATGGGACAATTCCTTCTGCAACGCCCACAATCCCTGCATCTTAAGACTGCACTAAGAATTTCCTGCTCATCTGAAACAATTCTCGCTCTTCTATTAGGAGCTACCTCTAGAGCTACCTTGACAGCCACTTCACCAGCCTTTGCTGAATCATGTATAAGAACTGCAGGAGTATTCCCTAAGACAAGCTCTTTTACTACGAATTCTATAGGAGTTTTGGTCATATCTGGAAGCCCCGCACAGACCTGATCTGTAGTAGCAATAACTCTAGTTCCAACCTTCTTAGCCTCGTCTATTATGTCTGTCCTTATGCACTCTTCATCAAGGACCATAACATCTGCCACTCCAGACCTCACAAAGATAAGTTGCCTTGATAGAGGACCAACTATCTTTGCACCTGTAGAGTACCTAGTTAAATCATGAGCTGTACAGCATATGCCAGCAACTTCGACAGAACCATAAATACCTGACTGCTCAAGATAGTTTATTATTTCTGAGCCTGGGGCAACATTATGCCCTACGCATAGTATTACAGGCTTAGATTTATCGATAATTCCCATTCCCAGATCTACGAGAGGAGCATCTGGATCTCCTTTTGGAAATCTTAGTGCTGAGATTTGAGCGATATCTGCAACTTCCATAGCAACGTTGTCCACCATACCTGCATGCAAGGCCTTTGATTCGAAATCTATGTAACTTTCCTCTTGTCCTGTAGCTGTTGCTGAAAGAAGATGAGTTATTTGCCTCTCAATATAATCAAGGACTTCTTCAAGGTCGCCAAGTTTCTTAGGTTTAATGCCTGCAACTAAACGAATTAGAGGAGCTTCAAGCTCAATCTCCTCTCCAAGATGAATAGGATAGTCTCGACCTTTCTTTTCAATTAGATAATCAAGAATATGACGGGCATGAGTAGCATGGCATGCTGCGCCCATAAGGCAAGCAATCAAAACTATCTTTCCTTGCTGGCTTCTGATGTCTATGCCACAAGAGCCTTTTTTCCCTTTAGTAAGATCACATTTCCCAAAGGTGCATAGGCAACACATATCACAGAAAGGAGAGTAAAAGGGTTCATATCTCTTAAGGAGGTGTTGATCCCAAACCCTTAAATCGGTAATAGATGGATAAGGAGTAGGACCAGCAATTTCATCCCATTCTTCTTCAACTATCTTTCCTACTAATAGTTCTAGCCCTTTAATCGTGGCAAAGCCTGACTCTAACTCTTTGATAGATAACTTGGTGGGCATCTCTACTCCTCCTTGAGCACATAGTTTATCCTTGTGAGATAGCTATTGAAGGCGTCTAATCCTTGTTTGACTACATGACCTACTGGAGTTAATGCGTATACTCCATACGGATAAGATTTGGTAACGAGTTTGTTAGCAATAAGAATGTTGAGATGGTCATTAAGGACCTTTGGGTTTATGGCTAATTCCTTCAGAAGTTCTCCAAAAGAATAAGATTCTTTCTCCAAACATGTTATTATTTTAAGCCGGTTTATGTTGCTTAGAATTTTGCACATAGTAGCTATGGTACTATAGTCTTTTGCTTTTTCCAAAACTTTGTTTTGCGCCATTTACTAGTAATTACTAATTAGTAATCATAAACCTTTCGTATGACTGTGAATTCGTTCAAAACCCTTTAGGTATATGATTAGGCATGAATGCTATGAAAGTTGTAGCCAAAGTACTTGTAACAGGAAATAAGAGAGTATTCAAAAATAAAATATGATAGGCCTAGCTTATTTCTCTTGAATAAGATAATCCCCTACATAGCTGAGAGGGCTTACAAATATAGGTGGCAACAATCTTAGCTTTCTTCGGCACCTTTTAGGACATCTAAAGGCTAGTAGCAGCACTATTTGTCGTTTATTCAATTAGTTTTCTTCAAAACATATTTAGCTCTTTAGGGATGACTATTAACGCAATTAAACAGGAGGTGTGAATATAGAAGTTTAAATCGAGACCTAGCTACTTTAACAAGAGATAGGAAGTTATCCTTATAAAACCTGAATAAGCATTCTATAGATGTCCTATCTCCAAGAAAGATAAAGTTTGCTAAATTTTAAGTAATTGTTAGTCGCCTTAATATGACAAACAAAATATAAGGGGCTATAGCCCAGTATGGATAGGGCGTCAGCCTTCGGAGCTGAAGGTCGTGGGTTCAAATCCCACTAGCCCCGTTTACCACAGTTTTAAATTTTATAAGTCGAAATTGGATGATGTTACGATAGGTTGTGTGTGAGCAGCCAGTTGTATATTGCTGTGAACAAGCCTATATATCTGGTTATGGATTTGAGGGATGAGTTATGTGGGAATCCTCCTAGTAGGCATCTGAGCTTCGCTTTTAGTATACCAAACTCTATCCTGTTTCTCATCTTGAATGTTTCACACCTTCTGTGAGGTTTCGTGCCTATATTCTAAACCTAGCCT
>Ga0080004_1193967_pt1 | contig 99793 bp, 100 predicted proteins | sample WasSprMetagenome_FD_69207 | JGI IMG/M metagenome (GOLD analysis project Ga0080004, IMG submission 69207) | Sulfidic aquatic microbial communities from Washburn Spring, Yellowstone National Park, USA - WS (SPADES assembly) (version 2) | ecosystem: Environmental > Aquatic > Thermal springs > Hot...
GCCCCTGAGTTGGATAGGTCTTGCGGAAGAAGGTTTGCGCATCTCGGTATTCCAGCGGACCACGGTCGGCAATCACATCGGACAAGTCCGCCGCAAAGACAGATTCGTCAAACTTGCCCGCACGGATGTCCTTGTGCGGCCTAATGACTTCATACAACGGTTTCATGGCTCTCCTTCCTGCTCAATAATTTTTTGGGTTAAGTGTACGGCTTTTTCAGCCAGTTCGAAGAGTGTGGCGGCTTTCGCCCGATCAAAAAGCTCCCACGGTGTTCGCCAATGCGCTTCGTCTCCGTAGTCGCTTTCAAGATGTACATCTGGACCTAAGCGCTCAGCGCACTCGGCCACTTGTCGGACTGCCTCCTCTATTTCCTGAGGGAAGCAACGCTCCTCCAAGGCCTTAAAGAGCATCCCACCGGAATTGTGGATACGGCCGACAGGACCTATAAGCGCCAGTAGGGCTTTAGTCGCATTCTCAGCCGCAAATTGACTGTTGCCTGCACAGAATCGCCACCGTCCAAGCTGAAGGTCGTGGCGCGCTTCCTCCAGAAATCCTCGGGCCAATTTCAGTCGGTATTGGACTTCGGGATGGCTCATGCTTCACCTATTCTTTCCCACGACATCGTCCAGCGCCCGCGAGGTGGGGTTCTCCAGCGCCAGAACTCACCCGCCGGTGTCTTCTTTCTGAAAAGCCCGGCTTCCTCGATACGCCGTCGCAAGGTGCTCAGGCGCTCCTCGGCGTAGCCTTTAGGGTCGTAAAGGATCTGTCCATCTAAGGCGATGTCGAGATAGAGAGAGGAAAGGTGCCCTTCAAACTCCTGCGGTGTTCTGGCCAGAAAAGATATTGCGACTCGACACGGTATGGGGAGAAGCTGCCTGAGAAGATGCCCTCGTTCCAGGGGGTCTTCGGGCAACTCCTCAGCAATCACCAGCACATCCCAGTCGCTATCCTCTCGCGCCTCCCCGCGGGCCTGAGATCCGAAAAGAACTACGGCCATCAGGCGGTCTCCGAGCGCAGTTCGCAGGGCTGCCACCACCTGGTTGAGGATCTCCTCACTATAGTTTGCTCTCGTCATCGCTTTCATTATACTATATCAGTGCCTGGAATCTACAACAGCCGTTCCCCTTCAGTTCGATAGGCCTTCCGTCCATACAGCAAACCTTGCAGGAGCTGCTTTTCCTTGTCCCCTTCTGGCAAGATCTCTGCAATTGCCTGGGCCACTTGCCAGAAGGTTTCATTGCTGCCATAAGTCGCCGATAGGTGGTCTATGAGCTTCTTCCGCTGGTTTTGCTCCCACAACCAGATTGCGTATTGCAGGGCATCAATCATCGTCTCAAATTTTGTTTTCTTGGGGAAATTCGCGCTTTTTGCGCGTTCAAGTGGCATTGGCAGGCGCACATATTCGCTTCGTCTCTCCACCAGTCCGCCGTCGCCCCACAGCGTGGCGAGTTCAACCCCCACGCCCTGAGCCAGTTTACGTGCTTCATCAAAGTGAACTCGGGCGTGGTTGTAGGTCCAGCGATAAAGGAGATAAAATCGGGTGGGAGCGTCCACGCCACCCAACTGCGCTGAACCAAGGACACGCTCCAGAGCGAACTCGCTCACGACTTTGCGCACATATTCCAAAAGTTCCGCAACGCTCACCGGCTCTCCCGAAAGTTTTTCCACGCGAACATATTTCCCAAAGGCTTCCACGGCAGGGCCGATAGCGCTCATGAAGAAATCGGCGCCGCGAATGCCTTCTGCCCAGAACTGGGCGAGTTTTTCCCGCACGCGTGCCTCGATTTCTTTTCGCACAGTGGGATATTCACCCACTTCGTTCGTGGTGCGCTTGCGGCAGACCATGTAGATGGAAGAAGCCAGCGAAGCGGTCTCTTGAGCGTTCAGCCGCGTCTGCATCTCGGTGTGAATGGGCCAGGAAGCGGTCATGTAAAGTCCAGCCTCTAACAGGGCGTTGATGACCGTTTCCCAGGCTTCGGTGGTCTTGTGGGCAAAAACGATGACGGCGATGCCATCTGGCTTGAGCACGCGGTGGATTTCACGGAAAGCCTGGGTAAGGCGTTGCTCAAAGAAAGCACGTGCCGCTTCTCGTCTATTTTGACGGTTGGGGTCCTGTACAATTTCCTCAGACTTTGGCGTAAGGGGCGTGGAGAATAGCTCAGGATAAAGATCGCCAACGGTGCGCTTGAGCCAGACATAAAAGAAGTCGGAAAGCGCCGAGTAGTTCACATTGTCGTAATACGGTGGATCGGTCAGCACAGCGTCGAAGAAGTTGTCTGGCCAGGGAAGCCTGGTGGCAGTGCCTTGCAATACTTCAGGAACGCTTCTGCTCATTTTCATAGACCTCCCTGATTTTCGGCTTGAGTTCAGGGAACTCCTCTTTAATAACTTTCCACACTATCTCATAGTCCACAGTCCAATAGCCATGAGCCAATCTATCCCTCGTTTTCGCCATGCTGCTCCAGGGGATGTGCGGATATTTTCTCCGAATGTGCGAAGGGATATGCTTTGTGGCCTCGCCAATGACCTCCAGTTGCCTCACCACAGCACTTTTCGTCTTGGCATCGGCAAGGAATTCTTCGTAACTCATGGCGCCAACAAATTCCTCTGCCATCTGTATAGCTTCCAAGATGTCGTGGATGAACAGAAGATATTGCCGCCTCAAAGCACCACCACCTCCTGAAGGATTGTGTCCCGTAGTTCCTCCCGGATGGAACTCTTTCGGACCAGGTCAACTTTGATTCCGAGCAGTTCGGAGAGGTAATCTTCAAGTTCTATGAATTTCAGCAGCCCCGGAACGACTTCAAACTCCACAAGGATATCTATGTCGCTTTGCTTTTTCTGTTGACCCCGGACGTATGAGCCAAAGACACCTATCTCCCTAACCTTATACTTTGCTCTCAGCTCTTCTTTGTGTTGCTGAAGTATCGTTTTGATCTCTTCCAGGCTTTTCATCCGGATACCTCCCGCGCGATCCTCTCCAGTCTCCGACGCAACGGCGACAGTTCGTTCTGGACGATTTCCCTGAGGATGCCATAGTCCACGAGGAAATAGCCGTGTATGAGCCGGTTCCTCAGCCCCACAATTTGAGCCCACGGGATCTCCGGGTAGCCCTCCTGGATGTCGGGGGGAATCCGCCTCGCTGCTTCTCCCAGGACTTCGAGGTTCCTGACTACTGCATCCTGAGTTCGGCTGTCTTGGAGAAATTCCTGATAACTCATTCCACTTGTGTACTGCCCGATCTTACCGATGATGTCTAGCATGTCCTGCAGGAAGAGAGTCCAATCACGCTTAGACATAGACGAGGTCCTCCTGAACCCTTACCCAAAGGGCGGGCTTCTGCTGGAGTGCTTCCGGCGTCAGAAGATCTACCTTTATGCCCAGAATTTCCTCCAGGTAATCCCAGAGTTCAAAGAACTTGAACCCGATCGGCCGCCTTACCTTGACCAGGATATCAACATCGCTAACTGGGGACTGATCCCCCCGGGCGTAGGAGCCGAAGATAGCCAGTTCCTGAACTCCGTAACGCTCATCAAGGATCTGCCGATGCTCGCTTAAGATAGCGCGAATTTCGTTCAGTGTTTTCATTATTTCTCCTTTACTTGTCCCGTCGAGCCTCCCCATTTTCCTCCACCGGTGGAATCCTGGTGAGATGAGAGATGACCTCAGTTATTTGCCCGAACATGCTTTCAAACGTGCCCGGATAAGGAAGTTTGGTCGGCGACCCCTGCTGGACTTGTAGAACCCTCATAGTCCCTGTAACTCCTCTAAAATTTGCTTCAGCCTGAGTTTGAGTGCGGGCAATTCCACTTGAATCGTTTCCCAGACCAGCTCGTGCTTGACGCCAAAATAGAAGTGAATGAACCGATCCCGGAATCCCGCCATGCCTTTCCGTGGAATATCGGGATATTTTTGTTTGATTGGCTCGGGGATATGCTTCGCAGCCTCTCCGATGATTTCAAACTTCCGTATGACGGCGCTTGACCGCATGTCGTCCTGAGAGAAGGTCTTAAAGTCTATAGCTTCCGTGAATCGCTCTATGGCTTCTATTGCCTCCAGAATGTCTTTCAGGTAGAGGGTTGGGTCTCTCATAGGTACACCGCCTCCCGCAGAATCCGGTCACGAATCTCCTCTCGAACACCGTCCACCGGGACAACATCCACCCGGATGCCAAGTATCTCCTCGAGAAAGTCGGCCAACCCGACGAAGTCAAAGAGGGTGGCTCCTTTGGCGAACCTGACCAGCACATCCAGGTCGCTGGTCTCGCGCTGCTCTCCACGCACATAGGAGCCAAAAATGCCCAATATCTCCGCCCGGTAGCGCCGTTGCACTTCCCCGGCGACCATTCTTAGGTGATCAATCAAGGTCTGTACATTTCTAACCATCGCTCTTTCCCTCCACCGGCGGAATCCTGGCGAGGTGGGCGAGAGCCTCAAGCATACTTTCCGTATCCCAACTGCCTCGGGTGTCACTGAAAGGGTTTAGCTCTCCGTAATCCCATACCATCGGCAGCGCTTGGCGGTCGAAACTGCGCTCAAATGAGAGCACGTCAGGTCGCCAGCGAGTCAGATTACAGAGATATGTCGGTATTTTGTTCACGGCAAATGCCAGATACGTCGTCACCGCTTTGGCAAACTCCGGATCAGCTCCTTGGGCGAGCATTTTGGCATGCGCCTGGCGGACTTTCTCAGCAAAGGTTATGAGCGTAAGCTTCTGTCTCCGGTCGAAGAGGTCGCCCCATGTCGGCATTCCATACATCTGCACACCCTCCAACGGAGCCAAGTCCCGCACCAGGCGGAGTAAAGCCTGTCGACGGGATGGATCGTCGGGAAGGAGCGCAGCCAGAGCTGTCGTGCGAGAAGCGGCAAGCGGTCTGCGCGCCCACCAGATGTGGAGCGTGGAAATATGTCCGTGGCGGATACTCTTCTCACGCACAGACTCCTCCGAGACCTTGCGCAGAGGAAGGTCGGCTTCGATGAGTCGAGGGGTAGAATCGTTGCTCATAGTTCTAAAGCCTCCACGAGTGACCAGGTTTTGATATAAAGAACCCACCCGCATTTGGCAAAAGATGCCATAACTCGTCTTCCTTAACAAAAAAGAGATCCAGTCGCGGTCGCCGGATACCTGACAACACGTTTCTTATAAATTTTTCATACCTTTCGGTAAAGGGCAAGGCAATTCTGCAAATATCCTCTCCTTCATAGCGGGTGAGGATTTGGTAAAGTGCAGCTCCTATTGCAGAGTCAGGTGCTTTTACATTGCCTTTCGCCTCAATGAACAGAAGCAAACGGGAATTGAGCAGATGCGTCTCCATATCAGGGCCATGTTCCTGGCCGTAGTGCACCTTCAGGTTCAGACCCCGTTTAGCTCTCAAATGCTCGTCAACTATTCCTATGACTACGCGTTCACCCATATTTCGAGAAAGTCATCAGTCGGGACATGCTCGGATGGATCCCGTCGATACTCATGCCACAGAGCCTGAAAAAGGGTTCCTTGAGTTCTAAGAGAATGAGCGTGGCCATTTAGAATCTTACTTGGCTTCATTAATTGCCCCCTGCCAATTTTTTATCACATATCGCACGATTTCGACCACCTCTTCAGGTCGAAGTTTTGCTCCCGGGTTCTGAATCATATGAATTGCCGGTTTGGTTGCTGCATTTTCGACGACATAGAGATAGTATTCGTCGCCGAGGCGTTGGGCCATAAGCCATTCGTTCGGTGTGAGCACAAGAGTCCCCCTTTTTGCAAGGGCCTTGACCTCTATGTAACGCACCTGCCCGCTTGTATCAGAAGAGCGGATGTCGTATCCAAGGTTTTGTGTAGAGACGTCCTCGGGTAAGCGTCCCTGATCGCGCTCATACCGCATTACGACTTCCATGCCGATGGCCTCTATTTCCGCATCGGATCTCATTGTTTCATCTGCTAAGGGCCTGGGAACAACTCTGACAACGCCCAGGAGCTTTGGGGAATTGGGCAGAAGGCTAATTTCGCGGCGGATTTCCTCATCAAGTGCCCTCTTACGTGCCTCAAGTTGTTCTTTACGCCTTTCTTCGTTAAGTATTTCAACATCGGGAAGATTCTCACCCTTGGCACGGCGGGTCTCGTAGTCAGCGGTAGGCGGCCATCTTATGAGCTTCGTCGACGACCACCAGATCCCAGTGGACCTCGCTAAGGCTCGCCATCACATCTTCCTGCTTGGCGAAATCCATGGAGGCTATCACCTGTGGCTGCTCTTGCCAGACGTTGCGCCCCCAGGTTGCGTTTATGACACTTCGGTCAACTACTGTGAAAGCTTCACCAAACCTTTCCTTCATCTCGCGTAGCCATTGGTCTTTGAGATGACCTGGCACGATAATAAGCGTGCGCCGCACGAGGCCCCGGTACTTCAACTCCTTAAGGAGCAAGCCGGTCATTATTGTTTTCCCTGCCCCCGGATCGTCCGCCAAAAGGAAACGTATGCGGGGGTTGCGGAGAATGTAGTGATAGACAGCTTCTATCTGATGTGGCAACGGGTCTACCTGTGAGACGTTTACCGCAAAAAGCGGGTCGAACTGATGGGCATAGCGAATGCGGTGGGCCTCCATGGCCAGGAAAAAGGCTTCGCCACGGCCGCAGAAATCGCGCCCGCTCTCGGTAGTCACGCTCAGGCGTGTCAAATCCTCGGCGCTGAGGATGCGAGAGTAAAACTGCTGGGTCTTCGTGCCGACAGCTTCGATCTTAGCGCGGTTCCCGAGCCACCTTAGGGTCAGAAGGCGCACGGGCTCAGGCCAGAAATCTCCTTCGAGTACGGCACCAGGTTTCGGAATGTTATTCCGGGCATGCTCATTGGCCATATAGTATCCCGGTGTAAAAGTTGTTTGCGCGGAGAGGGTTTTCAATTTTACCCTTTGCGTAATGGCGCTTTGCTCGCAATGTCTGAGGACGGAGCACGGCGCACGGGATTACCTTCATGGAGATCCTTTCGCACTTATTTTCCTGACATGCCTCTCAGTGAGGGAAATCATTCACAGTCCCTCATTGTTTGTGGGCTCTTTTACTTCTTCGTATCATCTTCGCCCCCCCCACTCGCCCAAAGGAGGAAAGGTTAATTCGGTCTCCTCCCAGTACACAGAAGAGCATGATTCCGAAAATAAGTTTTCCGCGCTTCCTAACCTTACTCTTTCAATTATATCAGGGAGAGTCAAAAAGTTGAAGGAAAAAACGGTTTCACACTCTCTCAATCCGGATAGTTTCTCCGGTGCACGGGGGTTCTTCGCCTTCTAATACCCATCGACCACTGCGATAATCTATAACTCGAGGGATAGTAAGCGAATTGCACACATTGTTTGCGTGTTTCGCACGAAATATGAAACATGAAAAATATTTAATGAAATATCTTGACATACGTCCGAGATTTTTTGTAAAAAAAGGTAAACGGGTATGAAGCTGAACAGGCAAAGACTGAGCGATCAAGTGTACGAAATCCTGAAGGATATGATTTCAAACTACCGGTTTAGCCCGGGTGCAAGAATAAACGTTGAGAAAATAGCGAAGGAAATTGGGGTGAGCAGAACACCTGTTTGGGAGGCAGTTCATCGGCTTATGCAGGAAGGTCTGCTTGAAAATGTGCCAAACAGGGGGGTATTTATGACTGTTCTGACGCCCAAAGCGGCTCTGGAAATGTACACGGTAAGGCAGGTTTTAGAGGGTTTAGCAGCGCGACTTGCGGCAGAGAATGTAAATGAAAAGGCAATAAGAAGAATGGAGGCATGTCTTGAAAAGCAGGGGAAGGCTGTTGAGAAAGAGGATTTGATTGGATATTCAAAGTTAGACTTTGAATTTCACGCCATTGTTTACGAGCTGAGTGGAAATCAGATATTACAGGAGACACTCGAATCGATCAAGAATAAAATGCGACCCATTGCCATGATGATAACACCAATTCTCCCCGAACTATACAAGCATCACGTAAAAATACTGCAAGCACTAAAAAAGAGAGATGCTGCTGAAGCAGAGAAGGCTTTTATTGAACACAATCAATGCATGATAGACCAAATACGAGTTAGTGGGCTAAGTGAAAGCTGGAAGGAGGTGGTAAGTTTTAAAAAGTAGTATTTCTTCCGAAAAAAACTTGCTAAGGAGGATTGACATGAAGAATCAGTTAAAAACTTTGATGTTCTTTGTTTTAGCAAGTTTCGTGATGCTATTTCCTTTCTTGTGTAACTCAGCAAATGCGGCTGGTCCTGACAAAGTAAGAGTGGGTTTAATGTTCGGTCTAACAGGTGCTGCTTCACCCATAGGTCCTGTTCAGCTTGACGGCGCAAAGCTTGCTATAAAAGAGATTAACACAAAAGGTGGGGTTAACATCGGTGGTAGAAAGGTTCCTATTGAATTTTACGTTAAAGATGACGAATCTAAGCCTGATGTTGCTATCAGGAGATTCCGAGAACTTATAGACGAGAATAAGATAAATGTGCTTGTAGGACAAACGTTTGCGCCTATATCCGCCGCTCTTAACAAAGAAGTTAAGAAAACACCGATTGCTTACTTCCCCGTAAATGTTGTCGCCATAGGTATGTTTCATAAAGATGAAATGGCTGAAACGACTTTTGCAATCCACGGATGTGCGTACTCTATAGGTTACGCCAGTGCGGCGTATATCGTTGACAAGCTTGGACATAGAAAGGTTGTCTTCTTCGGTCCGGCCTATGCTTTCGGACGCGACCAGTGGACAGGGGCAAACGCGGCGTTTGAAAAAAGGGGGATCAAGGCGGACTACGTAGAATCACCCGTTGGTACGAGCGATTATACTTCGTATCTTTTAAAAATTGGCGAAAAAAAGCCTGACGTTGTTATGTTAGCGCATTGGGGCGTCGATGCAATAAATGTTTTAAAACAGGCTTACGAGACGGGGCTCAAGAAAAAAATAAAGGTCCTGTGGTTTGACTGGATGACTAATGCCTTTGGAAGCGGTGTGCCACCTGAGGCGTTAGAGGGTGTCTACTCGCTTATGTCCTGGTACTACGATATGACCGGATTCCATGACACCGCGATAGTAAAAGCGTCAGACGCCTTTGCCAGGAAGTTCAAAGAAGAATATAAGTACCCACCGGATCCATACTCCGCAATGGCTTACGAAGGTGTGAAGGAGGCTATAAGAGGGGTAGAACTCGCTAACTCACTTGATGCAAGGGCCATATCGAAGGCAATTATGGCAAATCCACAGTTCGACTCGATGAAAGGAAAAGGCGTCTGGAGGGCAGACCATCAACCTCTTTTTAAGTACGGTGCTTATGTAGTAGTGGGCAAAGGGCCAAAGGAGAGAAAGGATGAAAAATGGGATCTTGTCAAAATCATTGATGCGTATACAGGAGAAGATTATCTACCCCCACTTTCCTCTTTGGGTTATAAATGAGCCTGTAACCTAAGAGTACTATCCCATGAAGAAAGAGCCGATTTTAGAGACGAAAGGCTTGACAATAAACTTCGATGGCCTTGTCGCGGTACATAATGTGGACTTTAGAATAGAGGAGGGTGGGTCAGTTGGAATAATAGGTCCAAATGGTGCTGGTAAAACCACTTTTTTCAATCTTTTGACCGGGTTCTACGCACCTACAAGAGGAAAGATCTTCTTTTATGGTCGCGATATAACAGCTGAACCCGCCCACCGAAGAGTCGCAATGGGAATGATAAGGACCTTTCAACTTGTGTCTGTTTTCGATAACCTCACCGTTTTAGAGAATTTGATCCTGTCAGTGGCAAAAGAGTATTTCCCGAAAGCAAATTTTTTCTTTTCTGAAGCTCGTAAGGAGGAGTTGGAAGGAATATGCCTGAATGCGCTTAGGTCACTGGGTTTGGGGGATAAAGCCGACCTTATCACCTCTAAACTCTCTTACGGAGATAAGAGAAAACTTGAAATTACGGTCGCTCTACTCATGAAACCAAAGATACTTCTTCTCGATGAGCCTTTTTCTGGTCTGAGCGATCACGAGATAGTAGAGGTTTCGAGGATTATAAAAAACTCTAAGAAAGATTTCTCAATGATCATTATTGAGCACAAGATCTCTCGTATAGTTGAACTGGTGGATAGGTTGTGCGTAATGCACGAGGGCAAATTGATAGCAGAGGGTACGCCTAATCAAGTTCTTTGTGACCCGCTCGTACGGGAAGTGTACTGGGGAAGGGAAGAGGGGCTGGTATGCTCAGTGTAGAAAATATCGATGTCTCATACGGTCGCGCCAAGGTTCTACACAGTGTGAGCGTGCAAATTTCCAAAGGCGAAGTAGTCTTTTTAACGGGAAGAAACGGAGCGGGTAAGACAACGCTGTTAAAAACCATCGCCGGATTTATGAAGCCCGATTCAGGTTCGATCCGGTTTGAAGGGAAAGATATTGTAGGCTACCCCCCAGAAAAGGTGGCAGGGATGGGAATCCGATACGTCTTTCAGGACAAAAGAGTATTTTCTAACTTGACTGTGAAGGAGAACCTTGAAATCGCTGCATACCCTGTGAAAGAGAAAATCTCCGATGCTATTGACAAAGTCGTAAGTATTTATCCGAAAATTGAAAAATTTCTGAATATGAGGGCCGGAAGTTTGAGTGGTGGTCAAAGGCAGATCCTTCTTATCGGAAGGGCCCTTATAGGAAAACCAAAACTTTTACTTATCGACGAGCCAACGGAAGGTCTTGCAGCTGGAACGATTGGCGACGTCTTGAACGTAATCACAAGTATGAAGGGAACGCTGTCAATGCTCATAGTTGAACAGAACCTGTCCGTGGTCGGGATGCTTGCTGATCGGGTCTATATGATGAAGGAGGGTAGAATAATAAGAGAGATGAATGATAAGAAGGAAATAGCGAGCAAGGAAGAACTTGAAAGGTATTTATAACCAAAATAAAAGGACAGGAGGTAGAATTATGAAGGAAACACAACAAAAAAAAATCGATCCAAAAAAAACGGCAATTGTTCTTATTGAACCCCAGTACGATTTTTTGAAACCGGGCGGTTCTATGTATCAGTTTATTGCGGAACAGCTCGAGAAAAGAAAGGTAATTGAAAATCTCGTTAGTCTCGTGAATGGGGCGAGAGGAAAGGTAAAAAAAATAATATACGTGCCTTTCGAGCCATTCGAACCCGGATTTCCAGAAATTGACCCTGAAGGCCCCGGAATGGCAGGACTTAGAGGACTGGAGATTGATATGCCCACAGGCTGGACTCTGGACGGCAAACCTGTTAAAGGTGCATGGGTTGCAGGAACACCTGGACCTGAGATTATCCCCGAACTTAAGCCCCAAAAAGGCGACATAATAGTGAGGGGTAAGAAAACTTTAGATGCATTCTGGTCCACTTCTCTTGATTACATACTTAGGGTAAATATGATCGAATGGGTGGCAATTGTGGGCTTCCATACAAACTGGTGCGTTGAATCCACGGCAAGGTCAGCCTACGACAAAGGATATAGAGTAATTGTTATAAGCGACTGCACGGGAACGGATACGGATGAGGAACAGACTTATGCGGAGAAGTATATTTTTCCGAAGATAGGCGTTGTGATGACGCACAAAGAGTTTTTGGCCAGTATAGGATAATTTCTGTCCTTGCCTCTCTGAAGCCAAAAAGAGAGGCAAGGCCCCCTAAAAAGGGAAGTGGCGTGATGAGCAGAATAAAAAAGGATGTAAAGGATGTTATCGTAATTGCGGCTTCTTTCCTGGCAGTGACGCCTATATTTGGGATAAATAGGACAACTGACTTTATGATCTTCTGCATTTTTGTTTTGGGATTTAACCTGCTATACGGATACATGGGCAGGCTTTCATTTGGACATATGCTTTACCTGGGCCTGGGTGCGTACACGGTCACTTTATTTTCCGAGCATGTTTCAAAAAATCCTTTCTTTGCCCTCCTCGCTGGCGTGATCGTAGGCGCGCTAATCGGGGTAGCCATAGGACCCATAATCGTAAGAACGACCGGCGCCTGTTTTGCCTTGATCAACCTTGCTTTTAATCAGGTCGGACATTTCCTCGCCCTTGTTGCCTTTTCCAAATGGACAGGGGGTGAGGACGGGATGTCTGCTTATTTTACGAAAATAGGCTTTATCGACTTCGGAAAAAAACCAGTGATATTTGGTTTTTGCATGCTTTCCCTTTTATTCACCTACTTTATTCTTAAAAAATTACTCTCTTCGCCTTATGGACTATTGGTTAAAGCAATTAAAGAGAACGAGGTAAGGGTTAGGTTCCTCGGATACAACACCTTTAGATACAAGTGGATCACTTTTATAATTTCTACCACTATATCGGCATTTGCTGGTGCTCTTTCCATTCTAAATTACGGATATGTGACCCCAAGTTTTATTGATCCTTCAAGGGCCGTAGAGGTTATATTTGCCACGCTTATAGGCGGTGCAGGGAGTCTATACGGCGCATTAATAGGCGGAGTAGCTTATATGGCAATTAGTAACTACCTTGCCTCTTACATTCCGAGGTGGGAGATGCTTCTTGGATTCGCATTACTTATCATCGTATTCAGGTTTAGAAGAGGGATGTGGGGCTACTTGAATGATAAATTCGGAAGAAGAGTAGAAACCTTATGAGGTGGGTATGCTAAACACTATAGCTTATGGATTAACAATCGGGGGTATCCTTTATATCATAAGTATTGGACTTTCTTTGACCTTTGGAACCATGAGAATTGTGAACTTTGCACATGGGCTTATATACACAATAGGTGCGTATCTTCTTTTAACGAGTTTATCTTTCTTTGCGGAAAGCTTTATAGTTGGCACTGTATTTGCGATACTTGCCGTGATCCCTATAAGCTACATAATTGAAAGGTTCATAATACGAAAATTGTACGGTGTCTCGATCGATTATGCCATTATAGCGACATATGCTGTTGTGTTAATAGGAGTCGATTTGATTAAGTGGATCTGGGGCGCATCTCCCAAACCACTGTCTGATCCTATCGGGATAGATGTGCCGTTATTTTCGATCACAATACCGATGTACCGGCTTTTGATAATTGGGCTTTCGATAGTTATCTTTCTTGCTGTTTCTATATTCTTTAAGAAAACAATGGTAGGGAAAATAGTAGTTGCAGCCCTTGAAGATAAAGATGCAGTGAGAAGTCTTGGAATAAATGTGGATAAATACTTCGGCTACGTGTTTACCATGGGTAGTTGTCTTGCCGCATTAGGTGGCGTACTTTACGCTCCAATAACCTCTGTTCATCCGTACATGGGGATGATGGTACTATTGGTAAGCTTTGCCGTAGTCCTCGTCGGTGGACTCGGGAATTTAAAGGGCACATTTGCCTCAGCCTTTATACTTGGGCTTGTTATGGCAATAACCGGGAGATTTTGGGGTCCTGCGGCTGAAACAATGGTTTTTGTCATCATGGGCATCGTGCTGATATTTAAACCAATAGAAGTCTAAAGAAGTGGTGAATGAAGAAGCAGAGACCAAAGCCATCCACATTTACGAGAAAGCTGTATCGTCGGTAAACCCTTACATAACTGTAAAAAGACATGTAGAGGCGCTTACTTCATTCTGTCGTGAAAAAAATATAAGACAAGTCTTTGTTGTCGGTTTTGGGAAGGCAAGTGTTGAAATGGCAAGAGGAGTAAATGACTCCATAGGCGACATTATTGACAGAGGGTTGGTGATTACTAAATACAGTCATGCAAGAGGCACAACTTCACTTGGTAAGATCCAAGTATTTGAAGCGGCTCACCCCGTTCCAGACGGGTCGGGTTTAATGGCAACGAGAAAAATAATTGAGCTTTTAAAAAGAGTGGATAATTCAACCCTTGTGATATGTCTTATCTCGGGAGGAGGTTCGGCCCTTCTTGTTTCTCCGATTGAACCTGTAACGTTAGAGGAAAAACAGATTACCACAAAACTTTTACTTGAGGCCGGTGCAAACATCAACGATGTCAACGCGGTTAGAAAACACATCTCTTATGTGAAAGGTGGTAGGCTTGCCCAGTTAGCCTATCCCGCTTATATAAGGTCCCTAATATTGTCTGACGTTGTAGGAGATAAACTTGATGTTATTGCTTCAGGTCCGACCACATTTGATCCAACGACATATGATGACGCTATAGAGATACTAAAGAAATTCAGACTGTTAGATAGGGTGCCCAGAAACGTGATCGACGTATTAAACAAGGGAAAAAGGGGCGAAATTAGTGAAACAGTAAAAGAGGGCGACCCTGTGCTGGCGAATACGGAAAACACGATAATAGGAAGTAATAAAATGGCCCTTGCAGAAGCAAGGAAAGCGGCTATCGAATTAGGTTTTAACACAAGTATAATATCGACCGAATTAGAAGGTGAGGCAAAAGATGTAGGAAAGTGGCTTGCCGAAATCGCTAAAGCCTGTAAGATCAAAAAGGAAGAGTCAAGGATTAAAAAGCCCATCTGTCTTTTGAGCGGCGGAGAGACGACGGTGACTGTTGTCGGGAGCGGGAAGGGTGGAAGGAATACTGAGCTTGCCCTTGCCTTTGCTCTCGAGATAGAAGGAATTGCTGGAATATTCCTGCTTTCAGCTGGGACAGACGGTACTGATGGTCCTACAGATGCAGCGGGGGCTTTTGTTACAGGCGACACAGTAAAGAAGGCGAGAATGGCAGGCATAAGTCCAGAGGAATATTTAAAGAATAATGATTCTTACCATTTCTTTAAAAAAGTAGGCGGCCTTTATATCACGGGTCCAACAGGAACGAATGTAATGGACGTTCAGATAATCTTAATTTACTAAACAGCTATCTCAGCAATTTTCCTGCTTCAAAGGTTAGTAAAGGTAACTGCAAGGATACTTTTTGAACGAAGCCCCACTTGGACAGGCGCGACTCTGGGAGTTCCCTGTGGCAGAGATTAGCCCTTTTTGTCCTCCTTCCTCTACAGGATATCCTCCCAATTCTTGTGATTAAATTGCCAAAGGTCGGTAACTAAATCCTAAGAGTGGTGGCCGTGCATTTTGAGGTACCGTATTTATTGTGGTCTTAGCCTCGTCCCGGTTTTCGGAATAGTGACCCTATTTTTTCATTCTACCCAAAGGCTTATTGCTATCATCCTGGCGTGATGAGCTATCCTAAAAATTTTTGCTTGACATTCTTTACTAAATTGGTACAATATAGTAGCCGAATATAACTTGAGAGGTAGGAAATGGCGCATGTAAGAGCCTTGAAATGCAGAGAATGTGGCAGGGAGTACGAAATCGGTCCAATGCACGTATGTGAATTCTGTTTCGGTCCCTTGGAAGTAATATACGATTACGAGAGTATAAGAAAAGTGTTAGATTTGAAGTCTCTTAATTTTCGACCGCATTCTATGTGGAGGTACAAGGAATTACTTCCTCTCGAGGGGGATCCCACGTGTGGCAACGAGGTTGGTTTTACACCCCTCATCCGTGCGAGGGGTCTGGAGAAGGTTTTGGGGGCGAAAGAAATTTACATAAAAAACGATGCTGTGAACTACCCAACGCTATCCTTCAAAGACAGGGTTGTGGCTGTGGCAATCTCTAAGGCCAAAGAGTTCGGGTTTGATACAGTTGCATGTGCGTCCACGGGGAACCTTGCTAATTCTCTCGCCGCCCTTGCAGCCTCTTCTGGGTTAAGGAGTTATATTTTTATCCCCTGTGATCTGGAACAGGGAAAGATCCTTGGCACCTTGATATATGGGGCGAGGCTTATAGGAGTGAGGGGGTCATACGACGAAGTGAACAGGCTATGCAGCGAGATCGCGGAGAATTACAACTGGGCTTTTGTGAACATAAACATAAGACCTTTCTATGCCGAAGGATCAAAGACTTACGGATTTGAAATCGCGGAACAGCTAAACTTCAATTTGCCGAAACATGTGGTTGTCCCCATGGGAGGTGGTTCTCTCATAACAAAGGTCTGGAAAGCCTTTAAGGAGCTGGAATATTTGGGGTTCGTAGAACATGTGAATAGCAAGATTCATGGAGCTCAGGCCAGGGGAGCAAATCCGATTGTTTCGCCTTTCAAGGAAGGGAGAGAGATTATAAGGCCTGTAAAGCCTTCGACGATCGCCAAGTCCTTAGCCATTGGAAATCCAGCTGATGGACTCTATGCTCTACGGACGATAAGGGAATCGGGTGGAAGTGCCGAAGACGCAGAAGATGAGGAAATTATAGAGGCAATAAAACTTCTCGCGAGAGAAGAGGGAATCTTCACGGAGACGGCAGGAGGTGTAACTCTCGCAGTGGCCAAAAAGCTTATCGAAAAAGGGGTAATCGAAAAGGACGAGTCGGTCGTGATCTGCATCACGGGCAATGGTCTAAAGACGCAGGAAGCAATCCATAATCATGTTGGGGGACTTTTGATCATAGACCCCACGCTGAAAGACTTCGAAAGAACTATAAATGCTCCTTGAAAGGAGGCAGAAATGGTAACGGTGAGAATACCAGCTCCGCTACGGAAGCTCACAGGGGGGAAAGAGATGGTTAGTGTCGAAGGTAGGACAGTAAAGGAAGCACTTAACGCACTGGTTGAATTGTACCCGGAGCTCGGTGTGAGGATCAAGGATGAGAGTGGGAGATTAAGACAGTTTCTAAACGTATACGTGAATAATGAGGACATAAGATTTTTACAGGAGATTGAAACGCCTTTAAAAGCTGGGGATCAGATACTGCTCATCCCGGCAATTGCTGGTGGGCAGAGAGTAGCGAAGAGAAGGGTGACACTTTACTTCCCACCCGAGAGGATAAAAGAACCTATCATATACACGATTGGTCATAAGTTCAAAATTGTTACGAATATAAGGGGTGCAAATGTGACAGAGAAGATGGGATGGGTTACCCTCGAAATAGAAGGGGAGGAGGAGGAATATCTCAAAGCCCTTTCCTATTTGAAAGAACTCGGCGTGAGAGTGGAGCCCGTAACGGGAGATGTTCTCGTGTGAGGTCTGAAATGAAGAAAGAAGGAAACGAAGTATACGACATCTCGATTCACGATGTGAGAAAAATGATGAACAATGGGCGAAGACTCGTCCTTCTGGATATCAGAGAGAAGCAGGAGTTAGAGACAGGGTATATAAGGGGGGCAGTCTTCATCCCCTATGATCAGGTCGAGAAAAAAATAGAGGATCTCATCAAGGACAAGGACGTACCCATCATAGTCTATTGCGGGTTCGGTATAAAGTCCTTGGATGCGGGAAGAATTCTGAAAAGACTGGGGTATAAAGAGGTCTACACGATGAAGGAGGGATTTGAGGGTTGGAGAGCGAGTGGCTATGAGGTTGAAGGTGATTCAAGACTTTCAAAAGAACAAATCGCAAGATATAGTAGACACATACTCCTAAGAGAAATTGGGGTTGAAGGCCAGTTAAAACTTCTGAGATCCAAGGTTCTCATAGTCGGAGCAGGAGGTCTTGGTTCTCCCTGCGCCCTCTATCTTGCAGCAGCTGGGGTGGGTGCAATAGGGATAATAGATCATGATGTTGTCGATGTTTCTAATCTTCAGAGGCAGATTATCCATCGGACAGAAGATGTTGGAAGGCCAAAGGTTGAATCGGCAAAAGAGGCAATAAAGAGACTTAACCCTGACGTGGAAGTGATAACCTACAGCGAAAGACTGTCTAAGGAGAATGGCTGGGAGATCTTTCAGGACTACGACCTTGTCATAGATGGTTCTGACAACTTTCCCACTAAATATCTCATAAACGATCTCTGTTTCTTCCTTGGACTACCCGATGTCTTTGGTGGCGTTTTCCAGTTTGACGGGCAAATAAGTGTCTTTTACCCAAAGGTGGGTGGCCCATGCTTAAGGTGCTTCTTTCCAGAGCCTCCACCCCAGGGATTCGTGCCGAGTTGCAGTGAGGCAGGGATTTTGGGGGTGGTACCGGGGCTCATAGGTGTTCTCCAGGCTCAAGAGGCAATAAAAGTGCTTCTTAAAATAGGAGAACCTCTAATAGGCGGATTTGTGAGCTTCGATGCACTCAGAATGGAAACTCTTTCCTTCTCCATAAGTAAAAACCCCCTATGTCCCTTGTGCGGAGAGAATCCAAGGATAACGGGATTAGAGGAATATTCAGACCGGTGCGAGACAAGGAACTTGAGGGCGTGATATGAAAAACCTCCGTCTTGAGATTCCACTTTCACTTTACATGGATATGATCTGCCATGCGCAAGAAGAGTGGCCTCTTGAGGCATGCGGTATACTGGCCGGCAAAGATCATAAGGTTGAAAGGATCTTCAGAATGGAAAACGAGGAGAAAAGCGAGGAGAGGTTCAGCATTTCTGCGGAGGCCCAAATAAGGGTTCTTCAGGAACTTGACAGAGATGAACTCTTGATGATTGGTATATATCACAGCCATCCTCGTACAGACCCGTATCCTTCCGAGAGGGATCGTGTTTATTCTTTCTATCCAGATGTGTTCCATGTGATCGTTTCGCTGAAGAGAAGAGAAAAGCCAGATGTTAAGGTTTTTCTCGTGGAAGGGGATGAAGTAAAAAGTGTGGATCTTATAATCAGCTGACCATGGATATAACGGAGATGATTGGAAAGACACATGTCCTGGAGCTAAAGAGGATTGGAAACCTCAAAAGCGGTGTCACGATCTACGCGAAGGTAGAGTTTTTGAACCCAGGCGGATCTATCAAAGACCGGACCGCACTGCAAATAATAGAAGACGCAGAAAGATCGGGAAGACTAAGAAAAGGTAAAGTAATTCTTGACTCTACTTCTGGAAACACAGGTATTGCTTATGCAATGATTGCCGCTTATAAGGGGTATGAGCTCGAGCTCTTCGTGCCTCAAAACATAAGCCCAAGAAAAAGGGAGATAATAGAACACTTCGGGGCCAGACTCCATTTTACCGATCCCCTCGAGGGATCTCTCCTCGCCCACCTTGAGGCAGAAAGACTTTATAGATCGGATCCTGATCGTTACTTCTTCGCGAACCAGTATGAGAATCCTTCCAATTTCCTCGCCCACTATCTAACGACCGGTGCGGAAATAGTCTCTGAAGTGCCTAAGGTGACGCACTTTGTTGCGGCCTTTGGCACAGGGGGAACGATTTTTGGTGCAGGAAAAAGACTCAAAGAACACAATTCGGAAATTCAGGTTATTTGTGTTCAGCCGGATGATGAACTACATGGAATAGAGGGGTTAAGATACTTGGGTAACCTGAGGGACAACGGAATCTACGAACAGTCGGTTGTAGATCGCATCTTGCGCGTGTCGACTGAAGATGCTCTGAAGATGCGATTTGAGCTTGCAAGAAAGGAGGGTATACTTGTGGGACCATCTGCTGGTGCCGCCGTGTTTGCTGCTTTGCAGCTGGCCAGCCAGCTCGATGAAGGTACCATAGTCGTTGTACTTCCGGACAGAGGGGATAGATACTTATGAAGGAACAAGAAACGCGGAAGAACAAGTCTATGTGCCCTTTTACACATTCTCCGTGCTCTTTCTGCGCTATCTACAGAGGAAGGCACTACTATGCGGGATTCTGTGGTGCTCACGATAAGAAAGAAATTGACTATAGGGCCTTTTTCTTTGAGTTCGAAGACCTTAAGGATCTTCACGGCACTAAAAGCGAAGAAGAATTACCAAACGTTAGACTTAGGCTTATAGACATGGAGAGTGGGAATACGAAAATATGTGAGCTCCAAGAGGCAAGAGATTGGGATTTTACAACCCCCGATGTTATAAGGATGATAAATGGTATTCAGATAACGAGCTTTGATAACTTAATACGGATTATAAAATTCCTGAAGAAATATGAATCGGGAACCGTGGACATATATGAGGCCCCCCTATTTATGCTACTTGCTGGGGGATGAAATAACACGAAAAGCAAGGTGATTATGAAAAAGAGGGCGATCTCCCTTCTCTCCGGCGGACTGGACAGTGTCCTCGCTACAAGGATTGTGATGGAGGCAGGCATAGAAGTGACGGCCTTGCACTTCGTATCCCCTTTCTGCAACTGTTCTAAGGACGGATGCGGGGCACGGGCGTCAAAGGCAGGGACGGAACTGGGGGTAGAGGTGATCAACATGGAGAAGGGCCTGGACTATGTAAAACTCGTGGAGAACCCGAAATTTGGTTATGGCAAACACATGAACCCCTGCATAGACTGCAGGATCTACATGCTCAAAAAGGCAAAAGAGGTGATGATAGAGAGAGACGCAGGCTTTGTCGTGACAGGAGAGGTCCTTGGGCAAAGGCCCATGTCTCAGAGGAGGCATGTTATGAGGCTCATAGAGAAGGAGAGTGGCCTCGAAGGTCTCATTTTAAGGCCCCTTTCCGCGAGGCTCCTTCCTGAGACCCTTCCTGAGAAAGAGGGCATCGTCCCGAGAGAGATGCTTCTTGCAATCGCTGGGAGAGGGAGAAAAGTTCAATTCGAATATGCGCGGAAATTTGACCTCCACGAATTCGGTTGTCCTGCGGGCGGATGTTTGCTTACGGACCCGAACTTTTCCAAGAGGGTGAGAGACCTTTTTACGTACAAAAAAGACTATAACATGTTAGACGTTGCGCTTCTCCGCATCGGTCGGCACATAAGGGTGAATGGGAGCGCAAAGTTGATTGTGGGGAGGAACGAAGAAGAGTCAAGAAGACTCGAGGCCATACACAGACCGCCATACGTGTTAATTTCCCCTTTAGACTTTAGAGGGCCAGTGGCCCTTTTATGTGGGGAGATATGCGAGGATACTCTCCGTATTGGGGCAAGCATCCTGGCCCATTACGGTAAATATCTATCCTCACGTGTGAGAGTAAGGGTGAAAAAGGGTACCTCTTCAATGCGTGTCTTTGAAAGAGTCGACTTAGATGTGGAGAGATATATACTGTGAGCTACATAGACGAGATCCAGCTTCTAACAAAAAGGGCTATAGAGAAGGGAGACCTTAAGGAGAGAGAAGCAGAAAGGATATACGAGATAGGTCTCGAACATCCTTTTCTTGTTATGGCAGAGGCCACACGTATAAGGGAGCATTTCAAGGGGAAGAGGATCACCCTCTGCATGATAATAAACGCAAAAAGTGGTCTATGCCCTGAGGATTGCAAGTTCTGTGCTCAGTCGGCACACCATATGACAGGTATTGAAACCTATCCACTTCTTAGCCCGGAAGAAATTTTGAAGGAGGCGAAGAAGGCGAAGGAGGCTGGGGCTCACTGCTTCGGGATAGTTACATCTGGCCGGTCTGTCGACGGGGAAGAGGAGTGGGGGTTTATCCTGGAAGCAGTCCGCAAGATAAGCGATATGGGTCTTAAGGTCTGTGCATCGCTTGGGTTCCTCGATCGGCAAAGGGCAGAGGAGCTAAAGAAGGCTGGGCTCTATAGATACCACCACAATATAGAGACTGCGCGTTCTTTCTTTGGACAGATATGTACGACCCATACATTCGATGAGAAGATCGAGACTATTAGGAGTGCGAAAAGAGCGGGCCTTTCCGTTTGCTCAGGGGGGATAATAGGGATGGGAGAGGATGTGGGAGTGAGGGTCAAGATGGCACTCACGCTTAGAGAGCTCGGTGTGGATTCGGTCCCAATAAACATCCTGAATCCAAGACCAGGAACACCCCTTGAGGGTCTTGTGGCCTTGAGGCCTATGGAGATTCTTCTCTCCATAGCGCTCTTTAGATTCTTACTTCCCTCTAAGGACATCAAACTTTGCGCTGGTAGAGAGCTTCATTTGAGGCAACTTATACCGCTTGCCCTCGTCGCCGGCTGTAGCTCCCTTATGACCGGGGACTACCTCACAACTAAAGGGAGGGATCCCGATCTGGACAAGGAGATGATCGAGGACCTCGACCTTACATGGAACCTCTCTTAGCCGAAAAAATGGATCACATGAACTGCTTGCTATGAAGTTTTAATAAAAGTGCGGGGATAGTGGGGGAGCTCGGGGATTTCGGGACCTCAATTCCGTCCGATGGGTGGAAGATGGACGTACTAAAGGTTTTAGGAGAATGCGTGAGGCAAAACCAAAAAGGGGCTCTCGCCACTTTGGTGAAGAGAAAGGGGGCAGCTCCCAGGGAAGTGGGAGCGAAGATGGTTATAACCGGTGACGGAAGGATCTATGGGTCAATTGGAGGAGGCTGCATGGAAGCTGATGTCTATGAAGAAGCAAGGAGAGTGATCGCCTCGGGTAGTCCGAAGATGCTGCACTTTCGTCTTGACGGAAAAGCGGTTGAAGAAGACGGGATGCTCTGTGGCGGCAACATCGATATTCTCTTAGAACCCCTGCTTGACAGGCACAGAGAGATCTACGAAAGGATAGGGACAATAAGACCGAAGGGCGTTGTTGTGACAAAGATTGGCGAGGAATACTCTAAGACGCTTATTGAAACCAGTGGTCGAGCATATGGAGACCCTCTTCCGCTTGCATTAGAGAAGATTATGCCATTTTTCGGTACAACAGATATTCTTTTTCTCGAAGATGGTACGATCGTAGAACCGATTGTCTTTCCCCCAAACCTGTATCTATTCGGGGCCGGTCATATCTCTGTTTTTATCGCAAAAGTGGCAAAAATGGTGGATTTTGAAGTTACGGTCATTGACGATCGGGAAGAGTTCGCATCGAGGGAAAGATTTCCCGATGTTGCAAGTGTTATTGCAAGATCCTATAAAGATGTTTTGAGGGAGATGGAGTTCTCAGAGAATGATTATGTTGTGATTGTAACGAGAGGTCACAAGCATGATGCGTTTGTTTTGGAAAAGGTTTTAGCAACGAACCCAAAATATATCGGTATGATAGGGAGTAGGCGAAAAGTAAAAGCAATATTCGACTATCTGCTGAAGAAGGGTTTGTCCGAGGAAGAGCTGAGAAAGGTGTACGCCCCTATCGGCCTTGAGATTGGTGCCGATACACCTCAAGAGATAGCAGTAAGCATAGTGGCTCAACTAATAAAGGTGAGGTCTGAGACAAAAAGGCGGCGATCCTCTTCTCCTGACCCCTCATTCCGAGAGGGTTTGCCGGGTCGGGGCTGATTTTAGTCGAAGAAAGCGTATAATCGAATTAGTACCTAAGATTCAAGATAGGAAGGGCCCAGCGGTTTGTGTTCTAAGTCACCGGTAGTTTGACCTACATCAATGACACTCGAGGAGAGGGCAATTTATATTGTTAAAAGCTATGCAAAGGATCCTTTTTGCAGAGCAGTTAAAAAAGTTATAAGGAGGACTGGCATGGAAAAAAGTAAGAGGAGGATCATAGAGATTGACGAGACCCTCTGCGACGGATGTGGACTTTGCATTCCATCGTGTGCGGAGGGCGCGATAAAGCTCGTGGACGGGAAGGCAAGACTCGTATCGGAAAGTTTGTGTGACGGTCTTGGGGCATGCCTTGGAGTCTGTCCGAAAGGGGCTCTAAAGATTGTAGAAAGGGAGGCCAGGCCCTTCGATGGAGGTAATGTTAGTTCCCATATAGGTGCTCATTTCGAGGCCTCTTGCGAATGTGGCGACGAAATCAGAACGCCGGTAAACTGGCCTATTCAACTGAGACTCATATCACCAAAGTCCCCCCAATTAAAAGACGCCGACATTGTGATCTCTGCGGACTGCGTTCCTTTTGTGCTTCCCTCCTTCCACGCCCAAATATTGAATGGCAAAAAAGTCATCATAAGCTGTCCCAAACTCGACCCAGCCGATCTTTTAAGGCACAGACTCGCAGAGATTATAAAAGAGGCTCACCCAAAGAACCTAACCTTATCGATTATGGAGATCCCCTGCTGTAGAGGATTTTTCTTTCTTATTAGAGAGGGACTCATAAGCTCGGGTCTCAAGATACCTGTAAAAGTCATAACCATAAGCACGAGGGGTGAGATTCTCAAAGAGGAGACCCTATAGGGATTTCGCGATCCACGGAAGGGTAATTGTTTCCTTAGGGATAAAAACGGCGAAAGAATTGGGGGTCATAATAGAGGATCTGGGATATGAGACTTTAAGAGCCGAAATAGGGGCTTCTCTCCTTGCCCGAAAGGTTTAATGGGTACTTCATCTTCCCAGTGCTAACTGGAGAACCGGCTAAAAAATGGCTAATAGAATGAAGACGATGGTGACAAGACCAAGTACCAGCGCGCTTAAGCCAATAACGCCGGAAAGGAAGTTAGTGAGAATATTCGGATACCCAACCTTCAGTTTTTCGAGTTCACCAGTCCGCTCAAGCCTCTCGTACTCGAGGGGCCTATCCTCGAGAAATTCCCACTTATAAATGCGGCCTGTAAAAATGGAATAATTCATGGGCCACTTCGTGGGGACAAAATGCGTGTTGAAGAAATGGACTGTGAACACAAAACCAACTGCAAGGAGAGCCTCCTCGGAATGGATAATCCTTGCCACATTAATCACCCATCCAGGGAAAAACCTGGTTGTAACTTCGGGGTAGAAGAGCATCAATCCCGTGAGTCCGATAGCGAGCATGCCCCAAAAGACTGCTATAAAGTCGAATTTTTCCCAGTATGTCCAATGATCGAATTTAGGAGGAGGTCCCTGATCAAGAAACCAGTTCACCATCGCTTTGAAATCCTCCCAGTCCTTCCGGGTAGGAAGAAGTGAGTATGGACCTGTGAGTCTCTCTTTCCAGGTTCTTCCCGCTTTTTTGTTGAAGAAGGTAAAGTGGACACAATAGCCAACCAGGGCCACGAAAAGGATGACCAAGCCCGAGGCGCATATCCTGTGTAAGAGAAGGGCAACATCGATTCCTGCTACTAATTTGATGAAGAGCTTAGAGATAGGAATTTCAGGAAATTTCAGTGGGAGCCCCGTTGTGGCAAGTCCAAAGAAAAGGAAAATGCCTAAAAGATGGAAGACTCTATCTCTCGTTTTGAACCTCAGGTAAGTCTCCCCTGGATTCTCCACATGGGAAAGCTTTTCACTTATGAGATGTCCCTCTTTTAGTTGTCTATACTTTTCCCAGTACGCCTTTCTCCACCAAAGAAGCGTGTGAATCCAGTAAAAAAGCAGAACGACAATGAGTAACACCACCATGAACACGCTGGCCCAGAAGAGCAACGGGTACCTTTCCCTATCCCTTAGATTTGGATGGGCTATGTACTTCACGAAGTTATCATTCACACTCTTGTGACAGTTGCTACAGACTTTCTTCAAATTATTCGGGTTTATAGTAGACTGGGGGTCTTCTTTTGGGAGTATGTTGTGGAAGGCATGACAGTCAGCACATCCCGCAGCAGGGTAACCGAGCTTTTGGATCTTTGCATGGGTCGTCTGTTCATAGGTCTCAATAGCTATAGTTGTCAGGTTGTTTTTTCTCATGAGTTCCTTATCCGCATGGCACTTGTAACATGCCTTCTGGTAGAAGACCCTTGCCTCCACCGGGTATTTCTTACCAGCTGTATGGAAGAGTTTTGTGTCATGCAGACCATGACAGTCTGAACATGCCGCTGAGTCGTTGTTACCCTGTAAGATCGCTTTGTCATGCCCACTCTTTACATAGTCCTCTCTTGAATGGCATTCCGTACACTTCTCTACAATCCTTATCTTACTCTTTCGCCATGGTTTTACGCTGTGGATATCCGAATGGCAATTAGTACAAGAGAATCCCATTCTCGTAAAGTGGACACTACCTTCAAACTCTTTAGCCTCCTTTTTATGGCAAAGGCCACAGTTAACCTTTCTGGGCCTATGAAATCCCTTTGTGTGTTTCTCTATGTCTATTATATCAACATGGCAGCTGGTACATGCGTTAGAACCATGAACAGAGTTCGCATATTCAACTCCCTTTATCTGACCAGAGTGGCACTCAAGACAGTCTTGAGAGGAGAAGATTTTCTCCACCTGGGCGTCAATTGTAACTTCCTTTGCGTCGATTGCTGAAAAGAGAAAAAAGAACGATGCAAGGAGAATAAAAATGCCGCGTCTCATGTGGTACAGTTTTCCTCCTTACTAAAGATGATGTGAATCGCGCATGTGGCGCGGGAGATAGACTGTAAAGGTTGTTCCTTCGTTCACTCTGGATTTTACTTCAATCTTCCCCCCATGTTGATCCACGATACTGTATGCGATTGAGAGACCCATACCTATGCTCTTTCGATTCTCCTTAGTTGTAAAGAATGGCTCGAATATGTGGGGTAGAACGTCTTCCGATATACCCCTTCCATTGTCCGCAATCATAACCTTAATGCTCTCATCAGAAGACGCAATACCCACTTTCACAACCCCACCTTCCGCTACTGCTTCTATTGCGTTTACAAGGAAAGCAACGAAGGCTTGAATTATAGCATTCGCATCTGCATAAATCAGATCGTCGGGGCTATCTAATTCCTTTACGATATCGACCTTTTTCATCCTCGCACCGTGCTCTACCAAGTTTATTGCGACTTTTACGAGTTCGGAGAGATGTTCTTCTTTGAACTCCCCCGTTGACTTTTTCGCGAAGATAAGAAGATTTCTAACTATCTCCCCACATCTTTTGGCCTCTTCTCCTATAAAGCGAAGGTTCTCTTTTACCTGCTCGAAAAGTTCCGGGTTATTTTTCAACTCATCGAGGTAACGCTGAGTAAGCTTCGCATATGAAAGGATGCCAAATATGGGGTTGTTTATTTCGTGAGCCACAGCAGCTGACAGTTTTCCCAGGGACGCCATCTTTTCAGTCATGATTATGTGTGTCTGTGCCTTTTTCAGCTCCTCTGTCTTCTCTCTCACCTTGTCTTCGAGAGTGTTGGCCCATTCCTTGAGCGAATCATGGGCCTGCCTTAGCTCATCCGTCATTTCGTTAAAGGCATAGGCGAGTTCTCCAAATTCATCCCTTGACTTAACAGCTACCTTATAATCGAGGTTAAGCCTTGCCACTTCCCTAACCCCTTTTATCAGGTCCTTTATAGGTTTGTGCACGAATAGAATTATGAACCCGCCTGTGAGAAAAGCACTAAAGAATATAAGAAGGATAGAGTAGACGACCATTCGTCTCTTTGTTCTGGCAACGTCTTCATCTATTTTTTTCAGGGACAGCTTAACGTCAAGGAGACCGAGTTTTTTTGCTGTCCTCGGGTGAGCATGACAAGGAGCGCCATAACATTCGGGACTGTTCTCTATCGGGTTTACAACAGCGAGTTGCCTATAGCCCTGGCTCGATAAGAGGGTTCTTGCTAAGTCTTTTGTTGGTACAAGGCCCTTTGCGGGCTCCTCTCTATGGCATACGATGCATTGTTCCGCCTTTTTATCAACGATTTTGTGCAATTCCTCCTCATCCTTTGAAAAGGATATCCGTCCCTCTCTATTGTAGATCCTTATGCCTTCAACCCCCTCCTGCCTTCCAATGCTCGCTATAATGCTTGCCAGCCCTTCTCTATCGTTTTTCAACATGCTATCATAACAAGCACTTTTTATGATATTGCTGATCTGGACAGCATTTTTGAGGACCTGGTCATAAGAATGGTTCGTATAATTTCTGATATTGTTTAGGAGTACCCCGAGAAAGGCAATTCCCAGTATGACAACGAGAACGAAGATTAGTTTCGTAGCGACAGAGTGTTTAAGCTCGGTTAGCACTCCAACTTCACTCATTATAGCACGGATCAAGACAAAATAGAATGTTTGACTTAGGAATGGAAGCACCCGTAACTCGGTGATAGAAAAGAATTAAGGATCGCCCTGCACTATTTTCGACCAATAAAAGGAGACTTCTCAGGAATATTGTGTGTAAGCATCTCTATTTCCGTGATAGGTGTTAGGCTGTATATTTCGCAAAGTCCTTTCTGCTCTTATCCCAGTAGGTGTCCCATTCTCCATCTTCCTCTCCCATCCATACTCGGATACTGCCATACCGGTTACCATAAGTACAGGGGTTTCAATCAGGTACGAAACTATTACGGTACTTCTTGAAAAGGAAGACAAAGCATCGTGCAAGGCAAAGAAAAGGAGAAGGAATAAAGTAGGCTATTCTCCTGCTTAATAGATCTGGGTCAAGCCACATTTGAGGGCATGGTGAAGACATAAGAAAAATTCCCCCTTGGCTTTTTGAGGTTGTATTTATATAATTATGGCGATATGGCCAAGCTTAGAAACCGCACTGTGAGATCCGGAAGTAAACCGAATATGAGGAAGACGACCATTGAGCTCACCAAGAAGCAGTATTTCTTCCTCAAGGAGAAGGCCTTAGAGCTTCAGAAGCTCCATTTTGTCCATTATCCGGGACCTGATTGAGAAAGACAGATGGGGGTGGAAGAAAAGGAAAAAAAGCGAGAGGTTAATCATGTCTTCAAAGAAGAAAGAGGCGGGAAGTAAAGCCAACGGTGTTAAAGATTTTCGTCATGATTCTGCGAGGCGCGTGAACAACCCACCTGCCGGCATCGCGCCGACCTACGAGGTCCGCGAGCGGCAAGCCAGACAGTACGACTATGACCCTCACCTTGATCCGCAGCTCGTCTGGGCCGGCAAGGCGGAGCACACCTCCTTCGAGGTGGATGTAGTTCCGCTCCACATCCACGAGCGCATCTCCACGCGGGCGATCCTGGATGCCGTGCGCCGACCCCAGTCGCCGCAGCCCGACCTGTTCGGCGAAACACCTCTTCCTGCCGACCAGCAGATCGAATTCTACCAACACGAGGTCGGCTGGGTCAATCGCCTGATCCTGGGGGATTCGCTCCTTGTGATGAACTCGCTCCTGGTAAAAGAGGGTATGGCGGGCAAGGTGCAGATGATCTACATGGACCCGCCTTACGGCATCAAATACGCCTCCAACTTCCAGCCCCGTATCGACCGCCGGGACGTGAAGGACAGGGACGAAGACCTCACCCACGAGCCGGAGCAGATCAAAGTAATCCAGAAGAACAAGATGCTGACATTGACAACATCCTAGGAGGCGAGGAGGTGGAAAATTCTGTCCGGCCAGGAATGATTATCGAAGGAAACGTTCTCCCTGAACCCATTAGGGTAGTGTTGGTAGAGTCTATCGGCCGGAGTCTGAAAATCGGAGGGCAGGGGCTACGCACCAAGCAGTATTACGAGCGTCTTCTGAGCCCGGACCAGGTCCATCATCTGAAGGTCATCCCCACCGAGGCACCCTTTGATGGCAACGCGCTACGGTTCCGGTTGGGGATTGAAGCCGCTCGCTTGGGGTTGGCCTATGAGTATGACCCTTATTTTTCCCTGTCTATCGCCCGTGTGGATCCGCTGCCCCACCAGCTTGAAGCGGTGTATTTTTACATCTTGCCCTTGCCCCAGATTCGCTTCCTCCTGGCCGATGACGCCGGCGCTGGCAAGACCATCATGGCTGGCCTGCTCCTCAAGGAGCTCAAGCTCCGGGGGCTGGTCTCCCGCACCCTCATCGTCACACCGGCCAATCTCATGTTCCAGTGGCAGCGGGAGATGCGCGACCGGTTCCGAGAACGGTTCGACATCATCCGCGGCGTGGATCTGAAATACGCCTATGGGGTCAACCCATGGCAGGATAAACCTCAGGTCATCACCTCTATGGACTGGGCCAAGCGCGAGGACGTGCTGGAGAGCCTCAGGCGCGCCACGTGGGACCTCATCATCGTGGACGAAGCTCATCGAATGAGCGCCAGCGACCTAGAGCATAAGACGGAACGCTACCGGCTCGGAGAGCTGCTCTCCCAGAGGACCCACCATTTCCTCTTGCTCACCGGCACGCCTCACAAAGGGGATCCGGTGAACTTCTGCTTCTTCCTGCAACTCCTGGACCGGGATGTATACGCGGATGTAAGCAGCCTGGAGGAAGCCCTCCGGAGGAACCACGCGCCGTTTTACCTCCGCCGCACCAAGGAGGCGCTGGTGACCTTCCCGGACCCCGACACAGGGAAGGTTCGCCGGCTGTTCACCAATCGGGAGGTGCGTACCGTCCGCTTCGAGCTGGATGGTCAGGAGTTCGCTTTCTATGAGGCCCTGACCCACTATGTGCAGGACCAGTCCATCCGGGTGGCCGGCGACCTTTCGGCTCGCGGGCGAGCCCTGGGGTTCACCATGGCCATGTATCAGCGCCGGTTCGCCTCCAGCATCCACGCCGTCCGCAGAAGTCTTGAGCGGCGCCTGGAGAAGCTGGAGGACCGCCTGCACCACCCCCAGCCGGAGCCCGTTGCAGACCTCTCCCGCCTGGACGATATCGACGAGCTACCGGAAGACGAGGTCGCCAGCTTGGAGGAAGAAGTTGAGGATGCCTCTCTTCCTTCCGAGTTACAGCTCATCCGGCGGGAGACCGAAACACTTCGGACGCTGGTGCAACAGGCGCGAGCCCTGGAGGAGCGGGAGACCTCCTCCAAGCTGGCAAAACTGCGGCAGGTGCTCGTGGAACAGAACCTCTTCGAAGACCCTCGGACCAAATTGCTCATCTTCACGGAGTTCAAGGAGACCCTGGATTACCTGGTGACTACCCTTCGCAAATGGGGGTTCCGGGTTACCCAGATCCACGGAGGCATGAAGATCGGAGACCGGGACACGCCGGGCACCCGACTGTATGCCGAACGGGAGTTCCGGGAGGAAGCCCAGATCATGGTAGCCACCGAGGCCGCTGGCGAAGGCATCAACCTGCAGTTCTGCTGGCTCATGGTGAACTTTGACATCCCCTGGAACCCCATGCGGCTTGAGCAACGTATGGGCCGCATCCACCGCTACGGGCAGGAGCGGGACTGCCTGATCCTCAACTTTGTCGCCGCCAACACGCGGGAGGGGCAGGTCCTGGAGCGGCTCCTGGAGCGCCTGCGGGAAATTCGCAAAGAGCTCGGCAGCGACCAAGTCTTTGACGTGGTCGGGGAGATCGTGCCCGCCAACTACCTGGAGCGGCTCTTTCGTGAACTTTACGCCGGGCGCCTCACCCAGCAGACAGCTTTGGACAGGGTGGTGCGAGATTTCAATCGGGAACGTTTTGCCCAGATTTGCCAGTCAACCTTGGAAGGGCTGGCCAAGCGGGAACTGAATCTCTCTGCCATCCTCGGTCGTGCAGCAGAGGCCAGAGAGCGACGTTTGCTCCCTGAGGTCGTGGAGGAGTTTTTTCTTCAGGCCGCTCCTATCGCCGGGCTCCCGCCTCCGAAAGGGCGGAACGGAGTCTACAGCATCGGCCGGATTCCTCGGTCCCTTCAGTTCGTCGGGGAACGCCTGGAGCCCCGCTTTGGCCCGCTGGGGCGGGAGTATGGCAGAATCACCTTTGACAAAAGGCGGCTTGGCGAAGACCCCACACTGGAATGGGTGACCCCCGGACACCCCCTGTTTGAGGCCGTCCGCGAGGAGGTCTGGGAGAGAGTCCAGACAGACCTGCGTCGGGGTGCAATGTTCTACGACCTCCATCGCGCGGAGCCTTTCCGCCTAGAGGTTTATGCAGCTTCCATCGCCGACGGGAGCGGCAACACGCTGCACCGGCAGCTCTTCGTCGTAGAGATGGCCGATTCGGGCGAAATGCGGCTGCGCCAGCCCACGGTCTTCTTGGACCTGATCCCCGCGGAGGCCAAAATCGCTGGGGATCCGCCAATACCCTCTGACCGTGAGGAAGTGGAGCGCTTCCTGCTGGAGAGCGGGCTCCAGCCTTTCTTGCAGCAAGTCCAGGAGGAACGCCAGAAGGAGCTGGAGACCATCGCCCGGCATGTGGACGTGAGCCTTCTCACCCTGATTGACCGCCAGCAGCGGAAGGTGGGAGAGCTTTTGCACCGCCAGCAACGCGGTGAGGACGTGGCTTTGGCTCTCAGCGAGGCCGAACGCCGCCTGGACGATTTGAATGCGCGGCTGGAACGCAGGCGCCAGGAACTCCAGCGGGAGCGACAGCTGACCGTCGCTGACCTCACCCATATCGGATCGGCGTTGGTTCTACCGCATCCGGAGCGAGAGAATTTCGAGGCAATGATTCACGACGAGGAAGTGGAGCGCATCGCTATGGAAAAAGCCATGCGCTACGAGCGCGAGCGCGGCTGGCTGCCTGAGGATGTGTCCGGCCAAGACCGCGGCTTTGACATACTGTCGCGGCATCCTGAAAGCGGAGGCGTGCGTTTCATCGAGGTCAAAGGACGCGCAGGCACAGGCCCGGTGGTCTTGACCCGCAACGAGTACAAAACCGCGGAGCGACTGCGAGTTGATTACTGGCTCTATGTGGTCTTTGACTGTGCCAAGACGCCCCGACTGGTGGCGATACCGGACCCGGTCCGCCTCGATTGGCAGCCCGTTATGCGGATTGAGCACTATCAAATCGGGCCAGATGCGATTCAAGAGGGGGTCGGGTAGGAATGAACCCTATGCTATTGGTGCCTGCCGGGCAGTGCCAAGGGACATGTATTCTTCTCCTGAACCGGTGGCATGAAGTTCAGTAGCTGGAGGATGGCTACAGAAATGGACGTCGAGCGGTTGAAAGAGCTGATTACACAGGGGGAAAGCCTGAATGTTGAGTTCAAGGGGGAGGAGGGAGGTCCTCTCTCCGACCGCGACCTTCTTGAAGCTGTCGTCTGTATGGCAAACCGCCCAACTCCTCAGGAGGCTTTCGTCCTCATTGGTGTGGAAGACGATGGGCGGGTAACTGGGGCCCGTCCCCGCCACGAAGCCGGGACCACAGACCCCCGGCGGCTTCAGGCCTTGATTGCGAACCGGACGCAGCCACCCCTTTCATGCAATGTGGAGGTCGTAAACTTTGAAGGCAAACCGGTCGTGGTGATCAAAGTGCCCCGTGCCCACCATCCTGTGGGGACCTCGGATGGAATTTATAAGCGCCGCGCCCTGGGAGGGCAGGGAAAGCCTCAGTGCCTACCCTTCCACTTCCACGAGATGCAGTCCATGCTTGCCAGCCGAGGCGTATTGGACTACTCCGCTCTGATAGTTCCAGAGGCATGCTGGGAAGACCTGGATCCCCTGGAGTTTGAACGGTTCCGCCGCTTCGTGCGGGAAAGCCTGGGACAAGGGGATGCGACGCTGCTGAACCTGCCCGATCAAGAGCTGGCCAAAGCCCTGGGCGCTGTGGAAGCCAACCACGGAGTCAGCCGCATCCGTGCTCTTGGCCTGCTCCTTTTCGGCAAAGAAGAAGCTCTGCGGCGCTTTCTGCCAACCCATGAGGTCGCCTTCCAGATCCTCCGCGGCCAGGATATCCAGGTCAACGAGTTTTTCCACTGGCCACTGCTGCGGGCCATGGAGGAGGTCTTGCAGCGGTTCCGAGCGCGCTATCAGGAAGAAGAAGTCATGGTGGGACTTTTCCGCGTAGGTGTTCCGGAATACTCCGAACGCGCCTTCCGCGAGGCGGTCGCCAACGCCCTGGTCCATCGGGATTACACCCGCCTGGGAGCGGTGCATATCCAGTGGTATGACGATCACATCGTGATCTCCAATCCGGGAGGATTCCCCGAGGGCGTGCATCTGGACAACATCCTGGTGACCCCACCCCGGCCCCGTAACCCCCTCCTCGCCGATGCCTTCAAGCGCGCCGGGATCGTGGAACGCACTGGGCGAGGCATTGACACCATCTTCACCGAGCAGTTGCGCAACGGTCGCCCAGCCCCCTCCTACGAGCGCAGCACACCCACCGACGTGGTGCTGGTCCTTCCCGGCGGGAAAGCTAATCTCCAGTTTGTCCGGCTAGTGGTGGAGGAAAGCCAGACGGGGCGCGTCCTCGGCTTAGACGAATTGCTCCTCCTCAATGCCCTGTGGCAGGAGCGAAGCCTCACCACCCAAAAGGCTTCCAGACTCCTGCAAAAGCCAGAGCCTGATGCCGGCACCGTGCTGGAGCAACTTGTGGAAGCCGGCCTTGTGGAAGCCCGGGGCGAACGCAAAGGGCGTACGTACCACCTTTCTGCTGCCACTTACCGGCGATTGGGGCTCCCCTCCGCTTACGTGCGCCGAAGGGGCTTTGAGCCCATCCAGCAAGAGCAGATGGTTCTGCAGTACATTGACCGTTTCGGCTCTATCAGCCGAAGGGAAGTGGCTGAGCTATGCCATCTGGGCTCTATGCAGGCTTATCGCCTTCTCAAGCGGCTGGAAAGAGAGGACAAAATCCAACGATCGAGCGGTTCTACGAAAGCTGTCCGATATGTACGAGCGAGCAAATAATCGTTCGCGATCAATTACCAATTGCTCGCGAACAAAAAATTCGCTACACCATCCGACGAAAAAGGCACCCGGGATGAGAAGCCCTCGTAAATACGAACGGTGTGCATTATCCTGTGCGAAGCCAGCGAGACAACACAGAGTGCCTTGTTTCCAGATAAGGGCACGCGGTTATATAATCGCGTCCCGCATAAGGAGACATAGTATGGAATCGTCCTGTGTTGGAATCCGTCCAAAAGCAAAATGGAGGAGTCCACGAAGTCGGCTCGCTGTCCAGAGAGGGGGTGGTTCATGATGGTCCGTCGCTTGATTGAAACCGACGAGATGCCCATCGGGTTGATCTCCGAGCACTCCCGCAAGGACCAGAACGTCCGCAAGGGGCATCTGCACACCCTCCACGTCTGGTGGGCCACGCGGCCGCTAGCCGCCTGCCGGGCGGTGCTGATGGCGACACTTTTGCCCGACCCCGCCGACGAAAACTGCCCCGAATCGTTCCGTCAGGAAGCGCGCCAAGCCTTGAAGTCCTTCATCAGACGGGACCTCTCTGAACCGGTGGCGCTAAGGCAGGCGCTCTTGGGCTTCATCGCCCATTTCGCCGCCTGGGAGAATTCCAACAAGCAACTTTTCGTGGAGACCGCCCGACGGCTCGTGGCCGCAGCCCATCCCGACGGCCGGCCCCTCGTGGTGGACCCCTTCGCCGGTATCGGGTCCATCCCCTTTGAGGCCCTGCGCATCGGGGCGGACGCCTACGCCGGCGACCTCAACCCGGTGGCCGTGCTGCTCAACAAGGTGGCCCTGGAGTATCTTCCCACCTACGGTCTCAAGCTGACCGAGGCCGTGCGCAAGTGGGGGGAGTGGGTCCGAGCGCGTGCGATCGAGGAGCTTCGACCCTTCTACCCTTTGGAGCCGGACGGCTCCGAGCCCCTGGCTTACCTCTGGGCGCGGACTATCCGCTGCGAGGGTCCCGACTGCGGCGCCGAGGTGCCCCTGGTGGGGCTTCTGTGGCTGTCCCGCAGGGAGAAACGCCGGGTGGCCCTGCGCTACCGAGGGGATAAAGCAACGAAGCAGGTTGTGTTTGAGATCTTCGAGCCCAAGTTGGAGAGCGAGGTCCAGCCGCCCATCGTCAAGCGCTTCTCCGCCACCTGCCCGGTCTGCGGCTACACCACGCCGTATGCGCGAGTGCGGGAGCAGATCCGCGCCAGGCGGGGCGGGACGAGGGATGCCCGGATGATTGCCGTCATCACCCTGCGGCGGGACGGAAGCCGGGGCTTTCGCCTGGCGACGGAGGAGGATGTCGCCATCGCCCGGCGAGCCGCCGAGGGGCTCGCCCGTAGGGAGCGGGAACACCAGGGACCCCTGCCCCTGTTGCCGGACGAGCCTGCTCCAGAGGCACGTGGGCCCGGAGCCAGCCGCGCGTTCTCCGTGCGCAAGTGGGGCATGGAGACCTGGGGCGACTTGTTCACGCCCCGGCAGGCGCTGGCCCTGGCCACCTTTGCCCGGCTGGTGCGGGAGGCCCACGAGCGGGTGCTTCGGGAGACCGACGATCCTGGCTTCGCCCGGGCCGTCGCCACATGTCTGGCGCTGGCGGTGAGCTCGATGGTTCCATACCACGGAAGTACGTCGTTCAACCATCCCGCCTTTGGCATCAGGGAAGTATTCCTGGGCAGCGGTTTTCCGATGAAGCCGGATTTCGCTGAAGGCAATCCGTTGCTAACTCGACTAACTCCGGGTTTCTCTTACTACTTAACGCAGATGACCCAAGTACTGGAGCGGGAAGGCGCTCAAGGCTTTCGCTCAGGCACGGTCCGGCAGGGATCGGCTACCGCTATCCCCCTTCCCGACCAGTCGGTGCCCTATGTGGTCACCGACCCGCCGTACTACGACGCCGTGCCGTATGCGGCTCTTTCCGACTTCTGCTATGTACGGCTCCGTCGCATGCTCCATGATGTGCATCCGGAACTCTTTCGCTGGCCTCTCACTCCCAAAGCCGAAGAGTGCATCATGGACCCCGGCCCGCCACCCCCGGGCGAGCCGGAGAAGACCAAGGAGTTCTTTGAGACCACCATGGAGCGGGCCCTAGCCGAATGCCGCCGGGTCCTCCGGCCCGATGGAGTTGCTGTGGTGCTCTTCGCCCACAAGGGCACGGCCGGCTGGGAGGCGCTCCTGAACGCCCTGGTCCGGGCTGGCTGGACGGTCACCGCCTCCTGGCCGATTGAAACGGAGCGAGCAAGCCGTAAGCGAGCTGTAGGCTCGGCTGTGCTTCAAAGTTCGGTTTTCCTGGTCTGCCGGCCTCGGCCAGAGAATGCCGGTGTGGGGGACTGGCGGCGAGTGCTGGAAGAGATGCACCGCAAGGTGGCGGCGTGGCTCCCCAGGCTGGAGCAGGAGGGCATCCACGGGGCGGATGCCATCTTCTCTTGCATCGGCCCCGCCCTGGAAGTCTACAGCCGCTACGAGCGGGTGGAAACGGCAGGCGGACAGGTCATCCCTCTGGGGGACATGCGGGACAGCCGCGGGCAGGTGGTCCAGCGGGGCTATCTCTCCTACGTCTGGGAGGCCGTGGCCCGGGAGGCGCTCAAGCTCATCTTCCCCGAGGCCGACCCCGCCGGGTTCGAGGAGGACGCGCGGGTGACCGCCATGTGGCTCTGGACCCTCCGCGCCCGGGCGAACGGCCCCAGGCCGGAGGAGACGGAGGAGGCGGAAATGCTGGAAGACGAAGAAGAGGAGCCAACGACTGGTCGCAAGCGGCCCGCCGGCTACGCCCTGCCCTACGACGACGCCCGGCTCATCCTGCAGGCGCTGGGCGCCCACGAAGACCGGCTACGGCGTCCCGGCGGCATCCTGGAGGTGCAGGGGAACATCGCCCGCCTCGTGCCAGTGGCCGAGCGGCGACGGTTTCTCTTCGGCCAGACCAGCGGAGGGGAGACATCCCGTCGGCGCCGCCTAAGGCAACTGAGCATTTTTGAAAAGCTAGCGACAGAGCCCGAACCTGAGGTGTCGCTGGCGCCAGGCGCATCTACGCTGGACCGCCTGCACCAGGCAATGATCCTCTTCGCCGACGGGCGGAGCGAAGCGCTACGCCGCTTTCTGGTGGATGAAGGGGTGGGGCGCGACGTGCAGTTCTGGCGGCTAGCGGATGCGCTGTCGCGGCTGTACCCGATGCATTCTCAAGAGAAGCGCTGGGTAGATGGCCTCCTGGCAAGGAAAAAGGGACTTGGGCTATGAACCAGGTAATAAGCGCCAGGGAGTGGTATAAAGCCTTTTGGTTAGAAGTGCGCCGTGCCTGCTGGGCGGAGCCCCTGCGGGACGCCGCTCTCCAGCAGCGTTTAGGAGATTGGACAAAGCACCTAACGGGGGCAGTGGTGGCCACCTGTCAGTCTTTAGGCTGGACGGCAGTGGCGCGCGGCCACCTGGCAGACGTGTTACCGGTCGTCAAACAGGAGTATCTGGCCATAGATGTGATGGCGTTCCCTGCCTCCCCAGGCCAGGGCTGGCGAAGACCAGTGGCGGCCTTTGAGTTAGAGAATCGGCTGGAAGAGGAGATCGTGGCCTACTCGCTGTGGAAGGTGAGTTTGATTTGTTGCCCTCTGGCTGGGGTCTTCTGCTACCGTCAGGACCCGGAGGAGACAGGCGACCTGCTGAGTGCCTTAGCAGGTGGCGTCATGGGTGATCTTGAGGGCACCCCTTTAGAAGAGGGACGCTCAACCCTTCTCGTGGTGGGCACGCGCAGCCGAGGAGAAGACTTCCCTGATGGCTTCTTTAAACCCTACGTGTGGGACAGCGCGTTTCGGCAATTTCGTCCGTTATGGTGAAAGAAAAGGAGGAGAGCCATGCCTGAGTTGAAACCCTGGCATCAGGTGGCAGTTCCCCGAGAGGACCTGCGCAAGGGCATCCCTCTGGATGCCACCGAATTTGCTATCCATCTGGATCAGGTGATGGACGGGCGAGCGCCGCTCGATTATCGGGAACCGGAGCGATTCTTCGCCCGGACGTATCTGACCGCCGCTTTCTCCAAGATGGCAGCTGAAGTAATGCGGCGCCTGGCGGGTGAGGTTTTGGGGACGTCCCCGGGCATCAACCTCACCACGCAGTTTGGCGGCGGCAAGACACACTTCCTCACGCTTCTGTATCACCTGGCCCGCGCGGGCGATGAGGCCAAGGGGTGGCCTGGGGTCTCAGACCTTTTACAGCTGGCTGAGCTGGAGTCGGTACCCCGAGCGCGGGTGGCCGTGTTCATCGGCAATCGATTTGATTTTGTCGTCGGTGCGGGAAAGAACGGCGAGCCAAAGCGGAAGACACCGTGGGGGGACCTGGCCTGGCAGCTTGGCGGTTCTGAGGTGTTTGAACTGGTGCGCAAGCACGATGAGGAGGGTGTAGTGCCCGGCGGGGAGATCCTGCAGCGAGTCTTTGCCAGCGAACCCACCTTGATCCTCATGGACGAGGTGCTCAATTTCCTGCGCCGCACGCGTGAGGCTGGTGACCCTTATGCCAAGCTCGGCTCGCAAATGTACAGCTTCCTGGACGTTCTGACCCGGGAGGTGGCGGGCACCTCCCGGGTTGTCCTTGTCGTCTCCCTCCCTCTCTCGGAATACGAAATGACCCAGGAAGACGAGGCGGATTACCAGCGGCTAGATAAACTGCTGGGCCGGCTCAGTAAAGCGGTGCTCTTGTCCGAGCAGATGGAGATCGCCGAGATCGTGCGGCGCCGCCTGTTTGAGGAGACTGGGGATGGAAAAGAGGTGCGGCGCACAGCGAAGGCTTACGCCGATTGGGTGAGAGCGCATCGGCAGCAGCTCCCCGAGTGGTTGCCGATGGACCGGGTCGAAAAGCTCTTTGAGGCGACCTATCCCTTCCACCCCACAGTGATCTCGGTGTTTGAACGCAAGTGGCAGTCGCTGCCGAGGTTTCAGCGCACCCGGGGCATCCTGCGCCTTCTGGCGCTGTGGGTCTCCAAAGTCTACCAACAAGCGTTCCGAGAAGGGAGCAAGGAGCCTTTGATCGCGTTGGGCTCAGCACCTCTTGCCGACAGCCTTTTCCGCGCCGCCGTCTTTGAGCAGTTGGGCGAGCAGCGTCTGGAAGCCGCCATCCTTTCCGATATCGCCGGGGAGGAAGCCCATGCCGTGCGCATGGACGCGGAGGCGCCGGCAACCATCCAAAGGGTTCGGCTGCATCAGAAGATAGCCACGGCCGTGTTTTTTGAATCCTCAGGCGGCCAGGTGCGCAACGAGGCCAGCCTGCCGGAAATCCGCCTGGCCGTGGGCGAGCCCGGCTTGGACATCGGGAACGTGGAAACGGCGCTGGACGATCTGGTTCGCCGCTGTTACTACCTGGACGCTAAAGGGACGGCCTACTGGATCAGCCACCGGCCCACCCTCAACAAGATCCTGGCGGACCGCCGGGCGGCACTTTCCGGAACTGAGGCCGACGAGGCGATTCGGGAGAAGGTGCGAGGGACTATCCGGGAGGTATTCAAGGCAGGCCCCCGCCTGGAGCGGCGGTTCTTCCCCGAAACCTCGGGGGACATTCCGGATACGCCTTCTCTAGCCTTGGTGGTGCTTGCACCGGAGCACGGCTGGGAGAACGCCTCCCGCGAAGCCACTAAGCGCCTCATTACGGGCATGATCCAGGAGTGCGGGGGACGGGGACGGACGTTCAAAAGCGGACTCCTCTTTGCCGTGGCCGAAGGTGGCGAGGTCCTTGCGGACGAGGCCAAAACCTTGCTAGCTCTGGAAGCCCTGGAGGACCCTGCCGAGCAAGAGCGGCTCAGGTTGGAACCTTCGCAACTCCAGGAGCTCAGGGGTAAGAAGCAGCGAAGCGAACGCAACCTGAAGGAAGGGGTCTGGCGCGTCTATCGGCGGGTGCTGCTCCTGGCAGAGGGCGGTAGCCTTCAGGAGGTGGATTTGGGACTTATCCACCCCAGTGCGGCCGAATCGCTGGTAGGGTTCATCGTTTCACGGCTCAAGCAAGAGGGGCTTCTGGAAGAGAGCATCAGTCCGGATTTCCTCGTCCGCAACTGGCCACCGGCCCTGGAGGAGTGGAGCACAAGGGGTGTGCGGGACATGTTCTTTGCCTCCCCCAAGTTCCCTCGGCTTTTGAATCCCGAGGTCTTGCGGGACACCATAGCGGAGGGCGTGAGGATGGGGAAGTTCGGCTACGTGGGCAAGGCTTACGGGGGTTACCAGGGGACGCCGATTATTGATGACCCGAATTTCGGGCCGGCAGACGTAGAGATTTCGGACCAGGTGGTTCTTCTGCCACGCGACCGGGCTTTGGCCCTGAAAGGGGCGCCGCCATCTCCGCCTGAGGAGCCGGAGCGTACCGCCCGAGCGGCCGAGGAGCCTGGAGCAAGGCCAGAAGGTGCGCCGGAGCAAACGGTCGCGCCACCAATGCCCGGCGGGCGGCACCTGTCCTGGGAGGGGGAGCTCCCTCCACAAAAATGGATGAACTTCTACATGAGGGTGCTGACCCGCTTCGCCACGGATCCCAGCCTGCGATTGATAATCCGCTTTGAAGTCACTCCAGCAACGGGTATCTCCCAAAACGAACTGGAGGAAATAAAGACGAGTTTAAGAGATCTTGACCTGGATATCTCGGCGTTGAAGACAGAAGACTGATGATAAGCGTGGCCGTTCTTAGTACTCAGAGTCCCCCGGCCTTTGAAAAATGCGTGGTACCACCTCGTTTCCCTTCCAACTTGGCAAATACCAGCGCATTGCGGTGGAGGTGATTAATTTTTGGGGCGATGAGGTGGTAAGGGTGGTGCCTTGTAGCTAAGGAGCGTGTGCTATGGAGCGTAACGAGGTACATATCGCCTTTGAGCTCCTGCTTGAGGAGATCGAGCAGGTTGCCAATAGCATCAACGATGCCGGTGCCGAAGCCTTTCAAAGAGGGGCTTACGACGAGGCTCGCCGGATGATTGAAATTGCGACGCGGCTGACCGAGTTTCGCGAAAGGGTTAAGGCGCTTCAAAACGAATGGAGAAATATCTTCACCGGTTATGCTCCGGAAGGAAGAATGAGGCGCAGAAGGCGTCCGGAGAGACTCAAAAGAGGGTTAAGAACAAGCGAGGACGCCTTTCGGAAGCCGACCCTGGAAGCTCTGGTAGAATTGGGAGGGCGAGCGGAGATGTCCAAGGTGCTGGACCTTGTGGAGAGAAAGATGCGGGGCATCTTGAACGATTATGACTATCAGCCTTTACCCTCGGACCCTAATACGATCCGTTGGCGCAACACGGCGCAGTGGTGTCGGAATACGATGGTCCGAGAGGGGCTGTTGAAGAGTGGCTCGCCTCGGGGCATCTGGGAGATCTCAGAACGAGGAAGAAAGGCTCTTCAAGAGGGCAAGGTGTAAAGATGCCCCTTCTCGTTGACAACCCCATCCTCAACTCGCCCTTTGAAGAGCCCAGTCGCCACTGGGCGTATGAAGAGGGCCAGCCGGTCTTAAAGCCGGGCCGTCGGCCCGCGGGCTATTACCTTAAAGCCAGGACGCGCGACCCGCAGCTGGCCATGCTGGAGGAAGAGTTTGTCCCGCTGGAGCAGCTCAACACCATTCGGGAACGGGTCAAAGCATGGCGGGAGCGCGGCTACCCCAGCGTGACGCCCATCACCCGGCATTTGCTCAATCACTGGAACCATCCCGAGCGGGAGCGCAGGCTCTTCTTCTGCCAGCGGGAAGCCACCGAGACCCTCATCTGGCTCGTTGAAGCCTCCGCCGCCGAAAAGCAGGGCATCGTCATCCCCAAGGACAACGGCCTTACCCGGTACGCCTGTAAGATGGCTACCGGCTCCGGCAAGACCGTCGTCATGGGCATGGTCATCGCCTGGCAGGTGCTGAACAAGCTGGCCAATCCTCAGGACCGCCGCTTCTCCGATGCGGTGCTCCTGGTATGCCCCAATCTCACCATCCGAGAACGCCTGCAGGTGCTCCTCCCCTGGAAGCCCGGCAACTACTATGAGAAGTTTGACCTGGTGCCGCGCGGGATGCTGGAGCGGCTGCAGCAGGGCAGGTTTCAGATCACCAACTGGCATCTTCTCCAGCCCCGGGACGACGGCCGTTCTCGCAGCGTCGTCCAGCGGGGTGTGGAAAGCGATACGGCCTTCTGTCGCCGGGTGCTCAAGGAACTGGGCACATAGATACCAAGCTTCTCGCCGAAGCCGAGACGGCCATGGAAGGAGAGACGAAGGCCGGAGCAGCGCTACGCCTTCGCAAGGTCGTGAACACGATCGGAAAACTGGAATGGGAGGGCGAAGGTGATCCTCCAGGTAAACACATCAGGTGTGTGGTGTCGGTCGGAATGCTCAACGAAGGCTGGGACGCCCAGAATCTGACACAAATCCTGGGGCTACGAGCCTTCACGTCCCAGCTCTTGTGCGAGCAAGTCGTGGGACGAGGCCTGAGGCGGCTGAACTACGATGACTTCTCAGAACCCGAGTACATGGACGTATATGGTGTTCCGTTCGAGGTTATCCCTGTCAAGAAGAAGCCGATCGGTCGAACCGAAGTGGGAAAGGTTTCCACGCTCGTGAGGGCGCTGCCGGAGCGGAAGCACCTGGAAATCATCTTTCCTCGCGTCGAAGGCTATATCGTTGATGTGAGAAGTCGCATCCGCCTGAATCTCGACGGCGTGCCCTTTTTACAAATCGGCGGAGACGAGCCGACCGAGGTCACAGTCAAGCCCCAAATGGGCTACCGCATCGGGCGGCCTAATCGGTTGGGTCCAGGTCCAGAGGTGGTACATGACCGCAATCCTTTCCACAGGGACAAGCGGCTCCAGGCGACAGTATATGAGATTGCTGCTGAACTCACCCGGAGACTCAAAGAAAAGCGTGAGGAATGGGGCGTCCGGCACATCCTTTTCCCTCAGGTGCTTACCGCCGTCTGGCAGTACCTGGAGGAGCGGGTGGTGGTCGTCGATCTCAGCACACCGCTTAAAGAGATTGCCCTGCTCAAGTACAAGCAGCGGATTATCGAGAGGCTGACCGAGGCGATCGAACCGGACATGGAAGCCGGCGAACCGCCCATTCTGCCCGTCATCGAGCGCTTTCGCCGTACTGGGTCCACTTCTGAAGTACTTTTCCGCACTGTGCGCCCCTGCGCGGGCACAACCAAAAGCCACGTGAGCCATGTTGTGCTTGATGCGCCGAGGTGGGAGCATAGCGTGGCGTATCAGCTTGAACGGATGCCAGAGGTTATCGCTTATGTGCGCAATGACCACCTCGATTTCACCATCCCCTACGAATGGTATGGGGTCCGACACGAGTATCGTCCGGACTATCTCATCCGCTGGCGCTGCGAAGATGGACGGGAGGTGAAAATCATACTGGAGGTGAAAGGCTTTGAGACTGAGAAAGACCGGCAGAAGGAAGCCGCAGCGAGGCGGTGGGTAAAGGCGGTAAACCACGACGGGGAGTTCGGCCGATGGGCATTCGCTCTGTGTAAGGACCCCGGGCAGTTGAGAACCACTCTGGTAAAGGAAGTAAAGGAGACCCTGTCATCTAAGGACTGGAGGCGCATATCAGTTCTCTCAGGATGAAGATTTGAAAAACGTTTAGGAATGATACAGACTCGTAAAGACCGAAAGAAAACGGAGAGGGTGGGATTCGAACCCACGGTACGCGTATTAAGCGTACAGCCGATTTCGAGTCGGCCCCGTTATGGCCACTTCGGTACCTCTCCTTGCTCTAAAAAAACTTTTTAGCAGTTCTTCGCTCTTTTCACTTAAGACCCCTCCCTGAACGTCAATCTTGTGGTTCAAGGAAAGGGAATTCACATCTATCATGGAGCCAAATGCGCCTCTTTTTTTGTCGAAGCATCCAAAGACGAGCCTTTTTATTCTCGCCTCCACAATTGCTCCGGCGCACATTATGCAAGGTTCTTTCGTGACATATAGGGTACAATCCTTAAGCCTGTAATTCCCCAAACTCTCCGTTGCAGAGGCAATCGCAATGATCTCCGCATGCGCAAAGGGTTTTAAAAGTCTTATGCTCTGGTTATATCCTTTTCCGACTACTTCCCCATTTTCGGATACGACTATAGCACCAACTGGGACTTCACCCAGTAGAAATGCCTCCTCGGCGAGTTTTATACATATCTCCATAAGCTCGTTATCAGTCATCGACAAAGTATACATACGATTTGTGTTTAAATCAAATTGTATTCCTTTAGAATCTCAATAAGCTCCTTTGCGTTCTGGACAGCGTAAGCATACGCATCGTTATTAAAGTAAATAAAGACGTCCTTATCCTGAGAAACGTAATTTTTTATCCTTTGGGCGTCAGATCTTATCTCCTCATGGGTATAGCACGTTGAATAGTTTCCTTGATGGCCGTGTCTTCTTATGTACACGTAATCAGATTTAACGGGAAGTTCGTCAAGAAAGGAAGGCCAATCTGCCATACACATGGTGAAATTATATTTGGCGAGAAGCCCTGAGACTTCCTCTCTTACCCAAGAATTATGCCTAAATTCGAAAGCTGCCCTTACCCTGTACGTTGAAAGCAAACTTAGGAATCGCTCGAGTTTATTGAGATCCAATTGGAAACTCGGAGGAAACTGCCAGAGCGTAGCCCTCAACTTTTCCTCAAGGTGAAAAGCCCTTTCGAAAAATTGTTTGAGAGGTTCCTCAACTTCAGAAAGTCTCTTTAAGTGTGTAATGAGCCTACTCCCTTTTAGGACGAAGGAAAAATCTTGGGGCGTCTCTTTGTACCATCTCTTGAATGTGGATGGTGTTGGGAGTCTGTAAAATGTGACGTTCAGTTCCACGGTCTTAAAAACTCGAGAATAGTATTCGAGCCATTTTCTCTGCGGTAAATCTGGAGGGTAGAATCTACTACGCCAGCCAAAATAGTTGAAGCCACTGCAGCCTACGTAAATTTGAGCCATCTTTAGCTAAATAAGCGCAAACCTCAAAATTTTCCTCTCCACATCAGCAGATATTACTCTCACCCTTACTATGTCCCCAAGTCTAAAGATTTTTTTCCTTCTCCTACCCAGGAAAGACGTACCATCTCGATCTACCCTGTAATAGTCGTCAGTCATGTCGGAAAAAGGGACGAGGCCTTCAACGAAGACATCGAAGAGTTCCACAAAAAAACCAAAAGAGGCTATGTGCGTGATTATACCTTCGTATTCCTCCCCAATATTGTCCTTCATAAAAAGGATTCTTGTCCTGTCTTCTAATTCCCGTTCCACCTCCATTATCAGCCTTTCCCTCTCTGAAAGGTACCTTGCCATTCTTTCCAATTCCTCGTATGTGTAAGGAATCTTTCTTCTGAGAAGCGAAGCCTCAAGTACCCTGTGGCATATAAGATCTGGATATCTCCTTATTGGGGAGGTAAAGTGAAGATAGCTTTTAAGTCCTAATCCGTAGTGTCCTTTATTTTCCACACTGTACCTGGCCTGTTTCATAGATCTCAAAAGAAGCTTATTTACGATGAACTCGTAAGGCTTTCCTCTCACAACTCCGATTATGTTTTGAAGCCTTTTTATCCCTTTCCCATCTTTTGGCACACATATGCGGAGAGACTTAAGAAACTGTTCAAAAATTGCAAGTTTTTCTCGTTCTGGTTCCTCGTGAATCCTAAAAAGCGCATTGACCTTTCTCTTCTCAAAGAAATCGGCAACTACTCTATTTGCCAAAATCATGAATTCTTCTATTATTCTGTGGGAAAAGAGGGTTTTTGATCTCAGTATTCCCCTTACGTCACCTTCCATATCTATAATTATTTCAGGCTCTGGAAGATCGAAATCCAGGCTTCCCCTCTCTCTTCTTCTTTCGAGGAGGATCTCTGTAAGTTCTTTCATTAGCTCAAGATCCCTTATTAAACCTTTAAGTCTTTTTCGTTCTATTCTGTCCTTTTCTACAATAGCCCTTTCTACCTGTTCGTAGGTCAACCTTCTTGCGCTCCTTATCACCGATTTTTCAAAATGGGCATCTTTTACATTTCCCCTATGGTCAAGATCTATAATCACCGAAAAGCAAGGCCTATCCTTTTTTGGCTTGAGGCTACAAAGGTCATCTGAGAGGACCTTTGGAAGCATAGGAATTACGGAATCAGGGAAATAGACACTCATCCCTCTTTTTTTTGCTTCCCTGTCGATCGCTGATCCTTTGGGCACGTAACTTGCCACATCCGCTATAGAGACATAGAGTCTGTAGCCCCCTTCAGTTTTTTCCACAAAGACAGCATCATCAAAATCCTTTGCATTTTCTCCGTCTATCGTAACGTGTTTCAGGTGTCTAAGGTCGAGTCTTCCTTTTGCTGGAACCTCTCTTTTTATAGCCTCTAACTCCTTTTCCGCTTTAGCTCCCAATCTTCTCGGAAGACCGTATTTTAAGATTACAAACTCCTTTATCTCTTTTACGTCTGAGAGGGAGGGAAAGATTCTTATAATCTCGCAGCCCTTTTCTTTCCTTATTCCAACGGCAAGAGCATCTTCAATCAGCTTTTCTTTTGTTTTCCTTATCAGATATGAACCGTTAGTTCTCTGTTCAGATTCAAGGAAGTAGAATCTTCCACTTTTCCTTATAAATCCTGTTACGGTCCTTTTTTCACTCTCTTTTTCGTACTCCCCCAACCTTTCTCCCCTGACCGTGAACTTTCCTCCCCTTACCTTTATGATTTTTCCCGCTTTTGAGAGCTCCTTGAGCATTTTCTTCAATTTTACCCTTTCTCCTCTTTTTAGCCCCAATCTCCTTAGAATTTCGTTCACTTTTAAAGCCTTGGCCTTTATCACCTTAAGCACCTTTTCTTCTTCCAGTTTCATAACACAATACCAGTCTATTGTCGCACAAGTTTGTTGCACATTCAAGAAAGGAAACAAAGGCCTTTACATTTCCGATTCTTTAATGGTGTAATTTTTTTGATGATCGAGGTAGAAAACCTAAGCAAAAGGTATGGGAAGATAAAGGCACTTGATAATGTATCTTTTAAGATCCATGCGGGAGAGATTTATGGTCTTTTAGGTCCAAATGGTGCGGGAAAGACAACAACCATAAAGATCCTAACGACTATTTCCAAACCCGATTCTGGAAAGGTAACCATGTTTGACATTGATATCGTGAGGACACCTGAGCGGATAAAAAACTTCATATCCTGTGTTCCCCAGGAGAATAACCTTGACAGGGAACTAACCGTATACGAGAATCTCCTCATCTACGGTATGCTTCACAAAATAGAAAATCTTAGAGAAAGGATAGAAGATGCGCTTTTCCGTTTCGAGCTTAAAGGAAGAGAAAATGCGTACGTATCAGAACTCTCGGGAGGGATGCAAAAAAGGCTCCTTCTCGCGAGAGCCCTACTTTCCGATCCGAAGATACTTTTCCTTGACGAACCAACAACGGGCCTTGATCCGCAGATAAGAAGGCAAATATGGGATCTAATAAGAAAGGCTAAGATGGAGGGGAGAACGGTTATTCTCACGACCCATTACATAGAGGAGGCAGATGCTCTATGTGATAGAGTGGGAATCTTAAGCAAAGGCAGGTTGATCGCACAGGGAAGTCCTGAGCACCTAAAAAGATCAGTTGGAAATTTTGTTGTCGAGAAACTTGACGGAGATGGAAGGCTCATTCAGCACATTTTCAAAACAGAGGAGGAAGCATATTTAAGGGCAAAAGTTTTGGGACCTCCATGTTCTATAAGAAAGGCAAACCTTGAAGATGTTTTTATAAAGCTGACAGGAGAAAGAATAGAATGAGCTGGTATCCGATTTTTCTGAGGGAGATGATAATATTCAAAAGAAGGCTTTTACGCTTAGGTTACATCTTTTCGACCCTCATAATCCCAATAATCTACCTTTTTGCCTTTGGTCTGGGCATAGGAAGGGGGTTTAAGATATCTGATTCCGATTATCTTGGTTTTTTGCTCCCAGGGCTCTGTGCTTTAAGTTCCATGAATAACGCCTACACATGGGTTGCGAATAGTTTAAACTTGAATAGACTCTATAGCAAGACTTTCCAAATGTTTATCCAGTCTCCTATCTCTGCAACCTCCATCGTATTTGGAGAGGTTCTATCAGGCATGGTAAAGGGACTTTTCGCTTCTTCCCTTATAGTTCTCGTGGGATTCGTAACAAAAGGCGATTTTGGATTGAACTCAATTTTCCTCCTCTCTATCTTAGTCAATTCATTCATGTTTGCGAGCCTAGGTGTGGTCGTTGGGATGATTACAAAATCCCACGAAGATACTGCGACCTATTCAAACTTTCTCATAATGCCTATGGGTTTTTTTACAGGGACCTTCTTCCCCATAGAGAAGATCCCTCTCTATTTTAAGCCCGTAATCTATATTATGCCGCTTACTCACACAAATATTCTCATAAGAAAGGCCCATCTGGATCTTACAGGCTTTTTTTCCCTTCTCGCTATGGCCATTTACTCGTTTTTATTTTTCTTTTTAGGGATTCGACTCATAAGGAACTATTCCGAGTGAAAAATGAAGATAGTCGATGTCCATACCCATGTTTTTCCTCCTGAGGTGATAAAAAAAAGGGAGGAAATATGTGAGAAAGATCCAGGTTTTTCCGCGCTTTACAGCAAAAAAAGCTCGGTTATGGTAGACATAGAGGGGATAAATACTTATATGAAATCCGAAGGAATCTATTGCGTAGGCGTACTTTCCTTTCCCTTTAAGGATAAGGGTCTTCTGAGCCTATGCAATGATTACGTTACCTCACTTGCCTCAAGGAGTGATATCTTGCCCTTTGTGATGGTCGATCTCAGATCTGAAAAATGGTCAGAGAGGGAATTGGAAAGGTGCTTTGGAAAGGGTGCGAGGGGTGTAGGAGAGATCTCCTTCTACTCCGGAAAGTTTGGAGGAAAAGAGTTTGAAAGACTAAATGGAATCGCGGACTTTCTAAAAGAAAGGGACGGTGTATTACTCCTTCACGTAAATGAACAGGTAGGACATCCATATAGCGGAAAAATAAGGGTGGACTTTGGATCCCTTTACGAATTCGTAAAGAAAAAGCAGGGCCTAAAAATAATCCTTGCACATTTAGGTGGGGGGATATGTTTTTACGAATTTATGCCAGAAGTGAAAGAGGTTTTTAAAAACGTCTTTTATGATACCGCGGCTACGCCATTTCTTTACTCAAAAGATATTTATCCGTTTATAGCCAGTTACCTTTCAGAGAAAGTCCTATTCGGATCAGATTTCCCGCTCCTTTCCTTTTCGAGATACAAAGACGATCTTTACGAGATAAGTGGGAAGAAAATGGAACTCGTACTTTTTAAAAACGCTGCAAAACTATTTAACTTGAGTTAGGAAGGATTAACTTTAAAATGCTTCTTGCCGCCTCCATTTCAGCTTCTTTTTTCGTTCTTCCGAACCCTTTTCCTGAAAACTCTTTTCCAACTTTGCAGGTCACGGTGAACCTTCCTTTAACATTTCTCACACACCTGTATTTTGGTAATACTCCTAACTCCTTCTGGGCATATTCCTGGAGGACATTTTTTGGATTCTTTTGCTCAAGCTTCTCCTCATCGAAGTAGGGTGTAAATAGCCTCTTTACGACCGATTTTACCTTCCTCATCCCTCCATCCAGATATATAGCTCCTATCAAGGCCTCTAAGATGTTGGAAATGATCTTTGAATCGTAAGGAGATATGTTATTTTCGAATCGCATATATTTCTCAAGCCCGATCTTTTTTCCTATCTCGGTTAAAGTTTCGCGTTTTACTAAGTAAGATCTTGCGTTACTTAAGAACCCCTCATCCCTTTCCTTATATTTTTTGTACAGTAAAAAAGTGATTACCGCATTCAGGACAGCGTCACCCAAGAATTCGAGCTTCTCGTTTTTATTTCTCTTTTCAAAGTCAGAAGAATATGATGCGTGTGTTAAGGCATCATAAAGGAGATTCTGGTTCTTGAAAAAGTAATTGAGTATCTTCTCTAATTCAGTCGGATCGTCCATTCTATTTGATCTTGAACGCTTCCTCCATACCCGCGTATTTCTTTCTCAATTTTGGTTTTTCTATCTTGCCTGTTGGGTTACGAGGAACTTCCCCAAAGAAGACCTTTCTTGGCCTTTTGTACCTCGGGAGTGCCTCACAGAACTTTAATATCTCTTCCTCAGTCACCTCTTTTCCCGGTACAGGGTCTATGACAACGGCAACGATCTCGCCCAAACGTTCGTCTGGAAGGCCTATAGCCGCAACATCCTTTACAGCGGGGTGGGTATGGAGGAAATCCTCGATCTCAACTGGGAAGACGTTCTCCCCTCCTGTTATTATTATGTCCTTCTTCCTGTCAACGAGCCAGATAAACCCGTCCTCATCCTCCCTTGCCATGTCTCCTGTGAAAAGCCATCCGTTTCTTATAGTGTTTTTGGTCGCCTCTGGGTTTTTATAGTATTCCCTCATTACACCATCGCCCCTTACTATGAGCTCTCCTACTTCTCCTCTTTTTACGTCATTGCCGTTCTCATCGACTATCCGGGCCTCCCAGTTAAAACCTGGCTTTCCTATGGAACCTATCTTATGAAGGGCATCTGAGCTAAGATAGATACAGCCAGGCCCAGTAGACTCGCTTAGCCCATAGACCGTATTATACTCCATATTTGGGAAGTACCTTCTCCAGTGTTCTATCAAAGCAGGAGGCACAGGTTGTGCACCTATGTACATGAGTCTCCACTGATCAAGTCTGTAATCGGAAAGCCTAATCTCTCCTTTATCAAGTTTTAGAAGAATATCCTGAGCCCAAGGGACGAGGAGGAAAAGGACTGTACCACCTTCCTCACTTATAGCTTCAAGTATCCATTCAGGCGCAACCCCTTTCAGAAGCACCCCCTTTCCACCAACGATGAAGGCTCCAAACCAGTGCATTTTTGCTCCAGTATGGTAAAGAGGCGGAATAAGGACGAAGACGTCCTTTTTTGTCATTCTCTGTCTAACACTTTCTGTTATACACGAGGAGACCATATTTTTGTGTGTCAGTAATATGGGCTTCGGTTGCCCTGTGGTTCCAGAGGTGAAGTAGAGACCGCAGGGATCAGCATATGTGATCTCAATATCCAAAGGGGCATCATGGGAACTTTCCATAAGCTTCTCGTAAGATTCAGCGAAAGGAGGAATGTTCTTTCCAACGCAGATGTATGATTTGACGGTAGGTAACTTATCCAGTATAGCTTCTATTCTTGGCGCGAATTCCTCATCAAAAACGAGTACCTTTGGTTCTGCTACATCACAGCAGTATTTGACATCCTCAGATGTGAAGCGGAAGTTTAGAGGGGCAACCCATGCGCCTACTCTTACTATGCCGAAGTAACATATGAGCCACTCAAGGGAGTTCATCATAAAATGGACTACCTTATCACCTTTTTTTACTCCTTTTGATACAAGTACGTTTGCGAATCTGTTTGCGAGCCTATCAAACTCGGACCAGGTGATTTGTCTTCTCTTTTTTTCAGCAGGCACCCTTTCAACAAGTGCCACATCATTCGGATACATCCTTCCGTTTCTCGCGAGGATTTCCCCTATGTGAATGTAGATATCTGGCATGGTAAACCTCCGATTTTTTTAGATCATCTTTTGAATTCGATTTAGATTTAGCATGCGGGGGTGCTTGAAATCAAGAAAAAAACTTCCAAGTATCATGAGATTATTGACACGGAGGGGTTTTGGTTATAGGATAGAACCAGAATGGAAGAAATAAAGACGCTACTTGACTTTATTCTCCACATGGATAGACATATAGGTTCCCTTATTGGCGCATACGGTCACTGGACCTATCTTATCCTTTTCGTGATCGTTTTTATGGAAACTGGACTTGTCGTTACCCCTTTTCTCCCTGGAGATTCTTTACTCTTTGCCGCAGGCACCTTCTGTGCATTGGGAGCCTTAGACCTCAATAAAATTATTCTTCTTCTTTCCTTTGCGGCAATATTGGGTGACACTGTCAACTACTGGGCTGGTGCGATCGTTGGTCCAAAGGTCTTTAAAAGGGAAGACGTAAGATTTTTGAATAGAAAACATCTGGAGAGGACCCACCAATTTTACGAGAAATATGGGGGTAAGACGATCGTAATTGCACGGTTTGTGCCTATTGTGAGGACATTTGCACCCTTTGTGGCGGGAATAGGAAAGATGACTTATGGGAGGTTTCTTTTTTACAACGTATCTGGTGGTATTTTGTGGGTTACTGTTTTTGCTTCTGCAGGATATTATTTCGGCAACATCCCCTTCGTGAAGTCCAACTTTTCCTTTGTAATCATTGCAATAGTTATTATGTCCATCATGCCCGGGATAGTAGAATTTCTCCGTGTGAGGCTCTTTGAGAAAGAAAAGGGTTAGAAGTGGGCAATTTCAGGTTTTCAACATTTTTTGTTGAAAGATTGTGAAAAAATTATATGATACCATTTGTAAGACATTGAAATCACAAGCAATTTTGAAAAAGGGGTTCCATGATAGACAAGAACGGGTACCTGATACTTGAGAAGAGGTACCTCACGAAAGATAAAGATGGAAGGGTAATAGAAACTCCGGAAGGAATGTTTGAAAGGGTCGCCTCGCACATCGCGAAGGCGGAAAGAGAATATGGAAAGAAAGACATTAACTACATAGAAGAGCAGTTTTTCTCTATAATGAACAACCTCGAATTTCTCCCGAATTCTCCTTGCCTTATGAATGCGGGAAAGGAACTTGGGCAGCTTGCAGCATGTTTCGTTCTTCCAGTTGAAGATTCTCTCGATTCCATTTTCGAGGCAGTAAAGCTTACAGCTAAGATTCATCAGAGTGGGGGTGGTACTGGCTTTTCATTTTCCAAATTGAGACCTAAAGGAGACATCGTTGCCTCAACTATGGGAGTGGCGAGCGGTCCTATCTCCTTCATGAAAGTTTTCAACATGACAACAGAAGTAATAAAACAGGGGGGAACGAGGCGTGGTGCGAATATGGGTGTTTTAAGAATCGATCATCCTGATATTGAAGAGTTCGTGACTGTAAAGAGGGACCCAAATGAACTAACGAACTTCAACTTATCTGTTGCCATAACTGATGATTTTATGGACTCGTACTTTAAAGACGGCGAATTCGAACTCATAAACCCGAGAAATAAAAAAACAGTAAGGAAAGTTAAAGCGAAGACGCTTATGGCTCTTATCGCAGAATCCGCGTACATAAACGGTGAACCCGGTTGCCTGTACATTGACACAATAAACAGAGAAAACCCCTTACCCCACCTCGGTGAAATTGAAGCAACCAATCCATGTTCAGAGCAGCCCCTTTTGCCGTACGAGTCCTGTTGCCTTGGATCGATCAATCTTTCCAAGTTTGTAGATGAAAAAGGCCAGATAGATTGGGAGAGGCTAAAAAAAACCGTCCATCTCGCAGTCAGGTTCCTGGACAACGTCATCGATGTTAATAAATACCCCCATCCGGAGATAGAGAGCATGTCGAAATTGAATAGGAAAATAGGACTTGGGGTTATGGGCTTCGCACACATGCTGATAAAGATGGGTATTCCATACGACAGCGAGGGTGCTGAAAAATTGGCAGAAGAATTGATGGGGTTTATCCAGATGGAATCGAAAGTGGCATCAAAAAATCTTGCAGCCGAGAGGGGAATTTTTCCGAGTTACAAAGGTAGCAGGTGGGAAAAGATGGGCCTACCCCAAAGAAACGCAACAACGACGACTTTAGCTCCCACTGGGACTTTGAGCCTTATTGCGGGGACCTCAAGTGGAATAGAACCGATATTCGACATAAGTTATTCCAGGATCATACTCGGAGATATAAGGGTAAACATAGAGGATCCACTTTATAAGGATTTTATGGAGAGAAAGGTCGGAGAAGAAGAGATAAAAAAGCTATTTAGGACTGCCTATCAGGTTTCTCCGGACTGGCATATGAGAATCCAGGCAGCTTTCCAAAGGCACATAGATAATGGTGTGAGTAAGACCATAAACCTGCCTGAGGAGACAAGGATTGAGGAGATAGAAAGGATATTTGTGAAGGCTTACAAGTTGGGATTAAAAGGCATCACAGTATTCAGGAACAAAAGCCGCAAATATCAGATCTTATCGTGCAGTGGTCAAACTCTTTGCTGAGGATGGAGGGATCGCAAATACTCGTGGATGAAATCATGGCTACTTGCATGCTTTAAAGCAGATACCACAAGTTCTCTGTTTTCCTCTTTGTAATAGAGAAGGAGTGTAATAAAGTGAAGAGGGGAGCGTCATAGGAATTGGCAAAGAGTCCTGTATATAGTTAGGGCGGACTGGGTTTCTGAATAACTACAGAAATAGTTCGATTTCTCATCTCTTGCTCACTAAGGGGGTAAAAACTCCATGTTTTCCAAAAAAGCTTTGACAAATGGTAAAAAGATCTATTAATTATTTTGGCTCTAAGTCATCACAAAAAAGGGGAAAAGGAAAAATGAGTTTAATCGCAGCTTACCTTATAACCTTTGTTGCGAGCTTCTGTACACTCGTCATCGAAATAGTTGCCGGAAGAATCCTTGCTCCTTTTGTAGGTGTCTCCATTTACACATGGACGAGCATAATAGGGGTGATTCTCGCAGGTATAAGCATAGGCGCATACATTGGTGGAAAACTGGCCGACAGATTCCCTTCTCGCAAAACACTGTCTATCCTCCTTCTCCTTTCAGGATTCACCGCTTTAACTATTGTTCCCCTTACCAACATCATTGCCTCTTACAAGTTCCCTCTTTCTCTTATGATGAGAATATTCGTTGTCACTTCTATCATCTTCTTCGTTCCCAGTTGTATCTTAGGTACCATATCCCCTGTTGTTGTCAGATTAGCGTTGAAGAACTTAGAGGGTGCGGGCGGGGTTGTGGGCAAGATCTACGCATTTTCAACACTCGGGGCCATAATAGGTACCTACGTTACAGGTTTTTTCCTCATCTCCTTTATGGGAACAAGAAATATAGTATTCGTAGTTGGACTTATCCTTCTAATTTCAGCCTTTTTCGTAGGGACTATATTCAGGAGAAGAACGTCTGAGGCCATATTTGTTTTAGCTTTGATCCCCACACTTATCTACTCATACAAGTACCTTTACAGGTTAGACTTGAGGCAAGACGTCTACCTCTTCAGGGAGAGCGATTATTATACGATAAAACTCTGCAAATCGAAGAGTTCAGACGGGAAGACAGACCTTGAAGCATTGGTACTGGACAACCTTATACATTCCTACGTGTGTAAAGAAAACCCGTTACATATCGAGTACGAGTACGAAAGAATATACGCTGACGTACTTAAATGGAAGTATAGGAGAAATGATCGTTTCAAAACCTTGACGATAGGGGGAGGGGGTTACACCTTTCCAAGATACATGGAGGTCTACTACCCGAATGCACAAATTGACGTCGTTGAGATAGACCCTGAAGTAACGAAGGTTGTGTATGAGCACTTAGGATTGCCAAAAGAGACGAGGATAAAGACATACAACACGGACGGTCGATGGTATGTGATGAATTGTTCTGAAAAGTACGATATAGTTTTCCTTGATGCCTATAATGACCTCACTGTCCCTTATCATTTGACGACCCGTGAGTTCCTATCTGAGATTAAAGAGATAATGACGGAGGATGGGATTCTCCTTTCCAATATAATAGATAACTTTCAGAAAGGTGAATTTTTGCCATCCTACATTAGAACGTTGAAGAGCGTTTTTGGTGAAGATAGGGTTTTTCTCCTTTCCGTTTCTCCCAATTTCGAGAACTTAAGGATAAGCACGTTCATTGTGATCGCGACTAAGGGCAAACTGGATATAAAAGCGTTTGACAGGTACGTTACAAGCCATAGACTTAAAGGAAGGGCAGTAACGGTTGTGGTTCCTGAAAATCTGGTAGGAAGGATGTTAAGAGATAGAAGGACATTGACTATAACGGACGATTACGCTCCTATCGACAATTTGATTGCACCTGTTTTTGAGGAGAGGTTCGGTTATAACAGGAAGGAGGGTTAGGACGTGGAGAGGACCGTAAAGATCCTTGTCCCTTTAGCAGAAGGTTCGGAGGAACTGGAAGCAGTAGCCATAGTGGACGTCTTAAGAAGGGCCGGGGCAAAAGTAGACATAGTGGGCATTGGGGGAAAATCTGTTACATGTTCAAAAGGGGTAAAGATAGAGGCTGAGGTATTATTAGATGAGGTTGGGAGTTTATATTATGACGCTATAGTTATTCCAGGTGGGATGCCAGGTGCGGAGAATATAAGGAATTCTGAAGAATTTGTATCAGTCTTGAGAAATCACTTTGAAAAGGGGGCCATAATTGGAGCCATATGCGCCTCTCCTGCAGTTGTCCTTGATTACCATGGAATCACAAAAGGTAGAAGGATAACATGTCATCCCGCCTTTTCCCATTTGGTAAAGCATTCTTTTTACAGCCCTGATCCTTTAGTCATCGACTCACAGTTCATAACAGGGAAAAGCGCAGGATACGCAATAGATTTTGCTCTAAAGTTAGTTGAATTACTTTTTCCACCTCATGTTTTTGAGGAAGTAAAAAAGGGTATGGGCCTCTCGCATTCCCATATTTAAAACCTTTCAAAAAAGGATTTCTTTTTTCTTGACAAGTTTAAGGTGGGTAGTGTAACATTTCACAAGTAATAGGGAAAAATTAGAATCACGTTCAGGGGGAGTAAATGGTTAGTTCAGCGGTCGTAGAGGAGTTAAAGAGAATAGTTGGGGAAGGTGAGGTACTTACAAACAGGGAGGCTCTTAGAGCTTACTCGTACGACGGAACGACTAACTGGATAAGGGAGCCTGATGTTGTTGTTTTTCCAAAAAGTTCAGAGCAGATATCCCAGATTTTAAAACTTGCAAATAAGGATAAGATCCCTGTCACACCGAGAGGGGGAGGGACGAATGTAAGTGGCGGCTCTATTCCCTGGCTCGGAGGAATAGTACTCTGTACTACGAAGATGAACAACATTCTGAAGATAGACAAGGAAAATCTTACCTGTACAGTGGAATGTGGGGTCGTTCTCCAGGACCTGAACAACGCACTCGCAAAGGAAGGTCTTTTTTTTCCGCCAGATCCTCAGAGCTTTCTTGGAGCAACAATTGGTGGAATAATATCGGAAAATGCGGGAGGGCCCGCATGCGTAAAGTATGGGGTCACAAAACAGTACGTTTTGGGTCTCGAAGTCGTTTTACCGACTGGAGAGATCGTTAATTTGGGAGGAAGGACTCTAAAAAACGTCGCAGGGTATGACCTTATTCACCTTTTTATAAGCTCTGAGGGTACTCTCGGAGTGATATCAAAGGCCGAATTAAAATTGAACCCTCTTCCTCCAGCGAAAAAAACGATTGTAGCAGTGTATGATGACGTTGCGAAAGCAGGTGAGGCGGTATACAGGGTTCTTGAAAACGGGATCATACCAGGAAAGATTGAGCTTCTTGATAACTGGGTGATAAACAGGATAGAGGAGATGATGCCTATGGGTCTGCCTAAAGATGCTCAGGCGATGCTCCTTTTTGAATGTGACGGGATAGAGGAGGCAGTACAGAAAGAGACAGAAAAAGTCGTCGAGATCTCAAAAAAATACGGAGCAAAGGACGTAAGGGTGGCGAAAGATTTAGATGAGGCGAATAGGTACTGGACTGCCAGAAGAGCAGGTTTTGCCGCTGTATTTGGAAAGGCAAAAACCGTTCTTTCTGAAGACGTTACAGTCCCGAGGGGAAAGATCCCTGATTTGATAAAGAGGAGTCAGGAGATAGCTAAGAAATACGGATTGGAACTTGTAGTCTTGGGACATGCGGGAGACGGGAATTTACACCCCTCCTTCCTTACGGATGTAAATAACAAGGAGCATTACGAGAAGGCGGTAAAAGCCATGGAAGAGATCATATATGCCGCTATAGAACTCGGGGGCGTACTATCTGGTGAACACGGGATAGGACTTGAAAAGCAAAAGTTCTTCAGCAGAGTTACAGATCCCACCGTCATAGATCTTATGAAGAAGATCAAATCATTGCTCGACCCTAATAACATCATGAATCCGGGAAAAATATGGGAGTAATTTCGTGAGGGGGTTGAAGTGAAAGAACCGACGGAATTAAAAAAAGTATCTGAGTACGTTGACCAGTGCATGAAATGTGGTTTCTGCACGTATTTCTGCCCTGTATATCAAGAGGAAAGGGTAGAGACTTCTGTTGCAAGGGGAAAAAACTATCTTGTTAAGCTCGCCCTCAAAGGAGAACAGGAATTCACAGAGGAGATGGGAAAAATCATAGGAAAATGTCTCCTCTGCAAAAGATGTGTCGTTAACTGCCCCGCAAAAGCTCAGATAGACCGTGTCGTAGTTGCAGCAAGAGCCCAGATGGTAAATGAAAAGGGTTTGGGCTTTTGGAAGAATCTTGTTTTCAGAAGGATCATGTCTGATAGAAAGAGGTTCGCAAGGTACCTCAAACTTGCTAAGGCGTTTCAGTGGCTTTTACCAACTACTGAGGGAAATATAAGGCATCTACCAGATTTTTTGAAGGCCTTAGGTGCCGGGAGAAATATACCAGAGCTTGCGAAGACTTTTTTAAGAGACATGGTAAAGCCAGTTTACAAAGTGGAGGGCGGAAAAGAACCTTTGATGAGGGTTGGTTTCTTCATAGGGTGTGCGACTGATTTCATCTATCCGGAAATAGGACTTAAACTTATAGATTTCCTCGTAAAAAGGAATGTTGAGGTGGTGGTCCCTAAGGACCAAAATTGTTGTGGAGCAGCAATATATTTTAGTGGTGATTTCGAAACGGGCAGGTTGTTAGCAGACATGAACATAGAGGCCTTTAAGGATGTGGATATCATAGTCACTGGATGTGCCACATGTAGCTCGACTTTAAAGGATTATGCGAAATACTTACCTGATAATGAGGAACAGAAGAAAAGATACACGGATTTCGGAAAAAAAGTTAAGGATAGTCTGGAATTTCTTGTAGATGTTTTGAAGGTGGATCCGAAAGATCTGAAGGTAAAGAAAGAATTTGAGGGGAAGACCGTCACCTGGCACGACCCATGCCATCTAATAAGATATCAGGATATAAAGGACCAGCCGAGAAATATTCTTAAAAATTTGGACGGTATAAAGTACGTGGAGATGCCAAATGCTGATCTATGCTGCGGCATGGGTGGTTCTTTCAGTGTTTATCATTATGACCTTACAAAAAAGATAGCGAAGAAGAAAATGGAGGGGATAAAGGCTACTTCCGCTGACATAGTTGTGACCGCCTGTCCTGGCTGCATGATCAATCTAATAGACAATATTTTGCAGAACAGGATGCCACAGAGGGTATATCACATCTTCGAACTTTTTGAGTAAGAAAGAAAAATAAAATAGAGGAGGGGACGTATATGAAACACGGAGTATGGCTTACCGCCAAGGATGTTTTAAGGGTAAATGCATTTAAATGGCCCAACAAAATCGGGATTAAAGATCTTAACAAACAGTACACTTTTAAGGAGTGGAACGAAAGGGCATGCAGGCTGGCCAATGCACTTGCGAAGCTGGGAATGAAGAAAGGGGACAGATTCTGCGTCTTGTCGTACAACTGTGTTGAATGGCTTGAGTTTTACGCTGCAGCAGCAAAGGGAGGTTTTATCTGTGTTCCTATCATGTTCAGACTTGCCCCACCTGAGATGGAGTACATTATCAATCACGCAGAGGCCAAGGTCTTTATAGTGCAGGGTGGAAAGGATCAGAAAGGGAATGAGCTCCCGTGGATAAATCAGGTAAACAATATGAAGAAGAATCTTCCAACTATCGAACATTACATATCTTTCGCCGTGGATAGTCCTTACTACGATGGTTACATAAACTACGAGGATATGCTGAAAGATGCAAGCCCTGAGGAACCAGACGTAAGGGTCGATGCGGATGACATATGGGTAATAATGTACACAGGCGGCACCACAGGTCTACCAAAGGGCGTAATGAAGAGCCACGCAAATCTTATTGCCCAATACTTCATAATGCTTTTCGATCACGAATTCGAACATGATGACACAGTTCTTTTAGTCATGCCGCTCTGTCACATAAATTCCCTTTTCTATTCATTCGTTTTTACTTGGGTTGGAGCTACGGTAATGGCTTATAACATGGTCAGTTTTGACCCAGAGGATCTTCTTAAGACGTTCTCGGAGCACAAAATAACCTTTACGTCTCTTGTTCCGACACACTACATCATGATGCTCGCACTTCCCGAAGAGGTGAAAAAGAAATATGATCTTACCTCGGTGAAAAAGCTACTCATATCATCAGCTCCCGCGAGAAGGGACACGAAGCTCGGTATTATGAAGATGTTCCCAAATTCAAGATTATGGGAAGCATACGGTTCAACAGAGGCGGGGATCGTGACAATTTTGAAACCAGAGGAACAGCTTACAAAACTCGGCTCAATAGGAAGGGAGGTTGTTGGGTCTGACATAATTAGGCTCTATGATGAGAACGGAAACATAATAACAGAACCTAACGTTGTGGGAGAACTTTATTCAAGAAGTCCAATGGTTTTTGAGGGATACTGGAAGGATCCGGAAAAGACAAAGGCTGCCATGAAAGGGGAATATTTCAGTGCAGGAGATATGGCGTACAGAGACCCTGATGGGTACTACGTGCTCGTTGACAGAAAGGCAAATATGATTATCACCGGTGGCGAAAATGTTTACCCTTCTGAGGTTGAAAATGTTGTTGGAAGCCATCCAAAGGTGAAAGACGTTGCCGTTATCGGTATACCCCATGAGAAGTGGGGCGAGGCTGTGACCGCGGTCGTTGTGCTCCATGAGGGGCAGACTGCAACTCCTGAAGAGATAATCCAGTTCTGCAGAGGAAAAATAGCGGGGTATAAAATACCAAAGAACGTGATATTCATAAAGGACGAGGAAATGCCACGCAGTGGTGCAGGGAAGATACTCCACAGGGTTCTCAGGGAAAGGTATGGAAAGTGGAGCGACGTGAAGTAGGATAAAAGGAACTGAAGAGAAAGGCGGGGAAATCCCCGCCTTTTTTATTTTTCTCGCAAAATTTCCTTGAAGTCTCACCCCCTTTTCTTATATCATATGGCATGGAGAAAGATTACGTACTTTACCTCCAGGTAGGAGACAGGGTCTATCACAAGAGGAATGTGAGATGGGGAGTTGGGGTTGTGATAGAGGAGAGGCGGTCTGAGGTTCCCGGTGGTTTCTGTTACGTGAGGATAGATTTTGAGGACGGGAAAATCAGAGTGTTCGACAACAATTTCAAGAGTGCAACTTGTTGCTATTATTCAGGGATAGAGAAGTTAGATGTGGACGAAGAAAAGACCCTAAGAAGAGATAAAGAGAGAAAGAACGGTCCAAAAAGGCTTCCGAGAATCAAGAAATAGAGAATTAGGGAGATTATGAGAGGAGTAACTCTTACAAAAACCGTAAGGGGTGCTGGTTGAGCATCAAAAATAGGTCCGGGAGACCTAAGTAGCATCCTTTGCGGAATTGAGATCCCCATTGACGAGAATGTAATAGTGGGGATAGAGGGTTTCGACGACGCAGGTGTGTACAAACTGAGCGAGGGGATGGCCCTTGTGCAGACCGTGGACTTCTTCACACCCGTTGTCGACGATCCATACTGGTTTGGACAAATTGCAGCTGCGAACGCGATGAGTGACATCTACGCTATGGGTGGAGTCCCGAAAACGGCTATGAACATCGTCTGTTTCTCGCCGAGGAAATTTCCCTTAGAGTTGCTCAAAGAGATTTTAAGGGGAGGGATAGAGAAAATAAAGGAGGCTCGAGCAGTTCTTTTAGGTGGACACAGCGTGGATGATGAGGAGATAAAGTACGGGCTTGCTGTGACAGGAATAGTGGACCCGAATAGGATAGTAAAGAACGAGGGGGCAAAACCAGGGGACCTCCTCGTCCTAACAAAGCCTTTGGGAACGGGTATTCTGAATACAGGCATGAAGGCTGATCTTTTAAATGAGGATGAGATTCTTTACGTATGCAGAATGATGGCTGAGCTGAATGATAGGGCTTCCCAGGTAATGTTATACGCTGGAGTACATGCCGCAACAGACGTTACAGGTTTTGGCCTTATTGGACACTTAAAGGAGATGATAAAGGAAGAGATAGGGGTGGAGGTATACCTGAAGGATATACCCCTTTTGCCAAAAGTGGTGGATCTCGCAAAATCTGGATTCCTACCAGGGGGGTTATATAGAAACAGAGATTTTTTCAGGCCGCACGTTCTGAATCTTTCGGAGGGACCTTTATATGACATCATTTTTGACCCCCAGACCTCAGGTGGCCTTCTTTTCGCTGTACCGGAAAAGAATTTGAGCATGTTAGAGGAACACTCAAAAAGATTAGATGTCAAAATCTGGATTATAGGAAGATTCACAAGAGAAAAAAGGGGCAAAATAATCCTTCTTTGAGACATTCTTTAACTATCAAAGAAAAAGATGGACAAGGAGATCATAAAGAAAATTGAGAAAATAGTGGGTGAAGAAAACGTTCTCTCAAAGGAAGAGGAAAGAAAATGTTATTCCTATGATGCCAGGGCTTACGGAGCTATCCCCGACCTTGTGATTTTCCCAGGCTCCACTTGGGAAGTTTCAAAGGTACTTAGGCTTGCAAATGAGTATAAATTTCCTGTGATCCCAAGGGGGCAGGGTTCTGGGGTTACCGGGGGAGCAGTTTCTCTGTCCGGCGGGGTTATTATGGTTTTTACGAGGATGAATAAGATAATAGAAATAGATAAAGAGAATCTGGTAGCCATTGTAGAACCTGGGGTCATAACTTACGATTTCCAGGAAGAGGTAAAAAAGTACGGGCTTTTTTATCCGCCCGATCCCGCTTCTCACAAATATTCCACTATTGGTGGAAACGTGGCAGAATGTGCAGGAGGCCCAAATTCCCTTAAATACGGGGTAACGAGGGATTATGTGCTTGGACTCGAGGTTGTCCTTCCAACCGGTGAGATAATGAATACGGGTGTAAGGACTATGAAAGGGGTAGTTGGGTATGATCTTACGCGTCTTTTTGTGGGAAGCGAAGGAACACTCTGTGTGATTACTAAGATCATACTAAAGCTTATTCCCTTACCGGAGAAAAAGGCGACAATTCTCGCTTTTTTTAAAGAAGTAGAGGATGCGGCACATTGCGTCTCAGAAATAATATCACAGAGGATAGTGCCAGCTGTGATCGAGTTTATGGACAGGGCATCTGTTATTTGCAGTGAGAAGGCCAATCCTATAGGAATACCAGAATGGGTCGGGGCTTTGCTTCTTATAGAGGTTGACGGAGACTGGGCCTCTGTTAGATCCCAGTCAGAAAAGATAATGAGTCTTTTGCAGGAAAAAAAAGCTTGCGAATTTAGGATGACAGATGATCCTAAGGAATCTGAGAGGCTCTGGCTCGCGAGGAGGACCCTTTCTCAGGCCACTTACAATTTGAATCCTGTAAAGATAGCTGAAGATGTTGTAGTACCCCGTTCAAAAATTCCCGTGCTCATAAGGAAACTTGAGGAGCTGAGCCAAAGCCTAAAAATCCCCATACTGAGTTTCGGACACGCGGGAGACGGAAATTTCCATGTAAGTATAATGATAAAAGACGATCCTCAAGATTATAGAAAAGCGGAAGAGGCGGTGAAAAAAATTTTCGAAGAGACCCTAAGGCTTGGGGGTACCATATCGGGTGAACATGGGATAGGGATTCTGAAATCAGAGTACATAAGTATGGAGCTTTCTCAGGAAGTGCTTCTGACAATGGCAAAAATTAAGAGGCTCTTCGATCCCAATAACATCCTGAACCCCGGGAAGATCTTTCCAAAGGCGATGGATCTCATCATTGACTAAAGCCGCTACGAATCTTAAAATTAGTTATGGCTATCCTGGAGATAAGAAAGTATCCCGATCCAGTACTAAGAAAGAAAGCGACGATTGTAAGGGAGATTACAGATGACATATTAAGACTCTCCAATGAGATGATCGATACGATGAAAGCTCGAGGAGGAATAGGTCTTGCAGCAAATCAGGTTGGCTTTCCCATTCGTGTTATAGTAGTTGACAGGTTAAAAAACGGCAAACCTTTAGTTCTTATAAATCCGGAGATAGTTATGGCTGAGGGTGAAGAGGTAAGCGAAGAAGGGTGCTTGAGTATTCCTGGATACTTCGAGTTTTTGAAAAGATCAAAAAAAGTTCTTGCGAAGGGTCTCGATCTCGACGGAAACGAATTAAAAATAGATTGTGAAGGTATACTTGCAAGGGCGATCCAGCACGAAATAGATCATTTGGATGGTATTCTGTTTGTAGACCGCTTAAGCCCGGTCAAGAGGTCCCTTTTTAGGAAGGCTTACGAGACTAAGAGAAAATGAGAATCTGCTTTCTTGGTTCCTCGTATTTCTCCGTTCCTTCACTTTTGTCCATTAAAGACAGGGTAAGCGCTGTTGTGACAAAAAAGGCAAAACCGAAGGGGAGAGGTTATGTTTTAGAAGACAACGAAGTAAAGAAGTGTGCCCTATCCCTTGGCCTACCTGTCATAGAGCTCGATTCTTTCAGAGAAGAGTCTTCAAAAAAGATATTCGACTTAGAACTCGATCTTTTACTCTCCGTTTCCTTTGGTTTAATTGTCCCTCAAGAGATATTGAATATTCCTAAAATCGGTGCCTTGAACGTTCATCCATCGCTCCTTCCCAAGTATAGGGGTCCTTCTCCCATCCAGGCCGCTCTCTTAAATGGGGATAGAGAGACTGGGATCACGATCATTAAAATGGAAAAACGGATGGACGCGGGAAATATCCTTTACCAAGAAACGGTAACAATCGATGAGGAAGACGACAGTTTGAGCCTTTCCCAGAAGTTGTCAGTGAAGGCCTCCCAGATTTTGCCAAGATTTATAGAGGAGATAGAGAAAGAGGGATTAAACGAGGGGGTCATTCAGGATGAGAATCTGGCTACTTACACAAAGCCAATAAGAAAGGAGATGGCTAAGATTGACTGGACAAGAAGATCAACTGAGATAGTAAATTTAATAAGGGCGTATGCGGGCTGGCCCGTGGCTTATACGTATCTTGACGGAAAAGTACTTAAAATACACAAGGCGAGGGTCTATGATCTTATTCCGAGAGAAGAACCCGGAAGAATTATGATGCTCAATAGGGAAGGAATCGTGTGCTCATCAGGCAATGGGGCTGTTCTTTTAGTAGAAGTCCAGCTTGAGAATAGAAAAAGAATGAGTGCGTATGATTTCGCAAACGGATATAGGGGGATTTTGGGTAAGACGCTTACGTAAAGGAGGTATCCGTAGATGATAGAGATTCTGCGAGCAAGAAGAAGCATAAGGAAGTATGAGGATAGGCCCATAGATGGGGAGACGATGGAGATATTGAAAGAAGCGGTATTACGTTCCCCTTCTTCAAGGGGAATAAACCCCTGGGTATTTATATTCGTGGATGATAAGGAGCTATTGGGGAAGCTTTCACTGGCTAAAGAACACGGTTCTTCATTTCTAAGGGATGCTCAACTCGGCGTAGTCGTTTGCGGAGAGGAAAAAAGGTCGGACTGTTGGATAGAGGACGCATCGATTGCATCTATCATACTTCAGCTTGTAGCCCAATCCCTCGGACTTGGAAGTTGCTGGATCCAGATAAGGGGTAGGAGACACTCGGATAAAAAGACCGCGGAAGAATACGTGCGGGAATTACTAAAGATACCAGAGGATCTGCGCGTACTCTCTATCATAAGCATCGGTTACCCCGGGGAGAGAAAGAGAAAAATTAAAAAAGAGGAGTTGGAATACGGGAAGATCTACCGTAACCGATTTGGCGAGAGGTGGTAGAGATGTATGGCATATTCAAACCCATCCACGAGAGCCATGAAAGAAGCAGCATTTATATTTTCAGATATTTCTGAAACTCTCCAAAGCTCTTTCCCATTTGAGAAAACTATCGATACTTCAACTTTTGCCGCTGTGCCCGTTTTAGCATCATGGACCCTTGCGGAATAATCAACGAGTTTTACTTTCTCTATAAAAGGAAAAACCCTTGTCAAAGATTTTTTTAAAACATTCGCCAGAGCATCTACAGGCCCAACACCTGTTGACGCCTCATGTGTCTCCTGATTTTCAGTTCTTATGATGACCGTTGCTTCGGGAACCTTACCGTCGTCTATGAGTCTATACGTTCCAACCACTTCAAATGGCCTCTTGTAATGGTTTAAGGAACGAATGAGGTTCAGTTCCTTCGTCGCATCTTTTACTTCAAACAGTCTATCCACGGGATTTCTCCTCCTCGAGGAGCAGTTTGTAGTCGATGCTGTCCACAAGAGCTTCCCAACTTGCTTCGATTATATTTTCGGAAACACCAACAGTTCCCCAAACCTTCTCTCCGTCAGAACTTTCAATAAGGACTCTTATGGGAGCCTTGGTCCCCGCTTCGGTTGTGAGTACCCTAACCTTGTAATCTACAAGTTCCACTTCTTTAAGGGCAGGATAAAACTTATGAAGCGCTTTCCTTAGCGCATTATCGAGTGCGTTCACAGGACCGCAACCGAGTGCGGCTGTGTGCTCAACACGGCCATCCACATTTATCATGATCGTAGCCTCTGAAACAGGACTCCTTTTCCCCCTTTTCTCAACAATTACGCGGAACCCAATTAAGTCGAAGTACTTTTTATGCACACCTATGACCTTTTTAATGAGAAGCTCTAAAGTCCCATCTGCTCCTTCGAACTGGTAACCGAAAAGTTCCATTTCTTTTATCCTTCTCACTATCTCCTTTATGTACTTCTTTTCCCTTTCAGTCTCCAGATTTATGTTGAATTCCTTCGCTTTCTCAATAATGCTACTTTCACCTGAGAGGTCGGATATTAGAACCCTTTGTCTATTACCAACGAGCTCCGGACGAATATGTTCATAGGTTTCAGGGTTTCTCCTTACCCCACTAACATGAATTCCACCCTTGTGGGCGAAAGCACTCTCACCGACGTAAGGTTTGCGCTTGTCTGGTATGAGGTTTAATATTTCGTCGACCGTTAGGCTTAGTCTCCTCAGATTCTTTAAATTTTCCCTTTCGATCCCCCCAAAACCCATCTTCAAGATCAGATTCGGTATAACAGAACACAGATTGGCATTTCCACATCTCTCTCCATATCCATTGATGGTCCCCTGGACGTGGACACATCCAGCTTTAACTGCCATGACCGTATTTGCCACTGCCATCTCCGTGTCGTTATGAGTATGTATGCCAAGCTTAACCTTTATTCTCTTGTCCTTTTTCACGCTATTTACGATCTCATAAACTTCATAAGGCATCGAACCGCCATTAGTATCACAAAGAACTATAGCATCTGCTCCTGCTGATGAGGCGACAGAAAGCACCTTCATAGTGTATTCTCTATTTCTTTTATAGCCGTCAAAGAAGTGCTCTGCATCGAAGAAGACCTTCCTCCCATTTTTTTTCAGGAAGGAGATCGTCTTCTCCACCATTCTTAAATTTGTATCGAGTGATGCCCGGAGGGCATCCTTGACATGCAAGTCCCAACTTTTTCCAACTATTGTTACGTACTCAGTCTCGGCCTCGAGGAGGAGCCTTATAGACTCGTCACTTTCAGGGTTTGAAAGCCTCTTTGTAGTGCTTGAAAAAGCCACTACCTTCGAGTTTTTCAGGTTTAATTTCTTCACTTCCCTAAAGTAATAGAGATCCTTTGGATTAGAACCTGGCCACCCACCTTCGATGAAGTGAATACCGAAGTCATCTAAAAGCTCTGTTATTCTCAGTTTGTCATTGAGGGTAAGGGATATGTCCTCCGACTGAGCTCCATCCCTTAAGGTTGTGTCGTAAAACTCGATGAACAAGTCATCTCCTCCTCTATATCTTCTTTATCTAATCCGAATGCACTGTGGAGTGCCCGAACGGCAAGTTCTGCGTATTTCTCTTTAATTACACACGATATCTTTATTTCAGAAGTTGTGATCGCTTCTATGTTTATTCCTTCCTGGGCCAAGGTGGAAAACATTTTCGCTGCTATACCGTAGTGGGACATCATTCCTGAGCCAACAATAGAGACCTTTGCAATGTCCTCGTCGAGAGTGACCTCTTCCGCTCCGATTTCCTTTGCTACCCTTTCGCTTATTTTTAATGCTTTTTTTGCGTCCTCCCTTGAAACGGTGTACGTTATATCCGTTCTATTCCCTCGTCCCACATTTTGAACTATGATATCGACCACTATATTAGAGTCTGCGAGTGCAGAAAAAATCCTTGCCGCAATCCCGGGTCTATCAGGAACCTTGCTTATCGTTATCTTCGCTTCATTTTTGTTGAATGTAACGCCAGAAATCATAACCTTTTCCATAGCCATTTTTGTTACCTCCTTACAAACTAATGTTCCCGGGCCATCGATAAAGGACGACTTCACGAGGATCGGAACATTGTACCTTTTTGCAAGTTCCACAGAGCGGATCTGCAGAACTTTTGCCCCAAGGCTTGCCATTTCGAGCATCTCCTCGTAAGTTATTGAAGGGAGTCTTCTCGCCTTTTTGCACACGTTTGGGTCTGCTGTGTAAACTCCGTCAACGTCGGTGTATATTTCGCATACATCCGCTTTTAAGGCAGCGGCAATAGCCACAGCTGTTGTGTCTGACCCTCCTCTTCCAAGGGTAGTCAGATTATCATTCTTATCTACCCCTTGGAATCCTGAAACGACAACCACTTTCCCTTTCTGGAGCTCAGCAAGTATCCTGTCTTTTTCTACTTCAATAATTCTTGCCTTCGTGTGAGTGGAATCCGTTATTATCCTTACCTGATGCCCCTGAAGGGAAATAGCGCTACAGTACATGCTGTTGAGTGTTATGGCGAGTAGAGCTGAACTGACCTGCTCTCCTGTTGTTAAAAGAACGTCGAGTTCCCTTTCATCAGGGGATTTAGTTATGGTCTTGGCCAAAGAAATAAGCCTATCCGTCTCACCCGCCATTGCGGATACGACGACGACCACATGGTCTCCTCTTTCCCTGTAAGAGATAATTCTCCTTGCCACATTCTTTATCCGTTCTAAATCTCCGACGGATGTGCCTCCGTATTTTTGAACCACAAGCATGCGATATCCTCCGAAAAAAGGTCGTGAGTGCAAGGTCTTATCATACTAAAATTGAAGCCCATTCTCAACTACTATTCTCCTTTCTTCTTCCCCCATTATCTCCAGAGTGATTTTCAGTTTATACTTATCCCATCTGGCCTTATCGGCCCATTCTATGACCACAACCCCTTGGTCGAGCATCTCCTCTATGAAAAGATCATCAATTTCACTTTCCCTTATCCTGTAAAGATCGACGTGGAACAAAGGGAATTTTCCTCCCTCATAGACGTTTATCAAGGTAAAAGAGGGGCTCATAACATATATCCAGTCCTTTACCCCCAAACCTTTAGCTATTCCTTTTATCAGCTGGGTCTTTCCAGAACCGAGATCTCCTGTAACAAGAATGAGATCTCCTAAGGAAAGCTCTCTACCTATAGCTTCCCCGAATTCCCATGTCTCATAGGGTTTTTTCGATATAAACTCTTTCCTTCCCATCCCTTATCTCACGTACGGCTATTCCAAGATCAGCAAGAAGATCAGTGGCCAGAAGATCAATCTCCGAATGTTTTTCTATCCACTTGTCCGCCAAGTATCCGTGGAGGTAAGTACCAATGATAGCAGATTCAAGAAGTGAGTAACCCTGGGACTTTAGTCCGCCTATGAACCCAGTGAGTATGTCACCAGAACCTCCTTTTGCAAGAGAAGGATTTCCCGTGGGATTTATATATACTTCTCCTGAACTATCAAAGATCAGAGTGCGTGCACCTTTGAGCACAAGGATGATCCCGTACTCCCGGACGAATTCAAGTCCCAAACCCAACCTATCCTCATTTATCTCCTTCGTTGTCTTTTTAATTAACCTTGAAAACTCTCCCGGATGGGGGGTAATCAAAGTTCTTCCTGTCCCCTTCTTTAATAAGTCAGGTTCTTCTCTGAAAGCATTTATGCCGTCCGCATCTATGACAAATGGTTTTTCAACCTCAAGAAAAATCCTTCTCGCGAACTCCAAGGCCTCCCGTTCTTGCGATAGACCTGGTCCGAGAACTATAACATCTTTGTCAGTAAGAAAGTCCTTTGTAATTTCAAGGGATTCCATCGTGAAATGGCCCATCCCGCCATCCGGGACAGGATAAGTCATCACTTCAGTTGTTTTTGTTTCGAGGATAAAATTCAGACTCTCGGGAATAACAAGCGTAACGAGGCCTGCACCTATCTTTAAAGCTGAAAGGGAAGCCATATACGCTGCGCCTGTTTTCCCCTTTGAACCCGCTATCACAGCAGCGTGGCCGTATGTCCCCTTATGGGAATCGGGAGGCCTTTCTTTTAACATCCCCCTTAACATTTCCCCTTCAACAAATTGGGCATCGAAGCCCAAGATCTTTTCTGCCAAAGGGGGAATGGAAATATCAATAACAGTTAATCTACCTGTGTACTGAGCACCAGGATAAAGAAGGTGGCCCAATTTAGGGTAAGCAAAGGTGAAAGTGTGGTCTGCTTTGACACATATAGGGGATGGACGACCCGTTTTTCCGCTAAGTCCAGAAGGGATGTCTATGGAAAGGACGGTCTTACAGGCAGAATTTATCATCTTTATCGCTTCCTTTTCTATCCCCGAAACTTCTCCAGAAAAACCGGTACCGAATATGGCGTCAACTATTAAATCAGCCCTTTCCAAACCACTCCTTAAAGGGTCTAAGCTCTCCTTCACTTCTATTATTCGTCCCCCAATTTTCTCATACAAGGTCATGTTTAGGTGAGCATCCCCTTTTAGATCTTCTCTCCTACCAAGGAGATAGACAGAGACTTCGTAGTCCTCGAGCTTTGTGTACCTTGCAACAACGAAACCATCCCCGCCATTATTTCCCCTTCCTGCGACAACAGCTACCCTTTTCCCTTTCTTAAGGTACCTTTCTTTCATCAACCGAAAAAAACTTCTTCCCGCGTTCTCCATGAGAACCGAAGATGGTATACCCCATTCCCTTATAGCATATTGATCGTATTTTCCCATTCTTTCTGGTGACATTACTTTCATCCCTTTCCTCCTCAGGGGATGATCACGACTGAAACTGCGTAATTTTTTTCGTGGGAGATACTAACGTCTCCGTACTTTTTGTTTTCATAAATTATGTAGGGTTTTCCATTTTGGTGAAAAACACGTATTTTTTTGAAAGGCAACCTTTTTTCCATTGCCTTCATAAAAGCTTCCTTTGCTGCGAAAATCCCTGATACTGATTCAACGAACCTTTTTTTTCTTGAGACGTAATTTATTTCCTCTTCAGAAAGTATCTTATAGAGGAACCTCGCTCCCTTTTTAGAAATTATCCCCTTTATCCTCCCTACCTCCACAATGTCAATGCCTACCACAGGGCTCCCTCTTTTTTTGCACTCTCTATGATCCTTATCATATCTCGAACTGCTCTATCGAGGCCCACAAATACCGCGCGGGCTATTATGCTGTGTCCTATACTCAACTCCTCTATCTCCGGTATCTTAGCAATATCATGGACGTTGTCGTAATTAAGTCCATGTCCTGCATTTATTTTTAAGGCCTCCATCTTCGCTTTCCTTGCAGCTTCTATTATTCTTTTGAGTTCAGCCATCCGTTCTTTTTCATTTTGTGCATCCGCGTACCTGCCCGTATGTATCTCTATCATGTCGGTTCCTGCCTTTTTTGCCGCCTCTATTTGATCCTCTTCCGGGTCAACAAATATGCTAACCTTTATGCCCGCATCCTTTATCCTTTTTATCGCCTCTTTTAAGTGGGAAAAGAGACCTTTCACATCCAAACCACCCTCTGTGGTCAACTCTTCTCTCCTTTCAGGAACGAGTGTGACCATGTCAGGTTTTATATCCCTTGCAATCTGAATCATCTCTTCCACTGCTGCCATCTCAAGGTTGAGTTTCGTTCTTACAACCTCCCTTAAGATTCTCAGGTCTCTATCTTTTATGTGACGCCTATCCTCTCTTAGATGGACAATAATCCCTGACGCACCTGCCATTTCCACAATGCCCGCGGCGTATACTGGGTCTGGATATGTGGTTCTTCTGGCTTCCCTTAAAGTGGCAACGTGGTCAATGTTCACCATGAGCTTCATTATTTTACCTCCTTTTAACTAATGTTACCCTCACATTGGGAGGCAGCACATTCCTCACGATCATGCCCTCTGTATTCAGTTTAAGCGTAACTTCCCCTTTTTGCCCTTCTATCTCTTTATCTGGGGGGACAGTTTCGATAAAGGTTCTGGATTCAAGTGTTTTTTTTGCACCTTCCACCTCCACCAGTTTCGGCTGGTAATCCCACACTCTGTACTTTTCTTCGATCCCCTCCTTTAATTTTAACTTAACTCTCAACTTTTTCTTTATTATTCTATCTACCTCAACTGTGACTTTGTCAGGGTGAATTTCCTCTATCTTTATACCTTTAGGGAGAAGTAGATTTTTCTTTTCAATATGGTATACGTGCTCGCCCTCCCCGAAGTTGGAAAGATATATATCTATCTTCAACTCCCTTTTCTTCAAAGTTCTAAGTTCAGAGATGGCCCCCCTCACAGTGAGGAAGACCCCCTCGGGATCGATTTTAAGTAAAACCAAGTCTTTTTTCAGTCCTTTTGGTGAAATAGGTACGTAAAGGTTCTCTTTGTCTTCGCCTATAGAGGTTATTGCAAGCCAAATCACCAAAGCTATTAAGATAGAGGCCAATTTCAGGCGAAGATCTGAAAATAAATAGCTTTTAAGAGACCCCATATTCACTATTCCAAAAGCTCCTTCAATATCCTCCTCAATTCTTCACTTTTGACATTTGTGTGAAGGTTTCCTTTTACAGCGTAAGAGATGTACCCTTTTTCCTCGGAAACACAAATGGATATTGCGTCAGATATTTCAGAGATCCCTATGGCCGCCCTGTGTCTTGTGCCAAGTCCCTTTGCTGTATCTTCATTCATACTGAGTGGCAATATACACCTGGCAGCTCTTATTTTCCCCTCCTTTATGATTACAGCACCGTCGTGCAATGGTGATTTAGGCTGGAATATGCTGAGAAGTAACTCCGCATTCACCTCCGCATCGAGTTTTGTTCCAATTTCCATGAAGTCCTCGAGCCCCACACTTCTCTCGATGACTATCAGGGCGCCTACTCTGTTCTTACTCATAATGGTGCATGCGTTTACCAGTTCATCGAAAAAGAGTGTCTCCTCCACATAACTTATCTTTTTTAGGTATGGGCTTCTTCCAAGAGCGAGCAGCATCCTTCGTATTTCGTCCTGGAATATTATGACCACGATAAGAACGAAGTACGTGAAGAAATTGTTGAGTATCCAACTTACAGCGGAAAGCTCGAGCTTCCTTGATAGGTAAAATAGAAGAAAAAGAATGAGAAGCCCAAAGATGAGCTGAAGAGCCCTTGTTCCCTTAATAAAGAGGAGTATTCTGTATACGACAAAGGCTATAAGGAATATGTCCAGTATATCCTGCCATCTTAGATAATAGGTCATGACCTTTTTATAGCATAGACAAGATCAACCACCTTTTTTGTCTCCTTCACTTTGTGTACTCTTACTATGTCGGCTCCATTCCATATAGATATCGCCACAGTAGCGAGCGTTCCTGGTAATCTTTCTTCTAAAGGCGAATTCGTAACGACCCCTATGAAGGTCTTCATGGAAGTTCCAATAAGCAAAGGTCTTCCAAATTCTTTAAACTCGTGAAGATTCTTCAGGATTTTTAAGTTGTCTTCGACCCTTTTTCCAAATCCTATCCCAGGGTCTATTATAACGTTTTCTTCCTTTATTCCCTCATTGCAAGCGTATTCAAGCCTTTCCCTGAAATAGTCCTTAATTTCGGAAATAACATTTTCGTAGTAGGGAGCCACCTGCATGTCTTCTGGTCTACCTTTTATGTGCATAATAATAATAGGCACATCAAATTCGGAGGCGACTTTCGCCATATCTTTGTCAAAGGATAGGCCGCTTATATCGTTTATTATATCCGCACCTGCCCGAATAGCCTCCTCAGCAACCTTTGATTTATAAGTATCTATCGATATGGGAATGTCCGAAAATTCTCTTATTTTGCGTATCACCGGGATTGTCCTTTTTAGCTCTTCCTCTTCTTCTACTCTTTTTGAAAAGGGCCTTGTAGATTCTCCTCCCACATCTATTATGTCTGCCCCTTCCTCAATCATCTCTTTTGCGCGAGCTACTGCTCTGTCTAAAGTGGCGTATAGTCCTCCGTCGTAAAATGAATCCTCTGTGACATTGAGTATCCCCATGATAAGCGGTTTATCCAGGGGAAGAGGGAGTTTTCTCATATAGGTGCTCCCTAATGATCGATTCTATTTCATTTCCGTCAAGAACCTCTTTTTCAAGGAGTTTATTTGCGAGTTCATGAAGGAGTCCGAGATGCTCCTTTAATATTGTCTGCGCCTTCTCGTAACATGAAAGGATCGTCCTCTTTAATTCTTCATCTATTTCTCTTGCTGTTTGTTCACTGAAATCTCTATGTCTTGCAATCTCTTTTCCCAAAAATATGTGCTCTTCATTTTTTCCATATGCGAGAGGGCCAAGCCTATCACTCATACCCCATTCACATATCATTTTCCTTGCAAGCTCAGTCGCCCTCTCTATATCGTTTCCTGCGCCAGTTGTCTCTATATTGAGAACAATCTTTTCAGCGGCCCTTCCTCCAAGGAGGACCGTGATGTTGTTAAGAAGATAGTCCCTCGAGTAGATGTGCCTGTCATCTATGGGTAGTTGCTGAGTTATGCCTAAGGCCCTTCCCCTGGGGATTATGCTAACCTTGTGAATCGGATCCGTTCCTGGCAGCATTTTTGCGACGAGGGCATGTCCAGCCTCATGATAAGCTGTATTTCTTCTCTCCTCATAGGGTATTATCATGCTTTTTCTTTCCGTACCCATGAGCACCTTATCTTTTGCATGCTCGAAATCCTCCATTTCTATGTACTTCTTGTTTCTTCTTGCCGCTATTAATGCAGCCTCGTTCACGAGGTTTTCTAAGTCAGCGCCAGAGAAACCAGGGGTCCCCCTTGCTATTATCGAGAGGTCTACATCTGGGCCTAATACCCTCTTTCTCGTGTGAACCCTGAGAATCGCCTCTCTACCCTTTACATCAGGGGTTGGAACAACAATCTGCCTATCAAAACGGCCGGGTCTCAAAAGTGCTGGGTCGAGAACATCGGGCCTATTAGTAGCGGATATCACTATCACACCCTCATTCGATTCGAAACCGTCCATCTCTACAAGAAGCTGATTAAGGGTCTGTTCTCTTTCATCGTGTCCCCCACCCAATCCTGCCCCCCGCTGTCTCCCTACAGCGTCTATCTCATCTATGAATATGATGCAGGGAGCATGTTTCTTGGCCTGATTAAATAGATCCCTGACCCTCGATGCTCCAACACCCACAAACATCTCCACGAAGTCTGAGCCACTTATGGTGAAGAACGGCACATCAGCTTCTCCCGCTATTGCCCTGGCGAGTAATGTTTTTCCAGTTCCAGGTGGACCAACGAGAAGAACGCCCTTTGGAATACGACCACCCAGCTTTGTAAATTTCTTCGGATTTTTGAGAAACTCGATTATTTCCTGAAGTTCCTCTTTAGCCTCGTCTATACCTGCTACGTCCTCAAATGTGACCTTATTTTCCTTGTTTGTTATCATCCTCGCTCTGCTCTTTCCAAATGCCATTGCCTTGCCACCACCTGCTTGCATCTGCCTCATGAAGAAGATCCACATGCCGACCAAGAACAGAACTGGAATCCACGATATGAAAAGGTTTTGCCAAAAAGAGGATTCCTCTTCCGGTTTTGCCTCTATTCTCACACCATGCTCCTTCATGAGCTTTATAAGCTCAGGATCGTTAGGTGCGTACGTCTTAAACTCCCTTCCATTTTCAAAAACACCGTATATATTCTTTCCCTGTACAGTCACAGAGGATATGAGGTTAGATTCCAGGGCTTCTACAAAGTCGCTGAAGGGTATGTATTCTTTAGATTTCTTTGGCTTTTGATAGACATTAAAGATGAGAAGGATGAGTACTACGAAGAGGAAAAAAAAGAAAAGATTCTTGTTCAGTTGGTTTGCTCCGCCATTTTTTGCCACAAATATTTTTAACATGAAAGTCCTCTTCTATTCAAGATTGACACTGAATTTAACTTGGGATAAAGTTAAAAGTCATGCCAAAGATCGGAATACTTTCTGACACACATCTTCGATACCCAACAGATCAGTTTAAGCGGTTTGTGGATAAAACCTTCGGCAACACGGATATGTTGATCCATGCTGGAGATATCGTTTCCTTAGAAGTTTACGATTTTTTAAGCAAATTCAATTTGAAAGCCGTATGCGGAAATATGGACGACTTGGAGCTAAGATCAGTACTCCCCGAGAAACTGACTTTCCAGTTCGCTGGGATAAGATTCGGCCTTATACATGGGAGGGGTTCTCCCTTTGGGATAGAAGAGATTGTGCTTAGGGAATTTGAAAATGTGGATGTTATAATATTCGGACATTCCCACGTTCCCATATCTAAAAAAAAGGGAAAGATCCATCTTTTCAATCCCGGTTCCTTCAGAAAACCTTATACCCCGCCGGGGACCGTGGGGGTTTGTAAGATTGAAGAAGGCGGTTTTGCCTTTGATCACCTCCCTGTAACAGAAGCATAGATGGACGTTCTGCACATATTATTTCTCTGGCATATGCACCAGCCCTTTTACAAAAATTTACGTACCGGTGAATATCTTTTACCCTGGGTTCTTCTTCATGGAACAAAAGACTATCTGGACATGCCTTTAATACTCGAGAGGTTTGAAAAGATAAGACAGAATTTTAACCTCGTGCCCTCCTTGATCGTCCAGCTTCTCGATTATGCAAAAGGGGAAGAAAGGGATATTTATCTTGAAGTTTTCAGAAAACCCGCAGATTCCCTCACGATGAGCGAAAAGGCCTTTATAATCAAGAACTTTTTCAATGCAAATTGGGAGAATATGATAAGGCCTTTTGATCGCTACTACGAATTGCTAAAGAAAAGAGGGTTTTATTATGCGAAAGAAGCGGTCGATCGTATTGCTCAAGAGTTCACAGAAGACGAAATAAGGGATATCCAGATACTCTTTTTTCTTTCGTGGATAGACCCTCTTTTCTTCGAGGAAATAGAGGGATTGGCCTACCTGAGAAAAAGGGGGAAATTCTTCAGAGAGGAGGACAAAAAAGTCTTAGAGGATGTTCAAAAAGAAATAATTAGACGAATTATCCCAACGTACAAATTGCTCCATGAGAAAAAAAAGATAGAAATCAGCACATCTCCATTTTATCACCCCATTATTCCCCTCTTAATAGATACTAATGTGGCAAGGGAATCAATGCCGGACATTTCCCTACCGAGTAGGAGGTTTGCTCACCCAGAAGACGCGAAAGCTCAGATACGGAAGGCAAAGGATTTATTTGTTAAGGTCTTTGAAATTTATCCGAAGGGCATGTGGCCACCTGAAGGGTCTTTGAGTGACGAAGCCTGTCTCATTTACATAGAAGAAGGGGTTTCATGGCTTGCAACTGACGAGGAGATCCTTTTTGAAACATTGAGAATGGATATAAAAAGAAGTCCCCTCGCAAAAGAGTTTTACCCTGAGGTTCTTTACAGACCTTACGCTTACGAGAGAAATGGGAAGAGATTGATTTTACTCTTCAGAGACAAAGTACTATCCGACCTTATATCCTTCCATTACCCTAAGCTCAGTCCTAAGGAAGCGGTCTCTGACTTTATGAGAAGACTCAAGGAAATAAAAAAGTCCGTAAAAAAAGTGAAAGACCCTTGCGTACTTATAGCCATGGACGGAGAAAACGCTTGGGAATTCTATAAGAATGATGGAAGAGATTTTTTGATGTATCTGTATGAGTCCATATCGGAGGAAAGTTTTCTCCAATCCACCACCATTTCTGACTACCTTGAAATCTTTCATGACTACGAGGTCTTAACTCACGTTTTTCCCGGATCATGGATAAATCATAATTTCAAAATATGGATAGGGCATGAGGAGGATAACCTTGCATGGAACTTGCTCGCGAGAACGAGGGAATTTCTCGAATCAGTGGATCCGAATAGAGAAAATAAGGAGGCATGGGAGTCCATATACATAGCGGAGGGAAGTGATTGGAACTGGTGGTATGGTGATGATCATGCCTCAGAAAACGACGAGATATTCGATCTTCTTTTCAGGGAGAATCTGTCGAACGTTTACAGGTTTCTGAATAGGGAACCCCCTGAGGACTTAAACATTCCAATTCTATTAGAAGATAGGGAAGTGAAACCGAAATACGAGCCAACGGGTTTTATTTACCCGACCATAGATGGCCATGTTACAAGCTATTTTGAATGGATAGGCTCTGGATATTTTGAGTCCGTAGGATCTGGTTCCGCGATGCACGAATCCTTTAGACTTTTAAAGTCTTTACACTTCGGTTTCAGTCCTGAGTCTTTATTTTTGAGGCTCGATCTGGAAAGAGACTTCTTAGAGGGGAAGGAGAATTTAGAGATCGAGATTTCATTGGGGGTTACACCCACTAAAACAATCCGGTACAATAGAAAGACCAACGTAGTCGATACGCCGTTTCCTGTAAAAATCGCGTTCTCCGAGATTATGGAGGTTGAGATTAAAAGAGAATACTTGGGGCACGAAAGGAATGTCTTTTTGTGGTGCACATTGAAACTGGATGGGATGACGTACGATAGGATCCCGAAGAAGGGGTATCTCTGCATAAAGGCTCCTGATGAAAAGTTTGAGGCTGAGATGTGGTATGTATAATCGACTTTATTTTTTCAGAAACTCTATCATCCTGTCGATCTTTTCTTTCAAAACTCTCTGCGCTATCTCAGGTAACTTCTTTTCCACGTAAGTTTCTATTTGAAACCTGAGTAAAGGTGTAATTTTTTCCACAATTTTCTTTTGCGCTTCCTCAACTATCTCCTCTGTAATTGCATATATCTCATTTTTTAGTTCATAAAGTCTCCTCTCAATCTCCGCACTGTCTAACATGTTTACAATTTCATCCTCGTAACCTTTTCTTAATCCCCTTGCCTCTTTAGATTCTAAAGTTTTCTCTAACATCAGCTCGTGGAGTGCAAGGTAGTTTATGGGCTTGTCGATTACACCGTCTGTTTCGTGTTCAGAAAGATCTTCTTGGAAGCCCTCATCTTTCAGAAAGAAAAACCTGAAATCTTTCGTCTTCTTTGATTCCCTTATGGCTCTTAGCACTTCAATACCTTTCATATCTGGAAGATCGAAATTGATAAAAAATATGGATGGGTTCTCTCTGAGGCCGATTTCAATCGCTTCCTTTCCTGTTTTTGCATAAAGGATCTTATATTCCTCTTTTGGAAAAACGAGCCTGAAGGCATCTTTAAGGGTATTATCTTTGTCGGCTAATAGTATCTTTCTCATATGGCCATAACCTCCAGTATCTTTCTTATCAATTTGAAGATACCTAAAGGAGACTCTGTAATCGTCCAGATAATGTAAAAAAGCGAGAAACACAAGAGGAACAAAAGGATAAGCTGGAATCTTTCCTTTTTTCTCGTCCCACTTTTTATAAGTGGGCTTGCGACCTCTTCGATAATTTTTTCATTAATGATATTTAGGCTCTTTTCTTTAGCGAGAAAGAGTGCTTTTTCCAGGATCGCATTTAACTTTGATGGATTTCCACCGGAATAAGAAAAAACCAGACTTATCGCTTTTCGGCTTATCTCAGGAAAAATGGAGGAAGAAAGGTTGAGCCTGTGATTTACATAGTAGGGAACCTCGCCTAAGGATATGGGTTTTACAAAGTGTATTACGCTTATGTTTTTCACAAATTCCCGCATAGTTTTTTTTGTCAGTTCGTTAAAGAAGAGAAGATTGCCAAAGAGGACAATGTGAAAGGGTCTAAAAAGCGTGAACTTTATAGATGAAAGATATTGGAGGAGCAGTACGTTTCTATATTTCAGCTTTTCCGCATCATCTATGAGTAGCACGATCTCTCTTTTTTCTTCGAAAAGCCTGATCACAGTCTCTCTTATAACTTCCCTCAAATCTCCTTCACGGAACTGAGTGTCCTTCCATCCTACTTTTTCTAAGATACCTTTAAAGAATTCCCTTTCCCCTTCGTAAAATCCGGAAAGAGGTATAGCTAAGTAACCGTCGGTAAGTGTTTCGGCAAACCTTTGAAGTATCGTCGTCTTTCCGATGCCATCCTCTCCGATTAGAATCGCTATCCCCTCTCCAAGGTGAAGGAAGAAATGGAGTACTTTTAGCGTCTCCCTTAGAGATTTAGTTTCGTAAGGGATTATCAATGGTATGTCCGGCGAAAAAGGATTGTAAGTGCCTTCGAATTGAGCTTTTAGGTCCAGATCCACCTTTTTACATTACCCCAGGAATACTGAGTTTTCAAGAAATTGTTTGATTCGGAGGCCGTACCTTATGTAAAATTTCGCATGCTCCTCTCAGTAATAATTCCCACGTACAATGAGGTAAGAACTATAGTCCAGGTAATAAAGAAAGTCGAAAAAACGCCGTACGAAAAAGAAATCATAGTCGTTGATGATGGTTCCACCGACGGAACGAGGGAGCTACTTCAAAATGATGGAGAGCTAAGGCAATTAAGGAACCTCAGGGTTATCTTCCACGAAAAAAATAGGGGGAAAGGCGCAGCTATTAGATCAGCTCTTTCCGTGGCGCAAGGGGATATAATCCTAATACAGGATGCGGACCTTGAATACGACCCTGTGGAATATCCCAATCTTCTTGCGCCTATACTCGAGGGAAAGGCCGATGTGGTCTACGGTTCCAGATTTTTAGGGGGTCCGCACAGGGTCTTTTACTTCTGGCATTATGTGGGAAATAAGCTCATCACTCTCTTATCTAACATGCTCACTGACCTAAACCTGACAGACATGGAGACGGGTTATAAGGTATTCAAAAAAGAGGTTCTAAAGGATATCAGAATAGAGTCGACAGACTTTGGCTTTGAACCGGAAATCACGGCAAAGATAGCGAAGAAGAAGTGTCGCATATACGAAGTTCCCATTTCTTATTATGGAAGGGGCTATGAGGAAGGAAAGAAGATCACATGGATAGATGGCGTAAAGGCGATATTTGCAATCCTTAAGTATAATCTTTTCAGATAGGGTTTAGCGCTTAAGCGTTGATAGCTCCTTCAGTCTCAGTTGTTCAGAGAGCAGAAAGATGAGACCGAGAACGTTGTAAGGCAGATACCAAATAGCATGGTATACAATAGATATGGGGAAGCTTTCGTGTTTTGGCACGCCAAATATGGAAAGAAGATAGACGAGCAGAAACTGGTAAAGGCCGATATATCCAGGAGAAGAGGGTAATGTTATTCCCATATTGAGGACAGCGCAGACAAAGGGGACGTGAAGGGGATTTACCGGGACCTTAAAGCATCTTATTACAAGATAAAGACTCACACTCATGGAGAACCACTGTAAAAAAGCGAGAAGGGACAGATAGGCAATATTGGAAGTGGAGTTTATCCTTTTTAGATTGTTATGGATTTCCAGTATTCTATCAATTACAGTCTGTGAAAAGGGCTTCCCCTTTTTAGCCAACCTCTCCACTATCCGTGAAAGGAAGCTCTCCTTCGTTGCAGAAATAAGAATACCGACGCACAATAGCATGAATCCGACAAAGCCAATTAAAAAACCGGATATCCTTGAAGGAAGGCTCGATCTTGGGAAAAAGAGAAAGGTCAAAAGCAAAAGACCTATAAGATCGAAGAACCTGTCCAATAACACTGTAGACACAGAATAGGTGAAAGAGATCGCCTTTTTCTTGGAAAGTACGTATGCCCTTGCTATCTCACCTATTCTTGCGGGAAGGACATTGTTGATAAAAAGACCTATCATAAGAGAAACAAAAGCTTCTTTAAATTCAACTCCGTAACCTGCTATTTTTTTCCATTTTGCTGAGCTTATAGCACATGAGAGGATGACAAAAAGGATGGGAACAAAGATCAACTTAAGATCGAGTTTACTTAAGGTTTCTGTAAAGAGCTCCCACCTCATTCCTCTTATGGCCAAATAAAAAAGCAATCCGCTGAGTAAAAATCCTAAGAGCTTCACTGTCCTTCTTTTCCCCATTCGATTCTGCCCACTTAAATATATCACAAACATCGACGTTTTGCTTGACAACAACGACCGATGTTATCTTAAATAGAACGGAGGGGAAAAAGGGACGAAGATGAAAAGGATCTCCATTGTAGGGACAGGTTCATATGTGCCTGAGAAGGTTTTGACTAACCATGACCTTGAGAAGTTCTTGGATACCTCTGATGAGTGGATATACACAAGAACGGGTATAAAAGAGAGAAGGATCGCAGAAAAGGAGGTTGCAACCTCCGACCTTTGCAAGATAGCATGTGAGAGGGCGATGGAGATGGCCCAGGTAAAACCTGATGAGATCGATCTCATCATTCTTGCAACTATAACGCCAGATACTCACTGTCCCGCCGGTGCGAACTGGTTAGAGGCAAAATTGAAATGTTATAACGCTGTGTCTTTCGACATAACCGCCGCATGTACGGGGTTCATATTTGCTTTGCATGTGGCAGTCCATCTTTTAAAATCGGGTGCAAATAAAACTGCTCTTGTTGTGGCAGGAGAGATAATGAGCAGGGTTGTAAATTGGAAAGAGAGGGAGAGTTGTATACTCTGGGGAGACGGGGCAGGCGCTGTTGTCATAACCGATTCGAGGCAAGGGGCAGAGATTCTTTCAACTCACATCCACACTGATGGGGAAAACGGAGACACGCTACTCATGCCTGGCGGTGGGTCGAAGACCACACCGATAAGCCACGAGAGTGTAGATCTGGGCCTCCATTACCTGAAAATGATAGAGGCTAATAAATCATTCAGGGTTGCTGTAAACAGATTTGCAGAGGCATGCGAAGAGGCGGTAAAAGCGAACAACGTGAGAGTGGAAGATGTGGACCTAATAGTGCCCCACCAAGCTAATTTGAGGATAATACAGGGGATGGCGAAGAAGCTCAATTTTCCAATGGAAAAGGTTTATATGACAATAGAGAAGTACGGAAATATCTCCTCTGCGACTGTTCCAATTGCTCTGGATGAGGCGGTAAGAGATGGAACCATAAAGAAGGGGAATCTCGTCCTACTTACCGCGTTTGGCGGAGGGCTCACATGGGGAAGTTCGTTGATAAGGTGGTAGAATGTGTTATAATTTTATGAGAAGGAGGGGTGGCTGAGTGGTCGAAAGCGGCGGTCTTGAAAACCGTTAGGCGTGTAACGCGCCTCGTGGGTTCGAATCCTACCCCCTCCGAATTCTTCTCTCAGATCATCGCGTGGTCTACCAGTGAGAGGTGCATTCGAAGAAAATTAACTTACCTGAGCGCCCGTTCCTCTATTGACAGCCCAGAATTATCAATCTGGCTAAAAAACTTGACCGGTATATCGCGGTTATGTACACGGATACATAAATAGTCTATAGTTTGCTCATCAAAGAGTAAGGCCAAATCGCCAAAAAAATTCTGACCCTGAGTGGCCCCCGTGGCTATTTCCGTTTTATCTCTTCCTACCCTCACGCTCGTATCTCGGAACTACCGAAAAAACAGTTGACAACTTTGTCTTATTGTTATATCAATAAGATGCGTGATTCTACGCACGTAAAAAGAGGCTGTTACGAGGCTTAGGCTCGTGAGAACGGAGACTGAGGCATGATAAAAAGAATTAAGACAGAGCGAGAAATTAGATGGGATATTGAGACCGACGTTGTTGTCATAGGGGCAGGGGCGTGCGGGATGATCGCCTCCTTAGCGGCGGCAGAGAAAGGTGCAGAGGTCTGGATTTTTGAAAAAGAGAAGAAAGTGGGGGGCAATACTTCTTTAAGTCAAGGGATGATCCCGGCTGCGGGCACTCGCTTTCAAAAGGTCGCTGAGATAGAGGATTCTCCAGAGATCATGGCGAACGATATTCTGACCAAGAACGATGGCGAAAGCGACCCGGAGATTACCCTTCACATATGTCGAGAGTCAAAGAGAACGGTAGAATGGCTTGTGGATTCCATCGGAGTTCACCTTGATATAGTAACGGATTTCATCTATCCAGGACACTCACGATATCGAATTCATGCTCCCCCTTCCCGGAAAGGGGAGGAGATCGTTAAAGAGTTACAGAGAGCGATTTTGAAAAGAGAGAATATTTTTCTTGTTACTCAGGCGCCCGCAAGGAGTCTTATAGTGCTTGACGAAGGAGATGAAGTGATTGGATGTGAAGTAGAGATTTTTGGTCAGGGACTCAACAAGGTTAGATCAAAAAAAACAATACTCGCCTGTAACGGTTTCGGGAATAACAAAGAAATGCTCAAAAAGTACATACCGGAGATGGCAGATGCTTACTATTTCGGACATGAGGGGAATACGGGAGAAGGTATACTGTGGGGTATGGAACTTGGGGCTGCCACTGAGCACATGGGGGCTTACCAGGCTCATGGATCCGTCGCATTTCCTCACGGAACCTTACTTACATGGGCGGTAATTGTAAACGGCGGCTTTCAGGTTAATATAGAAGGGCGGAGGTTTTCGAATGAGTACACCGGGTATTCTGAACATGCCATAGAAGTCCTCAAACAACCAGAAAAGGTAGCTATTGAAATATTCGATGAACGCATATACCACTCGGTGCTTGTATTTGAGGACTTCAAGCAGTGTATCGAGATAGGGGCGGTGAAGAAAGCTCATACCGTCGAAGAGTTAGCGGAAATGTTTCGGATTCCCCCTTTAGAATTAAGAAGGACTCTTGAGCTTTACAATCTGGCAGCGGAGGGAAAAGTGAAAGATCAGTTCGGGAGATCTAACTTCCATGGACCCCTTAGTCCACCTTATTACGGGGTGAAGGTAACGGGCGCACTGTTTCACACGCAGGGAGGCCTAAAAGTGAATAAAAAAGCTCAGGTCTTGAGACCAGATGGAAGTGTTATCCCTAATCTATACGCAGGTGGCGGCGTTGCGGTTGGCGTTTCGGGATCTGGAGTAAAAGGATATCTTTCCGGTAATGGACTTCTTGCCGCTACTGTGCTCGGTAAAATTGCAGGGGATCATGCTGGAATTGCGGTGAGGGAGGGCAAAAAATATGAGTGATTATCTAAGTAAGGTGTGTGAATTTGTAGTCGGGACTGATTACGATAATATAAGCCCGGAAGTCTTTGAACAAGCGAAAAAGGTTTTGTACGACACAATTGGCGTGATCGCACTAGGAGCTCAGGAATCAGAGGTGAAAAAACTGACCAGGCTTTTAGCTACACCATTGCCATCGGGTGCTACTCTCATTGGACAGAAGATGAAGGCTGACCCTTTAGTTTCAGCTCTTGTAAACGGTACGGCAGGGACCTGGCTCGAGTTAGATGAGGGGAATCAGTACGCAAGGGGGCATGCGGGTATTCACGTAGTTCCAGCAGCTCTTGCAGTAGCAGAAGTGGTGCAAGCATCAGGAAAAGATCTTTTAACCGCTATTGTACTCGGTTACGAGGTTGCATGTCGAGTGGGGATTGCATGCAAGTTAAGGATGACAATGCATCCCCACGGTTCTTGGGGAACTGTGGGAGCAGCTTGTGCCGTTGGTAAGCTTATGAAAGTCGATGAAGAGCAAATGAAAGAGCTCATAAACATTTCTTCATCCCTGACACTCGCCACTTCAAGAAGAACTATGCTGGAAGGAGGGACGGTAAGAAATGCTTATGCAGGAGTTAGTGGATATATGGGGATTCTGGCGCACAAACTTTTGGTAAGTGGCTTCACAGGTGAAGCGGATGGATTAAGATCTGTTTTTGGCACTGTGGTCTCTGATTCATTTGATGCTGCTGTTATGACCGAAGAGCTTGGTTCGAGATACGAAATTAAGAGAAATTACTTTAAAATGCACGCGTGCTGCCGATACATTCACGCAACTCTTGATGCTCTATACAAAATTCTTGAAAGGCAGGAAGAGGGTAAATTAGATCCGCAAGAAATTGAAAAGATTGAAGTTGAAACGTATTCTTTAGCTGCCCAGCTTTCCAGCCAACAGCCTCAAAACATGCTGGCAGCGAAGTTTTCGATCCCCTTCTCCGTTGCAACCACAATTGTTAACAGGTCTTCGGGAGTGGAAAGCTTCACCTTAGAAAAAGTAAAAGATGGTGTAATAAGAGAACTGGCAATGCGTGTGGTAGTTACAGAGAACCCGGAGTTTACCAGTATGATGCCTTCCCGTCGTCCTTCCCGCATAACAGTCAAATTGAAGGATGGGCGCACCTATACTGAGACTGTCTTTGTGAACAGAGGAGATCAGGAAGATTCTTATTCTGCAGAAGAACTGGAGAGAAAGTTCTTGAGTCTTACAAGCCTTGTCTACGGTCCGGAGCGCGCCAAAGAGGTACTCGAAAAGACAAAAAACGTTGAGACCTTTGAAAATGTCAGGTACTACACAGATTGGCTTTAGGCTGGAAACTGAGATATGAGGCATGGCATGAATAATGCTTGCAAAAGGAAGGAGGGCTTTGTACGATGAAGTACGATTTGGTTATAAAAAACGGTAAAGTCGTTATTCCGAAATTTGGAGTTCTAAGAGCAGACATTGGGATAGTGGGCGAGAAGATCTCAAGCATTTCGCGAGAAATTCAGGAAAGCGAAGGATTAAAAGTTTTGGATGCCTCGGGTAAGTACGTTTTTCCAGGAGCCATAGATTCCCACTTTCATGTTGGAATCTTTAGGCCACTCGAAGAGGATGCAATTAGCGAATCAAGATCCGCTGCCTGGGGCGGGGTAACAACGATTTGTACTTATTTTCGGACAGGAAAAAACTATTTGAACAAATCGGGTCCATACAAGGAGATTTTTCCCGAACTTCTCAATAAATCAAAGGATTCATTTTACGTTGATTACGCTTACAACGTGAGTATCATGAACCAAGAGCAAATGAAAGAGATAGAAACTCTTGTGGATGAATTTGGAGTCTCCACGTTCAAATATTACATGTTTTACAAAATGCTCGACTTAACAGGTGCACCCGGTAGTGACAAGTATCTTATGCTTGACTCTTCGTATGATCTGGGTTTTTTGTACTTTTACATGAAGGCGGTCGCAAAAGTACACAATAAGTACAAGTCCTACGGCAGAATCAGCTTGAGCATTCACTGCGAACAGCCCGAGATCATAAACGCCTTTACGGAGCAGGTAAAAAAGTATCCCTCCGGAAACCCTCTAAAAGACTACAGTGATGCTAGGCCAGCATTCTCGGAAAAGCTGGCGATCAAAGAGGTTGAAGCACTAGTCTCTGAGACCGGTTGTCCGGTCAACTTGCTACATCTGTCGACGATCGATGCGGTTGAGGCTGGAAAGGAAATTGTACGGAAGAACCCGGACCTCGAAATACTCCTTGAGGCGACCCTCCATCATTTGGGTTTATCAAATGATATGGAGTACGGAAAATTGGGGAAAGTCAACCCGCCTATCAGGGAGAAAAGACATGTTGAAGCTTTATGGAAGGCCTTGATTGATGGAGATATAAAAGCTGTAGTGAGTGACAGCGCGTGTGCCACGAAAGAGATAAAAGAAGGGGACATCTGGACTTCACTTGCTGGTTTTGGAGGGACAGAAATTCTGTTCCCTCTTTTACTGACGGAAGGATACAAGAAGAGGGGGTTGCCACTGGAAAGAATAGCCGAGGTAGTTTCGTACAATCCGGCGATCTTTCATTCCCTTTATCCGAAAAAAGGAACAATTGCTGTGGGCTTTGATGCGGATTTAGTAATTATTGACTTAGAGAGGGAAAAAGAAATAAATCCTCATACCCTGCACTCAGCCCAGGACTTTACGCCCTTCGAGGGCAAAAGGTATGCGGGATGGCCCGTATGTACTATCCTTCGCGGTAAAGTGATCTTTCAGAACGACGAAGTTCTGGGAAGTCCTGGAGATGGAAAATACATAAAGCGCCCGGTTAGATACCATTACGCCGATGAAATTTCATCCCACTTCCCAATGGAGTGAGTGAAATGGACGGTTGGAACTCTTTTTAAATGTAGGAGAATAAATAGCATGACGATCCCGGGGGCAGGGGTTGTACTTCAATCTATTGTTAACGGTCTTTTGATGGGCGGGGTATATAGTCTGATCTCTGTGGGACTCACTCTGATTTTCGGGGTTATGAAAATTATAAACTTTGCCCACGGGTCCATAATGATGTTGGGTATGTACATCACTTACTGGCTTTACGTGCTTCTTGGTGTGGATCCCTATTTATCTCTTTTTATGTCAATACCTTCGCTATTTTTAGTCGGGCTTATCCTGCAAAAATTTCTAATATCTCCTGTAATGGGAGCGCCAGAACATAACCAGCTCCTTTTGACCCTCGGGATTTCGCTATTCATTGAAAATTTAGCCCTTTTAGTTTGGACACCAAACTTCAGGAGCTTAGAAATTCCGTATCTTAAAAAGGCATTTCTATTGGGACCGGTAATGGTGACTGTGCCGAAGGTAATCGCGTTTGTCTTTGCTTTGGTATTATCTGGGATAGTTTACTTCTTCCTGAAAAAAACGGATTTGGGAAGGGGCATAAGAGCAGCCTCTGAAGAAAGAGAAGGGGCGATGGCCGTAGGCATAAATTTGAAAAAAGTTTTTTATGTAGCTTTTGGGATCGGTACCGCATGTGCTGGCGCTGCTGGGACGCTCGTGGCTCCTTTTTTCTACGTGAATCCACAAGCAGGGGCCACGTTTGTGATAACAGCATTCGTAGTTGTAGTGCTCGGAGGAATGGGGAACTTTATGGGGGCCTTTCTCGGGGGGCTAATCGTTGGCTTAGCCGAATCCTTAGGAGCTGCTTTTATGCCAGGGCAGATAAAGCAGTTTATAATTTACGTTATCTTTGTTCTGGTCCTTCTTTTTAAGCCGGAGGGTCTCTTTGGAAGAAACGTGGGAAGGTAAGAAGCCGGGATTGAAAAAAACCGTTTTCAGCGCCTTGATAGCGATTGCCTTAATCGTCCTTCCTCATTTTTTAGGTGATTACCTGATCCATGTAATAACTATGGGTCTACTTTTTGGATACTTGGGCCTGGCTTGGAATCTCCTGGGAGGATATGCTGGCCAGTTTTCCTTCGGTCACGCGGCTTTCTTCGGGATCGGGGCTTACACCTCAACTTTGCTTCAGATTCATCATGGGGTGAATCCGTGGCTTGGGTTATTCTTTTCTGGCTTAGCAGGACTCCTATTGGGGCTATTCATCGGCTTTCTTTGCTTTCGGTACGGATTGAAAGGGCCGTATTTTGCGTTAGCCATGTTAGCATTTGCTGAGATGCTAAGACTTCTTGCCACGCAATGGATGAGCCTGAGGTACCCCCTGGGGATATCGATACCGCTAAAAGGGGACTCATTTGCAGACTTCCAGTTTAGAAGTAAAATCCCTTATTATTATCTCTGTTTGATTCTCGCTGCAGGACTGGTCTACCTTATGCGATTTATTGAAAGAAGAAAAACTGGACTATATTTTAAAGCAATACGCGAAAATGACGACGCTGCGGAAGCGATGGGGGTTGACGTTTTCAGGTACAAGCTTATAGCGATGGCTTTGAGTGCTTTCCTTACAGCGATGGGAGGAACATTTTACGCTCAGTATTATCTCATTGTGGAAGAAGAATCTGCATTCGGAACAGGAATCTCCGTGGCAATACTATTAGGGCCTCTGGTTGGAGGTGTCGGCACAATTGGGGGGCCGATACTTGGAGGTTTCGTACTTGAATTTCTTTCCGAGGTTACCAGAAACCTTTTAGGTGCGTATAGCGGAGTCCATTTAATGATTTATGGAGCCCTCCTGGTTTTCGTTATCATATTCATGCCAAATGGCATTTTTGGAGGGATAAAGGTACTTGTAAAAAAGTTTGCAAGTACGGAGGGTAAGGAAGGCTGATGGGTTTTCTTGAAGTTGACAACATTACTAAAACCTTTGGAGGGTTAGTAGCTTTGAAAGATCTCTCCTTCGAGGTCAAAGAAGGGGAAATCGTTGGCATCATCGGCCCCAACGGGGCGGGGAAGACCACTTTGTTTAACATTATGACAGGTTTTTACAGACCTGATCAGGGGAAAGTTATCTTTAGGGGCGAAAACATTACAGGGCTTCGTCCTTACCAGATATGTAAAAAAGGCATTGCACGAACTTTTCAACTTACTAAACCTTTTGCGAACCTCTCTGTTCTGGAAAATGTGAAGATTGGTGCTTACAATCGCGTATCCTCTGACAAGGAGGCACAAGAAGAGGCGCTTGCAGTATTGGAATTAGTAGGTCTATACGAAAGACGGAACGAGATTGCATCCTGTCTCTCTGTGGGGCACAGGAAGAATTTGGAATTAGCGAGAGCTCTCGCAACTAAGCCTCAAGTTCTTCTTTTGGATGAGGTTATGTCAGGACTGAATCCGAAGGAAACAAATGAAATCATCATGAGCGTCCGGAAAATTCATATGAAAGGTATAACTATACTACTTGTGGAACACGTCATGAGAGTCATTATGACCCTTGCTCAGCGAATAATCGTTTTGCACTTCGGGATTAAGATTGCCGAAGGGACACCAAAAGAGATTTGTGAAGATCCAAAAGTGATTGAGGCGTATCTTGGAGACAGATATGAAATTGCTGGAAGTGAATGATCTGTATGTGAGTTATGGGGATGTTCCCGTACTTCACGGAGTTACTTTAAGTGTGGAGGAGGGGGAAATCGTTACAATTGTCGGGGCCAATGGAGCAGGTAAAACAACGCTGCTTAAGACAGTTTCAGGATTCCTAAAACCAACACAAGGCGAAATCCTCTTTCTGGGAGAAAAGATAAGTTATCTTTATCCGCATAAAATCGTGGAAAAAGGTCTTGTATGTATACCTGAGGGGAGGAAGATTTTCCCCACCCTTTCCGTACTGGAGAATTTGCAGCTTGGAGCTTACATCTCGAGAGCCAAGCTGAGAAGAGCGGAAAATCTGGAGAAGGTTTTTTCTATGTTTCCCATACTTAGGGAACGTTCCGAGCAGTTAGCAGGAACTCTTTCTGGCGGAGAACAACAAATGCTCGCGATAGCGAGGGGACTAATGGCTATGCCCCGTTTATTAATGCTTGATGAGCCCTCTCTTGGCCTGGCTCCTAAAGTGGTAATGGAAATCTTCAACGTGGTTCGTGAGATGAATAAAGAGGGAACCACAATTCTCTTGGTTGAACAGAATGTCTTCGGCGCGTTGGAGCTGTCTAACAGAGGCTATGTCTTGGAAAATGGAAGAATTTTTCTTGAGGGTAAATCGAGCGATCTCCTGAAGAACGAGCATATTAGAGAGGCCTACCTTGGTATCTGATGGATTCGTCTTCATTGTCCTTTAGGAGGTCAAAAGGATAGGAGAAGGGGGGGTGATCAAAAGAAAGAAGGACTGATTAGTTAAAAAATCATGGAGGAAGGAGGGATTTTACATGACGAAGGAAAGGAAAAATAAGACAAAGAAAGGTATGACCCGTAGAAGGTTTTTGAAGGTAGTAGGCACGACGGGTCTGGTTGCGTCCGCGATTGGCTTTCCCGCCGTACTTAGGGGAGCTGCTCCAAAGGAAATCCTTGTTGGCTCTATACATCCCATTACGGGCCCAGTGGCGTATGACGGGACGTCCTGTGCGCAGGCTGTGCAATTAGCCATCGACCAGAAGAACGCTGCTGGTGGGATCAAATCGATGGGTGGTGCTAAGATAAAGGTTTTGCTGATGGACTCACAGGCGAATCCTAAAGTGGGAGAAGCTGCAGCTGAAAAGTTGATTCGAGAAGGTTGCGTGTGCTTATTTGGATGTTACAATAGTCCAGTAGCTATGGTAACTACTCAGGTGGCAGAGAGAAATGGCATTCCACACCTTATAACTGTCGGGGTTGCTGACGAGCTATTGGAGAGAGGCTTTAAGTACACTTTTCGTGTTCAACCTGATGCAAGCAATATGGCTGAAATGGTGTGCAAGTATATAAAACACCTGTCCCAAACGTCTGGCATCCCCTTGAAAACGGTTTCCTGTTTACATGTGGCAGGTTTCGGGGCAGTAATATACAACAAGCTATTAAAGTTCGCCCCCCAGTACGGCCTGGAGGTTATTGGGAACGTTTCGTATGGCTTGGGAGTTTCGGACGTGACGACAGAAGTTTCAAAGATTAAAGCTATGAATGCTGATGTGATCGTTGATGTGGGGTACCTTCCCGATGGAATCCTGAAAGTAAAGGCTTACGCAGACCTCAAAGTTGAACCGAAAGGAGGGATTTTTGGATGTGCAAACGGCGCGTACAGCAACGCAAGTTTTGTAAAAGAGGTCGGAAGGCTTGCAGAATTTCTTTTCGACACCAATTATTGGCATAATCCGAGAAGTAGCCTGACCAGAAGTGTTATTGCGGAATATAACAAGAAGTTTACCAAGGTGATCTTCCAGTCCCACGCAGTTCCCTCCTACAATGCGGCGCTGGTATTAATTGACGCATTGGAGAGAACTGGAACTGCCAATCCTGCAAAGCTAAGGGATGCGATCGCGAAAACTTCGTTGAAAACGCACATTGGACCGGGGGGCCCCATTGAGTTTGACCAAAAGGGTCAAAACAAGAATGCCCTTGCTACCCTGCAACAAGTTCAGAAAAGGGACATAAAGCTAATATTACCAGACGAATTCAGCGAGGCTAAGCCAATCTTTCCAGTGCCTTCTTGGGACAAAAAAGCATGATTGTTACGCTTCGGGGAGCAAAAACGACTGCTCCCCGAATTTTGTAACGAGCTTTTTGCTTAAAGCTTGCGAAGGTTTATTAAGGGAGGTAGCGAATGGTAAAAGCTATACTTGGATACGATATTATGCCCGGAATGACGGTTGAAGAGTATGAAAAGTGGTTGAGGGAAGTTCATATTCCCGATCTGTCGAAAGTACCTGGACTAAAAAAAATTGTTCTGAATACGGTCAAAGGCGTTGTTATGGGAAATACTACCTTTTACAGAATTTCGGAACTTCATTTTGAGAGCATGGAGGATTTCGAAAACGCAATGAAATGGAGAGAAGAAAACCCTGTTCCGGAGGAAAGAAGTCCGAGAGGGAAAACAGATTTTAAGTTCTACGTGATTTGCGAAACTGAAGAGATTGCCCTTGATAAGTAAAGAAAAGTCCCTTGGCGTGGGAGGTAGGAACGTTAATACAATTTTCATTTTGGCTTCTTTCTCATAATCTTCATGATTGGGTCTATACTATCCCACCTCTCTAACTCCAATATTGCGTCGCATAGAATATTGGCATAAGTGGATCCCCCGAATAACGCTACGTTATCCTGAAATTTTCTTATGATATCTTCAGGTTCGGCAGGGTTTTCGGGTTCTCCCTTTGGTAACTCGATCTCTGCGACAACTTGCCTACCGTCTTTACCAACAATTTTCACGGAGGCACCCCTTTTCGCCGGGTAAAGTTTTTCCCACTTTTTGCTCACATTGAGCACAACTTTTTCTGCCATCCTCTTTACCTTGTGGTCCTGCACAGTTTCGTATGTGTAATCCGTCGCGCCCGCTTTTCCTTTTATAAGGGCCAGAGAGACTGAGAAGGGTATGCTAAAACGTGCGGCAGAAGGAGAGTTCACATCCCTTATTCCTGCAAGCCTTATGGCGGCAGGGTAAGTTTCAACTTCAATGAGATTTACGCTCAATGGGTCAAAGTCCATTCTTCTTCTTGCTTCTAAAACCGCATCTATAGGTGCATGACAATGCCTGCATGCAGCGTAAAGCTTGATGTAGGTATTTAACACCTCGTGTTTTTCACCCAAGCCGTCTGTTAGAGAGGCGGTATCCAGCTGATCGGCAAAGGCTTTTAAGAATCCGTCTGTGCCTTCAAATATTTCGAGTGGCCCCAAGAATCCCATCTTGGAAATCAGAACGGAGAGCAGGCCACTACTCGCTGCTCTTCCGGGGGTGATTGGTTTTACTTTCGATCCCTCGTCTTCATGATTCACACGGAGTAGTCCCGCAGCTTGTAAACCGGCAACCCCTAAGGCTCCCTCTATTTCTTTACTTGTAAGGCCCAGGATCTTTCCACAAGCAGCGGCACTTCCGAATGGCCCTGTCGTTCCAGTCGTATGAAAACCTCTGTTTAGACTGGAAGGGTTAATTGCCTTCCCAATCCTTATCATTACCTCATATCCCACATACACTCCCTCTATTAATTTTTTACCGGAACAACGGGCAATTTCCGCCGCAGCAAGGGAAGCCGGGATTATCACGCAGCCCGGATGGAGTGCTCCAAACCGATGTCCATCATCCATATCAAGGGAGTGCGCGAACACGGCATTGGCAAAAGCGGCATTTACGGCCGGAACTTTTTTAGCAGAGGAGAAAATTGAAGCCTCCCTTTTGCCGCCCAAACCAATTATAAAGTGCTTTACCGCCCTCGGAAGCTCCATAAGATGGATACCGGCTAACGCAACCCCAACGCAGTCAAGTATTAACAACTTTATTCGGTCAACGACAGCGGGTTCAAGATTTTCGAATCGCTGCTGAAGAACAAAATCTGCGTACGTCTCCGAGATCCTCTTTTCAGTCATGAGAATATTTTTCTGCGATTCTCTCTGCGATTGCTATCACGCTGAGGGCTCTTTTATAAGACCCATAATCAATCATTCGTCCCCCAATCGAGGTCGCACCAAGACCTCTACTTCTTGCTTCTTCATAAACCTCAATGACTTTTCTGGCAAAAGTCACTTCATCTTCGCTGGGAGTAAAAACCTGGTTTACCGGTTCTATATGCCGAGGATGGGTTAGTAATTTACCAGTAAATCCCATAAGTTTAATCTTTTTCGTTTCTTCCCTTAATCCTTCAACGTCTATTATCAATCCGAAATAAGGTGCGTCAATTGCCAAAACCCCGGCGGCTCTCGCTGCAAGGGAAATTACACTTCGTGGATGATAAGCCATCAACCAGTACTCATCTTTAGATAAGCTTGTAACGCCCATGCCTGCCCCTATTTCTCTCGAATAGTCACCTGCTCCAAAACTGATTCCAATTACTCTTGAGCTTGCCCTGATTATTTCATTGACGTTTAATACTCCTCGCGGTGTTTCTATGAGTGGCAGGATGGCGACTTTGCCACTTGAGATCCCCCTTTTTTTCTCTGTTTCCGATAGCAAACTTTCCACTGCCAGTATGTCCTCAGCTTCTTCTGTCTTGGGTAACATTATACCGGTTAACTCTTCCTGAACCACATACTCAATGTCCTCCTTCGTCATGCCAGTTTCCAAGGAGTTTACCCTCACAAATACTTCAATTTTCTTCTTTCTTATTCTCGGAATAGCGTCTCGCGCGAAGATCCTTCCTGTTTCCTTTTCATCGAGCGGGCAGCCGTCCTCAATGTCGAGTATAACAGCATCTTCTCCTTCCCCCAATGCCGTCTCTATCATTCTCCAGCTATTGGCTGGCACGAATAACAGACTCCTGAGTACCCTTTCCAATCTTTTGCCCTCCTCTTCCATTATTTGAAAATCTTTTTTAGGGTTGGCCCTATTTCCTCAGGTTTTTCCACAACATATGCACCGGCGCTTCTAAGTGCCTCGATCTTAGATTCAGCCGAACCCTTTCCTCCCTCAACTATGGCGCTTGCATGCGAAAATCTCATTCCCTGCGGCAAACCCCGACCTGCAATATAGGCGACGAGAGGTTTTCTATATTTTCCTTCTTTTATGATTTCTGCTGCCTCTTCTTCCATAAGAGTCCCGACCTCACCAAAATAGACCACACCGTCGGTCTCATCATCTTCTTGAAACAAAGGTAGCACCTCTGCAAATGTCTGTCCAAGAACCTGTTCAGACCCAAGGTGAACCGCAGTTGAGATCCCGAATCCTGCCTGACACACTGCGTAACACATGGTGGTAGTCTGTCCGCCACTTCTGGAAATGACCCCGATCCTTCCCGGTCTGAAGGCCAACTGGGGAAGATCCGAGGACCCCATAAATCCACCTAAACCTCCTAACGAGGCCCTGCCCGGGCTTACGACACCAGCAGAACCTGGCCCTATAAGTCTAATGCTTGCCTTCCTTGCATGAGATATTATTTCCAGTATGTCGTGTAGCGGGACCCTTTCCACCCTCATCAGAACAATTTTTATTCCCGCCTGGAAAGCTTCTAACACTGCCGCCTTTGCGTCAGGACCTGGGACTACAACAACTGACGCGTCCACATTTCCAACGTCTTGAATAGCTTCACGGACAGTATTGTAGACGGGAATACCCCAGACAGTTTCTCCTTTTCGACCTGGCGTGACACCGGCAACAACTTTCGAACCTACCTCAACCATACGTCTTGCAACGTTTTGACCAAATCGTCCCGTGATCCCCTGAATCAACATCCGTGTGTTTTCGTCAACAATTATCGCCATTTTAAACCCCCTCTGGTACCCCCACCTCTCTTCGGTATTCTATGAGCGGCAACATTTGGACTTCGATCTTTATGCAACCCGTGCCTTGCATCTCACAATTATATTCGCAGGCTAAACACTCATTATCCAGTCTTATTATCTCCGAAGGTTCCTTCACGGCGAGCACTGGTTTATTTTTTTCTATTCGCAAAATGTTTCTTCCATATAACCTACAAGCCTTTACGCACGCAAAACCGCACCGCGGATTTGAAGTGTTATCTCTCGCTGGCTCACATTTTTTGTAGTCGACCGTGATTTTCATCTTTCTCGTTTCAAACTCAAGATAATCGTTGTCTATGCGTTCTTTTCTTTCTTCCAACTCTATCTGCCTCCTTTTTTGTACGCTTTTAACAACTCTTCCATCCTGCTTGCTATAAATTCAGTGTTATAGATATACTCTCTCCCGTATAGTTCCCATCTCAGATTTACATCCTTCAATCCATTCCGTATGATCTCGTGTGCCTCTTTCTCCTTGTTTCCGGCAATAAGAATGATTACTGGGAATCCTGGCCTGCTTTTAGCCTCTTCCCTTAAGGCCTTAACCACAGCGTGGGCGTGGTGCCACTGCTCCTGGTTGGCAAGAATTGAGCCCATCAATATGTATCCTTGTATTGGTTGAGAAAAAATCGTCTTTATAACGAGGTATATCTTGCTTGCCGGCGGGTCTCCGCTCGTGTCTGCGTAGTTAGCAATCTTTAGACCTTTGTCGAGTAATGCAGTAGCTGCCAACATGGCTCCTCCGCCACCGATCCCATGAAAGCCTATCCAGTTTTCTCCCTCAGGATTGGGATCCAGTTGCGCAAAGTAGCCGGTCCCTCTATAGTCCTCTTCTTCTATAAGATTCCAAGCAATCTCTTCCAATCTTGTTGGTTGTCTAGCCATATCTCGAGGAAAGAGTATTCCAAACTCCTTGTGCTTAAAAACGGAGTGGTCGTCTATTGTAATTCTGCAGTCGGCAGCAACTATTTTGTTCTCCTTTGTCAGGACGAGCGGGTTGATTTCTGCAATCCTAGCGTCCGTGTTTTTAAAGACGTCAAAAAGCTTTACTCCAACTTCAGCAATCGCATTCTGAACTGCGGCGTCTATCTCATTTTCGAAGTGGACCCTTGAAATTAATCTGTCCAGAATTTTCTCGGTTGTAACTCCTTCAATATAGTCAATTACCATGTTGCCAACCTTGGAAGGATCTCTCCTTGCAACTTCCTCAATATCTACCCCGCCCTCGGAGCAAAAAATCATAACAGGACCCTTAATTCTGTATGAATCGCTTACGATAATCCCGATGTAGAACTCGTTCAAAATATTGAGTTTTTCTTCTATGAGGATTTGCTCTACGGTGAAACCCCTTATTTTTGAACCGAGTAGTTCGCTAAATATAGTTTCAAATTCATTAGCAGAGTTCGCGAAGCGTATAGCTCCGACTTTGAATCTGCCAGTTATAAGTATCTGAGCTTTCAAAACAACGGGACCCCCAATTTCGGAATATATTTTTCTTGCCTCCTCTAAATTAGTTGCTATGCTTCCCCTCGGGACTGAGAGACCGTGCTTCTTTAATACATTTTTTCCTTGGTATTCAAAAATGCGAGCCAAAACTACCTCCTTCTTCTGAATACAGTGAGTTGCATGAGTTCAGAAACGTCATCCAGTTTTTCCAGTTCATAAACTTTTTCTATCAGGAGCTGAATTTCTGACTCATCCATCCATTTTTGAGCCATCCTTTTAAACTTATAAATCACTTCCTCATCTGACATCGGATTCTTTGCATGACCCCTTGGATAATCCACACGTTTTGTAAATTTCCTTCCATCAACGGTTGTGATCTCCGACATGCCAGCGGGTCTTAACCGATCCAGGTTTGGATCTCCGACGATGGTAACTTTTTCGATTAGCTCGAGAATCTTTGGGTCTTTGTACTTATCCTCTGAAAACTGATCTGGACCAATTTCTCTATCCGTGACGGCAACAGCGGTTAAAAAATACGAACTGTGATCAGCAGTCTCTTTGTTCTTTGGATATTTTTTAACCGGATCGCCTGTATGCTCGGCACACCTCTTGCTGGTTATTATTCTTATCTCTCTCACATCCTCGGGCTTTATGTCATTCTCTCTTACCAGTTCAAGTGTGGCCGTAAGATGCCCGTGGGAAGAATAATCCGCTATTATCGATTTAAGGCAAGTCTCCATGATCGCAAATCTTCCTTCGCCTGGTACTATTCTGTCTAAGTCGTAATTTTGCCTCATTATTGTCTCGACAAGACCGTTTTTACCCTCGAATATTCTTATGGGACCCGTAAACCCCTTTTTTGCAAGCCCCACAGAGAGAATTGCTCCATAGGCCATCATCGGAAATCTTATGTTCTTTGTCATCGTGTACTCTTCACCTGGGCTATCGAGTATTCCTAGTACTGCATGAAAACTGCCGGATATGCCGACAGAGTTAGCGAGCTGATCTTTGTTCAGTCCCATCAATTTTCCAATTACCAACGGGACGATATATGCTCCCCTCAAGTCTCCGTTCCAGCCCATTTTTTCCAAACCTTCACCCTTAACCGCCTCAAGGAACGTGATGGAGAGGTTGTATCCAAGTATAATCGCTGACAAGACATCTCTACCCGATAAGTGATTTTCTTCTCCTACAGCCAAAATTGGAGGGATTATCTCACTTGGATGATATCCTGTTCTGTACAGGTCACCTTGGACGATGAAGGCAGTATCGTTGTAATCAAGATAGCGAACTGCTGCCCCGTTTACCAAGGATGCGTTTTCGGTGGAGGTTCTAACTCCGCTTCCGATTATAGTACTTGCACCTTTGGCACCGCACGAAAGTACGTAATCCTCGAGGATTTTCCTCGCTTCACTCTGGTAAGCACCCATTGCGCAACCTAAGGTGTCCAGGAGAACTTTTTTTGCTTGCTGGACCACCTCGGGTGGGATTGATTCAAACCGCCAGCTGATTACATAATCTGCAAGTCTCTCCGCGATTGACATTTTGCATATCCTTTACGGTTCCAGCTTTAGTACATTGATATAACAATAGGACAAGTTTGTCAAGCGTTTTTTGGAAAAAGTTTTTCTCTTCATTTCAGTTCTCCGCGCAGGAAAGGACTTGCGTGCTCACGTACATCCATTTCCAGGTATAGAGGTCGTAGAACTCAGTCTGGATCTCTTCTTCTTGGCTCCCAAGGCAGCCCTCTACTCGCTCCCAGAAACGGTTTTCGCAAAACTATTTGTACCCTGTTACACTTTGGACACGCTAAAGGGGTATCTTGCTTGAAAAGGATAAATGTTGGTCGTCTTCGTCCCGGACTCTCCTGGCAAAAAATACTCACAGCTATCTTTTCAGGCCATTCGGATACAAAATTGGTAAGTTCGTAAGCCACTCCGAAAAGGTGGTCATGGCGAATTACA